>CAACWB010000185.1_pt1 | contig 68384 bp, 78 predicted proteins | sample 2275501 | NCBI WGS metagenome assembly CAACWB01 (sample SAMEA5312444, study PRJEB27640) | indoor metagenome | biome: indoor environment; feature: controlled; material: polymer antistatic dissipative epoxy resin | place: Italy | collected 2014-05-27 | reverse complement strand
TCCGGCCCCAGCGCCGGATCGTTTCGTAGGACACGACAATGCCGCGCTCCAGCAGCATTTCTTCCACCAGCCGCAGGCTTAACGGGGACCGGAAATACAGCCAGACGGCATGGGCGATGATATGCGGTGGGAAACGGTGGTTCTTGTAGCTGATGGTCGGCGTGCTCATCACGTCCGGTTATCCGTCAACCGTTAAGCCACGAACAACGTGACAACGCCCTTTGCTCCATTCCAAGTTATTGGAGTACATCGGATCGCGAAGAAAAGGCCGTTACCGAACGAACTCACGATGAGAAGGGACATCAGTCGGCCTCATCGGCGTCCTGTCCACCGGAGGCGATGTCAGCAAGATCTTTGTTGGAGGTATCGAACGTGCCTCGGCTGCTCAGAAGCCCAGCATCCTCAAGTGCCTCGATGTTGGGAAGGTCACGCAGTGTCTCAAAGCCAAAAACCGACAGAAATCGGGGTGTTGTCACATAGGTGTAAGGCGCACCGGGTGTCGGACTTCTCGGCCCTGATACGATGAAGCCCGCATCTCGCAGGCCGGCGATCGTGTCACGACTGACCTCCTTGCCGAAAATCTCCGACAGTTCGGCCCTGGTGATCGGCTGAAAATATCCCACCGCCGTCAACACCATAGACTCGGTCTCTGACAGCCGTGGTGCAATTGATTTCGCCGGAGCGGTCGAAATGCGAATTGTCTCAGCAAACCGCGCTCGGGTGCGATGCTGCCATCCGCCTGCGACCAACACCAGTTCGTATGGTCGATCTCGTAATTCGTCGATGAGGTCATCAACCAACAGATCAATACTGCACTCTTTGCCGACCACCCGCGCCAGCATCTCGCGGCTGACCGGTTCGGACGAGGCGAATATCACCGCCTCTACCCGCAACATCCACTCACGCCAGCGCAGTTCTGGAGGCAGTCCCTCGAGCTCACGATCATAAAGGACCTCCTGCTGGCGGTCTTTCGCTTGGCGTTGACTTGTTTTTGCTGCGCTCGCTCCCCTCATCGTCATAACCCATAAATTCGAAAGGAAGAGCGGCCGGACAGTTCCCGCACCGCTTCGAAACTCTCCAGCCGCTCAAACAGTCGAGTGGCTGCCCAGCGTGACAGATTGCACCCCGGCGCCGAGGCCGGAACCGCGTCTTCATTGAGGAGCTTTTGGATAACCGTATCGCCCCCCTTGGTCCTCACCTTTGGCACTGCTGCCATTAACCGAGCGGCACGGCGATCAATGTCGGCGGCAGATTGAAGCGCCGCCTCGACACTGCTGACCAGCGCCAGACAAATTGCTTTCGGATAAGCTGGCTCACCTGGCCGCACTCGACCTCTTCCGCCGATCGTGCGGAATGCAGACCCGAACCGTACAGGTAGCAGAAGCGGCACGGGTCGCGCCCATCTCAGCTTCTGGGCCAGTACGATGTCTGCCAAAGCCAGAGCCAGGACCTCCGCGTCCGGACGAAGCGCCATGATCGCGGATACCAGATCAGCAATCGCAATGGGGGCCGCGCGCCCGGACTGGATTGCCACATCGGCGAGATCCGCGATCGAGGAGAGCTCCGTGTCCCATCGGATAGACAGAAGCTCGACCAATTCCCTTACAAACGCAGTACCGGGCATCGCTGTTCGACGTGCCAGCATTCGTGTGGCTAAAAACAGCTTTCCGGCCGGTCCCGGGTCTCCATTCGCGGGAGTCAGCAAAACGGCGTCGCGCAGCGCATTCTCTTCTTCATTCCTATCGAGCATGCGGGCCGCGACAGCGGCTGATTTCAGGGCTAGGCGGTCGCGCCAGCAGCCGAGCCAAGGAGGATCGGCGCGGATCACATCATCGAGGGATTTCAATCCGATACCGGCGGCGAAAGCGGCATCAAATTCGTCGATGTCACGACCGCGCGCCAAAGCCCAGCCTGGCAGGTGGGCAGACCATGTGAGTGAGCGAGTGTGCGCGGTGGTGAGCGAATCCATGCTCGACAGCATAGATGATGCGCGCGGTTTATGCGACAAATATTCATACAAACCGCACCGCCTGTCTGAGAGATAAAACGTCCGATAATCTTGCATTATCGTTCATTTTGCTCAATATAGAGATATGACCGGGTTCACTGACGAAAACAGCGAAAATCACCCTTCGGAAGCATCTGCGCCGCCGCACACCACGCCGGCGGCCGAGGGCAATTCCACCGCCGTCGTCGCCTCGCCGGCGCCCCCTCCCCTGCCGGCCCATCTGCAGGACCTCACCGATCGCGCCCGTGGCTATGTCGAGGCCGCCAGTTCCGCCAACACCCGCCGGGCCTATGCCGCCGATTGGAAGCATTTTACCGCCTGGTGCCGGCGGCAGCACCTCTCGCCTCTGGCCCCGGACCCGCAGGTCGTCGGCCTCTACATCACCGCATGCGCCTCGGGTACGGCCGAGCGCGGCATGAAGCCGAACACCGTGTCGACCATCGAGCGGCGCCTCGCCGCCATCGGCTGGAACTGCGCCCAGCGTGGCATGCCTCTGGATCGGAAGAACAGAGCGATCGCCACGGTCATGGCCGGCATTCGCAACAAACACGCCGCCCCGCCCCGGCAGAAGGAAGCGATCCTCCCCGAAGATCTGATCGCCATGCTGGAAACTCTCGACCGTGGTTCCTTGCGCGGCCTTCGCGACCGGGCGATGCTGCTGATCGGCTTTGCCGGTGGCTTGCGCCGCTCGGAGATCACCGGCCTCGATTGCGGCCGCGACCAGACGGAAGACGGCCGCGGCTGGATCGAGCTGCTCGACAAAGGACTGCTGGTGACGCTGCGCGGCAAGACCGGCTGGCGCGAAGTGGAGATCGGCCGCGGCTCTTCGGACGCCACCTGCCCGGTCGCCGCCGTCGAGACCTGGATCAAGTTTGCCAAGGTCGCCAAAGGTCCCCTTTTTCGCCGCGTCACCGGCCAGGGCAAGAATGTCGGGCCGGATCGACTCAACGACCAGGAGGTGTCGCGCCTGGTCAAGAAGACGGCTCTGGCGGCCGGCATACGCGGAGATCTTCCGGAGATCGAGCGGGGACTGAAATTTGCAGGCCACTCGCTGCGCGCTGGCCTTGCCTCGTCAGCCGAGGTCGATGAGCGCTATGTCCAGAAGCAGCTCGGCCATGCCTCGGCAGAGATGACGCGACGCTACCAGCGCCGGCGCGATCGTTTCCGCGTCAACTTGACGAAAGCGGCAGGGCTGTAGCTCTCCCCTCCCCTGCCGGTGGCTCCCTTAGGCCTTGGAACCGTGCCGGGAGCGCTCTGCGATGCTGGAAAGATCGACTTTCTTGCCCGCGACATCCGCGACGATCTTCAACGTGCCGCCGAGGGATTCGACATAATCGCGGAGCGTCGAGAGCTTCATGTCGGCGCGTTTCTCCAATCGCGAGACGTTGGTCTGCTTAAAACCGGTCCCGGCAGACACGTCTTCCTGCGTCCGTCCGGCGAGTGCCCGCAATTCCCGGAGATTCTGCGCCGTGACAAGCACGTCGGCACGCTTTGCAACGGCGCGCTGTTCGTCCTCAGGAAGCGTCTGTATCAGCTTATCGAGATCATCCATGTTTCTTCTCCAACTCGCTCAGATGCTCCTCGTATCGCTTGTCCGCCAGATCGATCAGCCGCTTGTAGAAGAGTTTCTGGCTCACACCGCTCTTCGCACCGCCGCAGAGAACCACAGCCTTTCGCTCCGGATCGAAGGCAAAGGCGAACCGCCATTGCACCTTCAACACTTTGATGCGCAGTTCCTTCATGTTCGCATGCTTGGAGCCTTCGAGTGTGTCGACCTCGGGTCTTCCCAGTCGAAAGCCCTTCTCACGAAGCAGCACCAAATGCGCGAGCAACTCGACCCGAACATCGGCTGGAAGGTCTGTGATCTCGCCTTTGAAGCGGTCATGAAACTCGACCTTCCACTCCGTCATTTCATATCCTGAATGATATAGATACTTTGGGATATATAGTCCACGTCTCCCCTCAAGGCAATAGTGACGTTTCCTCTGGAGACGCCAGCAACCGATCGGTTATCCGTATTTTCTGCATTTGGAAATCCCCACCAGAACACCCTCTCAGGCGCTTCAAATGGCTCGTGACGCTCAAAATCGCTCTTCTCGTCGACCTCAGGGACGACTGATCGGCTATGCGCGCGTCTCGACGGACGAACAGGCGACCGAGGCCCAGGAGATTGAGCTCCGCTCGGCCGGCTGCGACGTCATCGTTCAGAAACACGGATCCGGCGCGTCGCGCGCCCGGCCCGCCCTATCCAAGCTGCTTCGAGAGATCAACGCTGGTGACACACTCATAGTCGTGCGCCTCGATCGTCTGGCGCGATCCGTTAGCCATCTGCTCGAAGTGATCGAGGATCTGACTGCGAAGAACGCGCATTTTCGGTCGCTCCGCCATCCGATCGACACGTCGACGCCGCAAGGAATGTTTTCGCTCCAGGTGCTCGGCGCCGTGGCGCAGCTCGAACGTGCACTGATCTCCGAACGAACGAAGGCAGGAATCAAGGCGGCAAAATCCAAGGGAAGGCTGCCTGGCAATCCCCGCATCCGGGAGCGGCGTCCCGAGGCGCTGGCCAAGATGACTGCGGCGCAGAGCGGCGTACGGAGAACGCGTACAGGGAACGGCCAATCACTGGCTTCCGACCGTTCGGCGCATGCGGCCGGATCACACTTGGGACGATATCGCCCGCGTATTGAACCAACGCGGCCTCGACTGGACGCCGGAACGTCTTCGCCGCGCCGTGAAATGGATGGTCGCGGAGCGGATGGCCGATGCGGCATTGCTGCGCAAATCCCCTCCCCGCCTGCCCGAGGATCGCTGGTCGCCGGTATCCATTCGTCGAACCCGAACCTGACACTTCGCGAAATCGCGACCCAACTCGAACGGCTGCACGAGCGCACCACACGCGGCGGCTCCAAATGGTCCCCCTCTTCTGTGAAGAACCTCATCGACCGTGCCCGCCGATCGGGACTGATCGCCAGTGCCAGCGACACAGCCGCTCCTCTCACCAGGTAACATCGCCACAGTCATCGCGATTTCGGCCTCTGCAGGCTCTTCAACAGCGAATCTGAAACCTGCAGGCGGCCTCCGCCGTCAGCTTCGCCATACGATCGACCACCATCCTGCTTATCAACGGGCCTCTGCGCGTCGAGCTTTGCCCGGAGCAATGCCATCACCATCGGCCAAGTCGAAAACTGTCCCTCTTTGGCTCGATCCGTCAGACTGCGCAAATAACCGCCGGCGTTGTTAATCTGGCCGGCCTTCTGGTAGATCGCGGCAAGGGTGATCGCCGCATGCTGCTCGCCCATGGCTTCGCGGGCTTCCCGCCAGGCGCTTGGGCTGATCCCCAGCATCGGCCGGGCGAGTTCTGCCGCCGCCAGCAAGTCGCGCCAGTGCCGGATCGCCCCTCCCTGTGCCAGTTCCTGTATTTCCGGGCAGGCGTCCACCACGATCCCCAGTGGTAGCTCCCGTTTCGGCAAGCTCCGCACGTTGTCGGTTTCCGCAACGCGGCCATCCGCTTCATCTTTTTTTCCAAAGCCGGTTTTACATTCAAAGTTAGATTCTGGATTTGAATTCTGTATGTGGCGACCGGAATGGGACTCATTGGCGTCCAGATTCTGTGTTTTTGCACATGATTCCAATACGTCACGGATATCGATGCAAAGTTCGTGAAGTTCCTGGGCGATGCTCTCCACAAGCTGCCGGGGAGCCGAACGTGGAAGCCTTGCGATGATCCCCTGATAGGTCTGCGTGATCCTGCCCCAGTTTCCGGGAACGTTCTCCTCGATGCCGGTTTCGATCATCTTGACGACGTCGCGCCGGAGCAATGTGAGGCGCTCCTTGGCGACCCGAAAGGCCTTCCGTTCAGCCTGCACAGCCTCTGTCAGGTCTCTGAACTCGTCGGCCCGCGCGACGATCGGCGACAAATCGAACCCGTAAGCCTGCTCTATCTCCCCTCCCCTGCCCTTGCGAGCGAACCGCTTGCCGTTGGGGCTGTCGCGGCGGATGATCAGGCCGCAATCCACTAGCACCGCGATATGCCGTCTGAGAGTCGTCGGCGGCATCCCATTCGCGCGCGCAGCGAGCTGCTCGTTAGACGGCCAGACGACAAGTTCTGCGTCGCCGCTCAATGATGTCTCCGGGTGAAACGACAGCAATGCGTTGAGAATCGTGAGTGACCGATCCGTAGCACCAATCAGTTCCCGCGCTTCGCGGATATGCTGAAAGACCTGCCACTTGTGGGCGGCAGCTTCAGGTGCGACAGCTTTCGCAGCCATTTGGCTTGCGATATGGCCGAGCGTCATCGGCCGCCGCCCAAAGGGCGTCGTCGAAATATGCGTCTGCATTTCCTTTTACCTTTTGCTAAGCAAAAGAAATATGCCCGCCGAAACGGCGCTGAGCCTCAGAAGACTCTTGACGGTGATTCTCGGAAATGCGATTCTCTTAGCTGCGACACTACAGAGAAGGGCTTCCGGAATTTTGTTTCGGTGGCCTTTTTCTTTTGCGGTTCGTGGTTTTTCATCTTTACCGAGCGCGGCTCGGAATGGATGTAAATCTCAACCTCGGTCGGCTTTCTCTCCTTCATTCGTTTCAAGAAATTGGACATACAAACGATCCAACTGGTCCGCGACATACTCGCCGAAAGATGGCACCAGTTTCTCGTCGAAAATTAATGCTGTCTTCCCGGTCTCTAGCTGGATGCGTGCCGCCTTTTTCCCCTTCGGCGTGCTCCAGTTTTTTACTTTCTTGGAAGGCTTGGCCGGCCGCTTCGATGCAACATCGAAGATGAGTGCGAAGCGAGCGTCGCTATCCGCGGCCAAGAATCGTTCAGACCCCAGAATCGCCTCAACAGCGTCCATGACCTTTGGCTTCCCGAGGCTTTCAGCAAGCGCTACCCAGCGCGATCTACCCGCTTTCGCGGCCGGGCCAATCTGGATAGCAAGCTTTTCTGGAATGCTCCGCGCGACGGCGATATAGCGGCTTAGGTCAGACTTGTCGGTCGATAGGGCAGCAATAATGGTTGCGCGATCAAAACCCGCATCCTCGAGCCGGAGCGCAAAGAGCGCCTTCTCAATAAATGAAAGGTCGGCGCGATCAAGATTCTCTCGCCCTTGAGCTACCACCAGCTCACGATCGGTAAGGCTTCGGACGATCGCCGACACCTCTCGACCCAGATCTATGGCAGCCCGTAGCCGCCGACGTCCGTATGCAATTTGATACCGGCCAGTCTTTTCCGGATGAGGTCGAACGAGGATCGGGACTTGCTGTCCGTTTTCAGCGATGCTTGACTTGAGCTGATCGAATTTCGGATCAATAGCGGTCGGCAATCGGTCGGCAATCGTCGATCCTTCAATCATCGACGGATCCAAGGAAACGACCGCCTCGCCCGAAGCCAACTGATCCTGAAGTCGAGCTGCCGTTTTCGCTCCCTCCGCCATCTCTTGCAGTGACGAGCCCATCGCGGAGATGGCGCCAGTGCGCACACGGGCGGCTGACTTGTCCGTTGGAGCCTTTTCGCTCACAACCGGCTTCTTGAGGAACAATGAGTCGATTGCGTCCTTACGGCTCATGGCGTTGCTCTCTGCAAGCTAGTTTCGAAGCGCCGCATCCGGCGGAAGGCGGCCTGTTGGGAGCTCCCAACAAGCTGCGGCTAAAGCAGCGTAGTCGGCGGCTTTCCCCAACCGTTCGGTTCAAAATTGTTGGATACGACCCCTGCAACGAAAACAGAAATCGGGTCTGGTGGAGTCTGTTGGGAGCTCCCAACAACATGTAGGGATCCTGCAATACTCCACTCATGAGCGTCCCCACGCAGCCTTGATTAATCCTTCGATTTCGGCGTTCACCGCGTCCAAAGCTTCCATCGCCCGGTCGTATGTCGAACGAGTCAAATTCTCTCGCCCGATTTCATAGAGCGTCTGTTTCGTAAGGCCGGCGTCGGAAACCGCCGCAGACTTCACCATCGGATTAGTCAGGACGTGATCATCGAACATGTTCCTCAGCAGCGCCGCGACCTTCGTCTGCGGAGCATCCTGAGGTTCGAGCCGGGTCAGCAGATAGCGGATGAAATCATACTGTAGATTCCCTCCGGCCTCCTTCACGACACCGAGAAGATCACGAGTCATAAGCAGAAACTGACTCATGGACGCGATATCGAGCATCTGCGGGTGCACCGTAATGACCATTGATGTGGCGGCGCACAGACCACTGAGTGTCAGGAAACCAAGCTGGGGAGGGCAGTCGATGACAACGACGTCATAGTCGTCAGCGACTTCGTCAAATGCTTGGGCGACACGCGTGAAGAAAAGCCCATCTCTCGAGCCACGGTCCGTCAGGGCCTTTGGGGTTGTGTGCTCGAACTCCATAAGCTCGAGGTTTCCGGGGACGAGATGCAGGCCATCGAAGTACGTTGAGCGGATCACCTCTTTGAGCGACCGCCTAGAGTCGTCGTACCGGATTGCCGCGTACAGTGTCTCGTTGGCACCTACATCCGTCTCCGGGAGAACGCCGAGGAGTGCCGATAGGCTGGCCTGCGGATCGAGGTCTACAGCAAGTACCCTGTAGCCCTGCAATGCAAGATACTGAGCAAGATGGGCTGACGTTGTTGTCTTGCCGGAGCCGCCTTTAAAATTGGTCACCGCAATGACCTGCAAGTGTTCCGAGCCGCGCCGATGGGGCACAAACTCGATACTCTCGCGTCCGCGGGCAGAGCCTGCCAGCATATGCCGGATTTCGTTAATCTGACCGAGTGTGTAGAAGCGCCTTCCGTTGCTGGTGAGTTCGGGTTGAGGACCTTCACCCGCCAGGGTCATCTTTCGAAGGGTCGAATCAGATATTTTCATTAGGCGCGCCGCTTCACCCGACGTGAATTTGCGCAAACTCTTGTGCGACGTCGGAGGAAACAGGGCTTCGCTCATAGCCTGGAGCTGAGAGCTCAGCTGTTCAGCGTGATCACCAATAGTGACATCTACTGAGGGACGATCATTTCGGGATATGGCAACAGCTTTGCTCACGGTGGAATCTCTTGTCACGGTTAATCGGCATGTAATGCCATTTTTCCGTGACGATTACTGAATGCGTGTTTGGTTGCAAGGCGTTTTTGGTTAACGAAAGGTTAACGCGCTTTTGCCCCATTTAAGCCGAAAGCGGATTCATCAATCATTATCTTGTAGTTAGCCTGCCTCCCATTGTTCGCAGCGGGGTGTAGGAAATGCAGATCTGCACCTCTTATCAACATTTTAGACTCCGGCTTTTGCCCGACTTTCGAGAGCTATACCGCCGATTCGGTAGAATCACCGGATGCAATCTGCACATAGCCACACGCAGCACGAGATGATTTCCCTCCGCCTGACCAGTTCATGCGGAGATCACAATGCAGATTCTGAGCGTCTCGGCCGACCACTACGCACGCAACCGTAGCTACCTGAACCAGATGCACCGTCTTCGGGCCGCGGTGTTTGGCGGCCGCCTGGAATGGGATGTCACCATTACAGAACAGGGAGAGCGGGATCAGTACGATGACTTGCTTCCGACCTACATCCTTGCGATCTCCGCTGGACAGAAGGTCGTCGGTTGCGCGCGGCTGCTGCCCGCCTCTGGCCCGACGATGCTCGAACAAACCTTTCCGCAACTGCTCGAGCGCGGCTCGCTCGATGTCCGTACAGCGAAGGTCGAGAGTTCACGCTTCTGCGTCGACACATCCCTGATCGCGGGGAGGGGAGGGAGCCTCCATCGGGTGACGCTCACCATGTTCGCCGGCATCATCGAATGGTCGATGGCGAACGGCTATGACGAGATCGTCACGGCGACCGATCTTCGCTTCGAACGCATTCTGAAGCGTGCGGGATGGCCGATGAGCCGTCTCGGCGATCCGGTCGCGATCGGCAACACCATCGCCGTCGCGGGCAGCCTGCCGGCCGATCGCGCCAGCTTCGAACAGGTCGGCCCGCCAGGTTACCGCTCGATCATCGAGCACAATGGCGCTGGTCCGTTGAGGAGCGCGGCGTGACCCAGCTCCGTTCCCACCCCCGTCTCGTCCGTAAACTCCAGGACGCCCTCGGCGACCAGCTCTGCGTCGCACTCGAAGACGCCACGGTCGTCGAGATCATGCTCAATCCCGACGGAAGGCTGTTCATCGAACGGCTGGGGCATGGCGTTGCCCCGGCCGGCGCGATGAGTGCCGCCACCGCCGAAGTCGTCATCGGCAGCGTCGCCCATGCGCTGCAGTCGGAAGCAGACGATGAGCAACCGATCATTTCCGGCGAACTGCCGATCGGCGGGCATCGGTTCGAGGGCTTGCTGCCGCCGGTGGTATCGGCGCCTGCGTTCACGATCCGGAGACGGGCGGAGCGGCTCATCCCGCTCGACGAGTATGTAAAGTCGCAGGTGATGACCGAAGCACAGGCCTCGGTTCTGCGCAGTGCGATCGCCTCCCGCATGAACATCGTCATTTCCGGCGGAACCGGATCCGGCAAGACGACGCTTGCAAATGCCGTCATCGTCGAGATCGTCGCGACGGCACCGGAGGATCGTATGGTCATTCTGGAAGACACGGCCGAGATTCAATGCGCGGCGGAAAACGCTGTGTGCCTGCATACCACCGACACGGTCGATATGGCCCGGCTCCTGAAGAGCACGATGCGTCTCAGACCTGACCGCATCATCGTTCGCGAAGTCCGCGACGGCGCCGCACTCACTCTGCTCAAGGCATGGAACACCGGCCATCCCGGTGGCGTCACCACCATTCACTCCAATACGGCGATGTCGGCCTTGCGCCGGCTGGAGCAACTGACGGCTGAAGCCAGCCAGCAGCCGATGCAGGAGGTGATCGGCGAAGCCGTCGATCTCGTCGTCTCCATCGAGCGAACAGGGAAAGGCCGGCGCGTCCGCGAGGTCATCCACGTCGAGGGTTTCCGCAACGGCCGCTACCAGACCGAACACTATGCCCAGATCGGTGAGGACAGCCATGCCGCTTAAGATGCTGATGATCGAAAAGCTTCGTGACGAAAATGCCAAGCTCACCACGATGTTAAGCAGGTTTCGGGCAATTTAGCTGGTGTTGAGGAAGTGTTCCAAACGCCGCGGCGCAATCCGGCATGTGCAACCGCACGTGGACTCGACATTCTTCGCGCCGACTCGCCGGCAAGGCGCTCGTGTAGGTGGCGGCCTGCTGATATCGATCACGACGATGACGCCTTACGAGAACGGGAAGATAGCTGAATCGCTCCTAGGGCTGCAGGCAGCGTCCGCATGGATCGACATCGCCGACGGCGTAGTCATCAAGCAGCCGCCTCTACCGGCTTTCGATGCATTCGATTCAAAACCATGAAGTAATGGGGGGAGGGGGATCCGCCTACTGCAGTTTGTGACCGGCACCTGTGACGTCGCTGACCTTCGCGAGATCCGATCGCCGCGTCATCCGGCGCATGAGTTCAGTATTGGCCTCGCGCTTGTCGAAGCCCTGATCGACCAACAGCTTCTGGGCGCCCATGACAATATCCCGCAGCGTGAAGCGATCCTGTTCGTCGCCATGCAGGTCAGCCGTGAGGAAGGCGGCGACAGAGGCCGCGACCGCACGATCGATCACCGATGCTTCCGGCCGGCCTGCAATCCGGCGTCGCTCACGCCACCGCTCGGTGCGAAGGCGGTTCCGCTCGTTGGTCGGATTTTTCGGTCTGGGCATGGGGATTTCTCCGTTTGATCGCCTCCGATGGCATCACTACGGGACGCAAGTCACAAACAACGCCCCGTCACTACCCAAAATAATTTGCAGCAAATCGAGATGAGTTGCCGGGAAGTGTTCACGCCCTTCCCGCAAGTGCTGCCACAGGCCCGCAAAGCTCATCCTTCCGCCTCTCCACTGCCACCACGATCAGCATGCTCAGTTCGCGGCGACGCCGTGACGAAGGCGCGGAACGCGGCAGCCTCCCTGTCGATCAGATCGGTAAAGTTACGCGGTACCGACGAATGCGGAGGATGCCCGTCCATAAGCGCCTTGTTGACCGCCCAGACCCAGACCTGAATGGTGGCCAGGTTCTCGAAAGCTGGCGGCTGCAACCTGGCAAGCAACAGGCTTTTTTCGACCTCGGGCGGCAATCCGAACCAGAAGCTGTATTGATCGGCGGCCTCACTCAGCTCCTCGTCCGAGGGCATCGACGTTCTGAGGGCGACCTCGGCCCCGGTCCGGCTGACCCGGATGCACAGCCGGCCACCCTGCGGATCGGATGCCGGAACTTCGAGAGCCTCGACCTGTCGGGGTAATTCGCTGGCGATGCGGGTTCCAAAGACAAAGACGATGTCGGCAATCGCGCTGGCCAGGTGGTGAATTTTCTCGGGCGATCGGGTGGCGGTTGCTGTCCGCGGCATGGATGGCTCCTGTTCTGTGAGGGAATAATGCGAATTTGGCGCGACCGAATACGAAACTCGGTCAGGCTGCTGCGGAATTCGAAGCCGGCACTGCGGGATTGCCGGTGACGGGAGATGTTTCCTCGGCAACCTCCGAGCACGTCTCTTTCTGGACGATCTGCAAGACCGGATCTTCGTCACCAAGCTCCCAATCGCTACCTTCGAGGACATGGCGAACCACCGTCCGGGCGCTGTCGATGACCCCGGCATATTCCAGCCGCAAACCAAAGTAATAAGCTTTCTCGACCGCGTGGGCGACATGCGTCGTCTCTGTGGCAAACAGGGAAGGGGCGGTGAGGATCGACACCTCTGTCAGGAGGTTATCAAGATACCCCAGCAATTGCGGGCGGATTTCCAGGATCGCTTCGCTCAGGTCCAGACCATCGCTGGGCTTTTCGAGAGCCAGCTCGAATGCTTTCCGGATCCCGAGTTCGCGGCGATGCCAGATATCTCTGTCACAGGGATGCTGCCGCTCGAGATGATCGAGCCAGATGTCGGACTCACTATCGTCACCCCATGCGTGAACGCAGGTGCCATCGCATCTGTTGGTAAACTCCCGCCATGACTGGCAGGTGAGTTCCTCCTCAGCGATTTCGAGAGAGTTGTCGGGGTTTTCCTCTTTCCTGTGCGCGATGAAGGCAACCGCTTCATCATATTCAAGCGCACGCGCAACCGGGTGATAGTCGTTGGAATTCTGAACCATATAAAGCATCTTCTACCCTTTCAGGCTGATGGAAATCCGGGAGCGGGGCAGGCATGCCGCGCGTGTGGAAGGACTTCTGGCCACTGATACTGAAAAGGCTGTCCGGCTTATGGACGGGGCGCAAGCGGGGCAGGGCGGAAAAATCGCCAACGCCGATTCTGCTGTCACCGGCCCGAAACAATCCACCGAGCAGCCGAGGAGAGGGGACAAGCCGACTGTGGGTCACGCCACCAATAACCCTCGGATCCACACTCGATCGATCGCAAGGCTTTTGCGACCGCCCGGGGGCGAGCGCCGCGGATCACCCGACCGGATCAGCGGAACCTTCGTCTCGATCGGCTGATGAGTCGGCCCTTTGTGACGGGGATCCACTGGCCCGCGACATCTGCACGATCTCTTGAACATCGCGCATCTCGGCCTCGCTGCGCGACCACACGCACGCCAAGCCCGATGGTAGTGGAAATTCCAGTGCTCCGGATACGCGGAGCCGATGCGGATGATGCTGAGAACAATGGCTGCCCAGCCATCTCCAACCTCGATCTTAATTCCGCGTGTCATCGTCATCCCCCCGCGCCAGCTCTTGCATCGCATCCAGCCCGTCGCCGAAGTCCGACAGAAAGTGCGCCATCGCCTCCTCGTCGGACGCAAACAACGCACCCTCCGGCGGCTCCCACGACATCGCATCCTCGACATCCGCGTGCGCAGCGCACCGCACCCGCGCTTCGTCACCGGCACCGATGACCTTGCCCATCCGACCACAACACTCGCACGTGACGAGCGATTTCTGACGAGCCTTATCCCGGATCCGAATGAAAGAGCGATACGGATGCGGGATCTTCTTGTCGGCGGGCAGATAGTCATCAAGCGGGATATCGCGCGCGGCATACGTCGCCCACAGATCCAGCATGCCGTCGACGCGGCGCGCATATACGATCTCGAGCAGCCATTCTTCCGGCAGCTTGCTAGCCTCTGCGACGGCTTCGTCGAGGATGTGCTGCCAACCGTGGGCGACGGAAATAATCGGCATTCCAGGCTCCTTTGTCGATTATTCTCGACATCAATCGTTGTTGCGTTCGTCTTCCTGCTTAATCCGGATGCGCTCGTATTCGGCATCGATCAGCTTCCGAAGCCACGACCGAAGCCATTCTCGGTCGTCGTCCGAAAGCTCCAAAACGTCAGGCCAGAGCGCGATCTCATCACGGATATATCCATCCAAATATTCTTCCTTCACCACCCGGCCTTGAGCCGAATCAGTGAGGTCTCCGGCATACGCATCGAGCAGCTCACGCTCACGACCACCGAGCGCGGCGGCTTCTGCTACGAGATCGGGATGGGCAGCGAGGAAGCGCTGGAGCGACTCTGTTCCGTCTCTGCGCCGATCTCGCCGCCCGCGCTCATCGACAGCGAGGCTCCGCAGATATCGGAACAGAAACTGGCGGTCGTCTTCCGACAGCGGTTGCACGCCCTGCCATCGGCCGACCTCCGTGTAGAGCCAAAAGTCGACGTCATCGTCTGCGACGGACATCGCGGCGACGACTGCGAGTTCGATCTGCCCGATCAATTCGACGAGCAGATCGGCTTTGCGCCCGAATTTCTTGTCGATGTCGGCCGCGATCTGGCGAGAGATGGCGGTCTGCGGCATGAAATCTGCGATATGATCTCTCGGTCGCTTACGCACGGGCACCAGGTCTTTCAGAACTTCTGCCGCTTCCGGAGGATACTCGTCATCGAGGCCAGCCTTCACATCCGCCACCGATGATGAGGTGGCGGCGATGTGATCCTCGAGCGGCTGCTCCTCGTGCCAACGCCACGGATCCGCCCACTTCCCATCGTCTTCGCGCATCTCGCCGAGCACGGCCGCGTGTCTGTCGCACACCGTTTTCGCCCACTGACCGATACGCAGGCGAGCAGGCTCGCCGCAGATATCGCAGACGCCGAGCGACCGCAGCCGGATCTCCTCGCGCATCCGTTCGACCTCGGACATGCAGCCGCGGGCGTGGATGTCAAACGAGACGAACAAAACGCAGCAGCCGAATTTTTCTTTGCCGCCATCCAGTCGGACGCGCCAGGATTTCGGATACGTCCGCATGCGCGCGACCGCGTCCTTCACGAGATCGATCCAGCCGATGTCGAATGCGAAGTCGGCGTCGTGGATGACTACATCCGGGTTGTCGGCGATGAGCCGCCCGAAGATTTCCTTGCGGTCTCTCGCCCTCGACGTCGCGATCCGAGCCAGCGACTGCAATCCGACCTGATCGCGCAGGTACTGCTGCTCTTCGTCCGTGAGTTCGGTGAGATACGAAAACTCGTCGGCGATAAAGGACTTGAAATCGGAGTCGATAAAGTAGGAGTGCGTCGCGATATAGAACTGCGCGACCTCGACGATGCGATCGAGGTAGGCACCGCGCAGATACGTCCTGCGATCGTCGGTCAGTTTTTTCATGAATGCATCCTCTTTCCAAGTCTGACCCAGCCCTCGCCCGTGAACGCCATTCGCTTATCGTGGTGCAGATAAAGCAGCCGGCACCACAGCCGCGGCTCCCACTCCGGATGGCACACGGATCCGTTGATCCGCCACTCCGCCGGCGAACTTCCGCTCTGCCAGAGCTGGATTCCGTACGGGTGGATCAGCGGCGCCTCGTACATCTCCTCGTCGGTCGGCTCCGTGACGAGGCACATGCGGTATTCGAGCGGCGGCAACAGGTAGCCGTCGGGCACGGTGAGCTGCAGGAGCCGCCGCCCGATGCGGAAGTCGGTGCCGGTGCGGCCCGCCATATGCCATCCGATGCGGCGAATCGTCTGCTCGTCATAGAAATCGAAGAGACCGAGCGCGGCTACGGTATCGGCTCCGATGCGGATCAGGCTCTCGGTCACGAGCTGTTCGAGATCCAAGGATTCAACATGGATCGTCGGGCGCAGTCCGAAGCGGCGGCGGGGTGCGGAAGCGGTCATTTCGGAGCCTCAGTCGCGACGAAAGCATCGATATCCGGGTCGTAGCGAAGCCAAGAGCCGTCAGCGTCCTGGCATCTGTAAGTGCCGCTCTCGATAGGCACTGCGCGGCCGAAGTCGGGATCTACGGCATGCTTCTCGCAAACGGTCAGAAGCACGCCATCGCGATTGCTCCAGCGCCCCGGCTTACCGCATCGCTCACAGGTGTAGTAGCTGCGGGCTTCGGCGAGCCGATGCGCTTCGGTGATCGCCTTGACGGACTCCGCCGTCTCGCCTCGGCTGGAATCGTAGATGCGCAGGGAGCCCAGCTTTTCCTTCACCTGGCGCAACTGGTAGACGCCGCCTTCCGGCATCACGGAATCCACGACGGCAAAATACGCGTCCAGGATCGGGATCCATCCGACATCGCATTCGAAGCCAAAAGTCTGCCGCAGGAGCCTTGGGTATTTTGCCTTGAGTTCGTCGAACGTCATCATCGGAAACGCTCCGGAGTTTCAACCGGCACCATCGAATCCGTCTCGCGGTCGTACTTGTACCACTGGCCGGCGAACTGCATTCTGCCAGCCGTCCACCGCGTCTGCTGACCCCATTCGATCTGCTGCGGCGATGCGTGCTCCGGACATAGCGTCCGCCACCACGCCATCCGCCCCGGCGGCGGTCGGCGCAGCCATCCTTCTGCTCCACAGACCTCGCACGTCATGCCGGATTTCGCCTCTGCCTTGCCCTTCGCTAACCGCGCTTCGAGAACCGGGGTGTCGCACCAGAGTCTCATCGTGCCCCATTTTTCCTTCATCTCGCGAACGGTCAGGCTCGGGTCATGAGGCAACGCCTCTGTCACGAACGCGCGGACGAGGCCAAGCCACCCGATACCGATATCGGTGTAGCGCGCACCATCGAAAACACCCGGGAACTCGGCAACGAGGTCGTCTTTCTTGATACGCGGTAAGTCCCACTCAGCATGCATCGGACGTCTCCTCTTCGCAGTTATCACAGATGATACGGAGGCTGCGGCGCTCACGTCCGAAACCGGATCCGCAGCACTCGCATGTCGATAAGGATTCGGTGACGTAGCGCTGGAGCCATCTGTCAAAACCCAAGTGCCGCATCCAGTCGTGGTCGCCGCCAGACGGCAGCGCGTAATCGACCTGCAGCCACGTCGCGGCGACAATGCCGAGGATTCGGACATCCGGGTAGTCGCGCGCGAGGTCAGTCATGAAGCGATCGACGAGCGGAACCCAGCCACGGCGAATGAACACTTCAGATTCGGGAGGCATGCGATCGCCGTGCTTGGCCGCGAGATCGGTATAGAGAGCGGGATCGATGGGGTCAGTCATGTCGGGAATCCTCTTCGAAGATTTCGCGGAACCGCTGCTCGAACGCGTGGAACGAAATCTCGTGACACAGCGCGGCCGCGCTCCACGGCTCGACGAGCATCGTGAATTCGATGTCGATTTTTGTCTGTCCAGATGCCGTTGAGAAGATACCGGCAACGCGCACTTCACGATCGATACCTTCCTCCCGCATGACATGCAGGAGACTGTCGAGCGCGGGGATTTGGCAGCCGTGCAGCCGGATTCGGTCGCGCGGCGGGACGGCGTCGCCGTGGCTCGCGATGAGGAAATCGTACTCGGAGTCAGTCATCACGGCCGCTCCAGGATTCGTAGCATTCCGTGCAGAGCAGACGGTCACCGAGGATGGCGTCCGGGTCATCGAGCAGCGCCTCCAGTCCGGCCTTTGCAACAATCTCGCCGGGCTTGCCGCAGTGCTCGCAGGATTCGGCGAGGCGTTCATGGATGTGCTCCAGGAAGCGGTTGCACATGCGCTTGTCGGCTGCCGTGGCTCCGTCAGAAAAGCGTGCGTCGATGACGACGAATCCGGCACTGCGCGTAACGATGCCGTGGACGCGGCACGCGTGGAAACGGTCGACATCGACGAGCTTGTCGAAAAGGCCTTCGACAATCGCCTGCAGGCCGCGGCGGATCTGCAGGTGGTCGATGGCGGGCACGGCATCACCGTAGCGATCACGCATAGCATCGTACCAGAGGGAATCAGGGCGGAGCGGAAAGCGATCTTCAGACATCGGTACCTCCGAGAATGTTGGCAGCAGCCTCTTCAGCGGCGAAGATGATATCGTCCAAGCCGGGTCGGCTGTCGGTGATCGAGATGCGAAGCTTGCCGCCGTCGAGCCAGATCCGCTGTACGCGCAGGTTACGACCGGATGCGTCAATCCGTTCGAAGAACTCGATGATGACCGGCTCGATCTCGATGACCTCCAGAGCAAACGGAACGGTGATGCCGAAGGACTTGCGGAGGTCGGAATGGAATTCGTCAGACATTGAGCGACTCCTTGATTTCAGAAAAAGTCATCGGGGCGAAGAAGGTGTCCGTGCAGTCGATGCCGACGTCGCGGCTCCTCCTCAGCGGCGGCAGGTCGCCGTGGGAGTGACCGAAAAGGTGATAGGATCCGTGTAGATGCCGAGGCCACACGCGGCAGCCGTAGTGATGAAGGTAGACATGGCATCCCTCGTCAGTCGTCTCCAGCGCATGGACGGGCGGCTGATCCCACGAAAGATCCCGAATCGACTTCGAGACGTGGCCTTTGGCATCCTGATCATGGTTGCCCAGGATCAGGATCTTGCGGCCGTTGATGGCGTGGAAAAGGTGGCGGACATATTCGACATCGCCGCTGAGCGCGAAGTCTCCGATTACATAGAGGATGTCGGCAGCCGAGACGCGGTCGTTGATGCGGCGGACGATGGCGGCATCCATATCCTCGACGGTGTCGAAGCGGCGCGTGGTAGCGCAATGGCGGAGGATGCCGTGGTGACCGAGGTGAAGATCGGCAGTGTAAAATTTACGCGTGAAGGACATGCTGGGATCCTGAACGATAGACGAACGAAAGCGGCGACCGCAAAAGCGGTGTCAGGCGGCTATTCGACGTATCTTCAGTCCAGTCATGATGTCGGCTTTCCTGTTCTGTGGCCTCTGTAACAGGACCCGGGAAGGTTGTGAGCCCCTGACAAACAAAAAGTGCCGGCAGGGAAGATGCGATCGGCCTCATGCGGGAATGTCCGAGACCTGGGAGGGCAGCGGGCAAGGATCCTATTGTTTGAGAAATCACCTAAATCCGCGTCGCAGCCTTATCCGTTCAGTGCGGGCCGCCTCAATCTGATCGGGTGTGTAGCCAACCTTGTGGCCGTGATCGATAATCCACTCGACGGCTTCCGACCGCGTCATCATGTCGATGGAAGTCAGAACCTCTTCCTTGCCAAACTTTTCCGCCCAGATACCTTCTCGCCGATAGGCAACCGGACAGCAGTCCAGGCAACAGACGAGGGTGGTATTCAGTGGAGCAAAAGCAGCAATAATCTGGTCCTTGCTCCATTGCAGGTTCGCATTTGCAATGCTGAACAGGTAACCGAATGTCCGGCGGTGCTCGATCGTCAGGTCGCTCTCGGACGTGAGAGCGGACACGGCCGTCGTCAAGGATGCAAGGCCGCGTTCAAACGTATAGAGATATTGCTTGTAGGACGGGGGCACGTATCCGCTCGTCTGCCGGGATCTCATTATATGTGCTTCTCCCATATGCGCGTATTTTTAGAGTGAGGTAAGGTGACTGGGGGATGGTCAGTCATCTGGCCAGCCAAACCATGGCATCCGGAACGCTGCGTCTGCTGTAATCCAGGAAGGGTGCCTCACGTTCTCCGGTGGAGCGAACATGTCGGTTTTCCGCAACACGTCGTTTGTCAGGAAAGCTTGGTGAGATCATTCTTTTTTTTGCTCTGAAACACATCGACGACTTCGGCCGGGGTTCTGATGCTGACTTTTCTGGGGCAGGGCGCATTGCAACTTTGAGTATGGCAGGTACCCTTTTTTGATAAATTGGTTGCGGCAGTGACCTTAGGAATGGCGTAAATGACATTCACTGGCCTGCGCCGCCTTCCTCTTCTCATTCAGCGCCTTGCTTGCTTTGAAGAGAGCTTCGGAGACGTCGAGCGAGGAGAAATCGCCCGGCTCGCCAACAAGAAGTTCGAGGCGGTTTCGTAGAACGAGAGCCTCCGAGGGCGGAACGCCGAGTCCGATGAAATGATTGACATCGGCGCGAAGCTTTTCGACAAGCGCCTCGATCTCCCAGAGCTTTTCGAGTGCAGCGTATGCGGGCGGATATATCTCCGGGTACTCGTCGTTTTCTGTTTTCGGGATCACGTTGTTTTCCTTTCATTATGCGGGCTGTCCTGAGGTGCGTACCGGCCGTGACGTTCGCCAACAGCGGACGCGCTGGAGAATGGGGTGGCATGACTGCCACCACCAGGCCCTGCCAAAACAGGGAAATCGCTTTCTGGCGAAACCTCGATACACAATCGTCTCGAGGCTGGAACCACCTATGCGGCGGTCGACGGGGTTGGAAATCAATTCCGTAAGGGATTTCCATTTCCGGGTCTTCAGAGCCGCTGTGCAGCGGTTGACTGGATAGTTCGTTTCGTTTCAATCCACTGGCCGCGTCCGGCCAGAACCCTCTCGTCAGAGGCATCGACCGCTCCTGCGAGCCGCCGATAATCCAAGCATGCAGACGTCTTTCTGATCGTGCAAGCGCCCCACGCCAGATAGATGATGATTTTCTGAGATGAGGGGAGGGCGGATTAGCACTCCCCTGCAAAGCAAGGGTTCTCGGGTGGTCGATCTTCTTTGCATGTGTCGGAAAAGGCGCGCCAGCATGCGGAAATCAGCTAACGCCTCTCAACGACATTGCCCGGGCGCAAGATTTGCGCCTGCACAAACCTTCTCCGCCGGAGAAGAATTGCACACGGCATCCCTGGCTGATCCAGGCCTCACCATGGAGTGTGGCACGATCACCGTCGCCGATCGCACTTTTTTCACCTTCACGGAACATTATGGGCTCACAATGCCAGCGGGTCCCGATAGCGTCCAACTTCGAGCAACGGAGGCATGGACACGATGACGATCTATACATCCCGCAACCCGGCCGGGCAGGCGGCTCTCGAGCTCGGCCTGATCACCATGGGCATCGGCAACATGGTGAGCGAAGCGATGGCCGCCGGACGCCAGGCTGCTGAAGAGACCCGCGAACGCCGCGCCGCCTACAAATTTGCATGCGAGCTCGCCGACGCTCGCGGTCGCGCTGACGAGCTCGGCCATATCGCCATTCGTGCGGTCAAGCATGTTGCAGCACTCGAGGCGGAAGTCCGCCGCTTGCGTACCGCGCTGATGCAGCGGCAGGCCCATATCAGTCGTAACCGGGGTCAGAACGCATGATCGATGACATGTCTGATGAGGGGCTTGTTGCCCGGTTTGGCGACATCATGCACGAGATGCCGGAACTCTACGATGCACTCCGGATCGCAGAAATGCAAAGCCGCCTGGCGGCAAATGAGGGCGGCCTGGCATGTCGATCTGAATTCGTCTCAATGGCGCGACAGCGAGATGGGCTGGTGATGCGGATCGGAACCCGAGGGCGTTGACATGAGCTCGTGGAAACGAGCGCTGATATAGGTCCTTTTACCAGCGTCCCGATCCGCATCATCCGGGCATTGATCACATTCCTCGTGCCGCAGATCATTGTCTTCGCCCCGCAGACGCCTCACACTCGGGAACACGGCGCGGCTGCGTAGCGATCGCGCGCAGGCGCCGACACCGCTCTGACCCAGCAGGATGAGGTCTGTTTCGTCGAGAGCTAGAAGCCAATCCTGTTCGAGCGGCGACAGTTTGCCAAGATCCATGGTAGCACGCTGCTCCTCGGTCGCCAGTGCATAGGCGTGAACGATGTCCGGGGGGGTCAATTGCTGCAACGAGGCATCCACGGACGCCTCCTTTTCGACCGCACCGGCGGCAGCATCCTTAACATCGTTGGCCTGGATGTTCTCAAACCCATCTGTTGCCGGTGGTGGCATCCGGCCAAACAGTTTCAGAATATCCGTGACCAGGGCCGCAACGAATGCGTAGATTTGCTGAAACCAGCAAAGCGGATTGAGCCAGCCCCATTTCGATGTCGTGTTGAATTTCATGTCCAGTCCTCCCGGTTGCGCCAGAAACAGGATCCGGCGCGCACTCGAAAGCGACAATAGGCAAGTAACCGCTGGCGCGAGTTCACCCTCCCCATGTTGCCCGCGCTGCTGCAGCGTTTGAAATGATCAGGCAGACAGCCTTCGCGTCCTGCTCGATTGCTTTCATGAGAACTTGAACCCTGAACCACGGATCCAGGTCATTCTCACCGAGCGAATTCACGGCAATCACTCGGCTTTGGATCGACGCGAAGAAGAGTAGCGCGTCCTGGTCCATCGCGGTTCGAATATCGGCGGATGTCAGATGCCCAGGCAGGTCAATCAAGAAGCTATAGCTATCGCCTGACGGCAACCATGAGGAATCCTTGTTAGCCGTCAATCGCACCCGGTCGGTCTCGATACAAAGGGACAGACGCGGCGCCCGGGTGCCGGTGTTGCTCGAAGGATCCTTTCCGGCAGCATGCAGGATCGACACGAAGTCATCGAACAGGTGCCGATGTCGAACGAGATGGCGTTTAGCCTCGCGCATTCCGATCGTTGGCGCTGAGACGGTGAGGGATAGGTGTGGAACGGTTCTGCTGATGATCATGACATGTCTTTCTTTTTTAAACAGCGGGCAGCCGGTCGCGATCGCCTTCCTCGAATGGAAGGTCGTTCACGGCGATGTAGCTGGATTGGGAAGGGGAGATGGATGCGGTGACCGGCTATCGGTCACAGACGTGGTCGGGCTTTTGCGTTCTTCTCGCGGCTCGTGGACAGGTTCAGACCATGCTTCCGAAAAGCTTTTCGCGATAAATGAAGCTTGGGGTCAACCTATCTCCCGCAAGAGTTACTCTCCGGCAGGGTAGGGGGTCCCTATTATGCCCAGCTCATATCGGGGTTCGGGACGCGCTCCACCCAGGGCTGATCGAACTCGACAGACGAGAAGTCGATTGCATCAACAAAGGCCTTCCAGTCCGGCGAAGCAAAGTACCGGAAAACCGTGGCGAGGCAGTAGCAGCCGTGGTCATGGGTAGAGACGAGCCGATAGCGATAATCGTCGTAGATGTAGCGCTCTTTATCGGGCCCCCACCCATCGATGAGGAACAGATGAACCGGATGGATCAGATCGACGACAATGCAGACGCCGTCCTCTTCCTCGTCTTTCAAGGTCTTCTCGTCATGTCTTGCTTTCAGTTGCCGGACGAGATCAATCGCCTCGTCGATGATGTTCTGGCGAAGTTCATCGTCGCTGATCGGTCGCGCTTTGAGCTCTTCGTCGGTGAAGCGTAAGTGTCCGTTAAACAGCACAGTCTTGGTCATGCTTCACTCGCCGGGCTTGCGTTTGAAGACTGGGGCAATACCAGCCGCCACCCGGGAAGCTCGTGGACGAGCTTGAGGGTAGCGGACTTTGCCTCCCATTCGCCTTCGAACGATGATTCAAAAATTGCGTCGCGCCAATTCAGCGTCGCGTCAGCACCATCGGAATCAACAACGACAGTAGCCTCGACACGTCCACGACCTTCGCCGAAACTCGCGTTCCAAGTGTCCGGCGGGATGCGCTTTTTCCAGACCCCTGCATGAACACCGTCATCCCCCGTGACAGGTCTGAGCTCTGAGGCGGCTTTACCCTTCGAGCGCGAATTTTGCCGACGAGGAACGTTCGGCAGCACCAGACCGAGTTCGGATTCGACGAGTTTGGCAGCCAGGCCACGGATCGCCCATGCCAGTGACGTGTATTTCTTCTGCCAGATCTGCTCGATCATGCTTGTATCGTTGATCTCGATATCCACGCCCTTGTCGACCCTGGCGAGACGCAGTTCGACATGATCGAGCAGCCGGATCTCCTTGATCGTGCCCGGATGGCTCAGAAACGCCGTTGCAAGCGCCTCGCGGATGATTTTCTCCGCGGCTGCCGGAGCCATATTGCTCAGGGGAACGGAGGCAGATGGGTTGGGGAAGGCGACGAGGTTGCTGGTGGCAACCGGCTGGGCGGAGAGGCTGGATGACTGATTACTCATAGTACTCGCTACGCTGATGTTACTGTGCTGGTGCTGTTTTGACAGGCACTTCAGGCCTCAAGCGGCCTTGTCGAGGTCCTCGGCAATGTCCCAGCCAGTACCGGCATAGAGTTCCATTGCCAGCCAACCGAAGCCAAAAAACTCGAACACTTCTTCACGGTCGCGGGTAACAATCGCATCGTGGCTGTCACGATGGCCCTGCCATTGCGTGATCCAGGTGCAGCACGCAATGTACTCGCCGCGTTTACTGACGAAGAGCTTCAATACCTGGCTCATCCCGGTCTGCCCGGAAAAGTTTTCTCTGCCGCGATCCGATGTGCTGTAGGCATATCCGATGCGCTGACCCGTGAACCGGAGCGGACGATTGTTGTCGCGCTCGACAGTGTGAACCGTTGTTTCGTTGGACGACATGTTGGACCTCATGTTGAGAAGCTGCTCTGTGCTGCAGCGATGACCAAAGGCTCTCGCGTTGATCAGCCGACGTCAACGCGCGCCCCGCAATTTTATTTTCGTCGCCGGTGCGTTCCCGGCGCTTGCCCCTGACGATCGATGACGACAGGCTTGGATGCGCCCGCGCTCAATCAGCGCTCGGCACTTCTCAAACCAGCAGGATATCTTCATGAGCAAACACAACGCCTCACCGCGCGATCGATCGCTGCCGTTTTTCGCCGGCGCTGACTATGACGAAATCAGCCAGGTTCTGCCGCTCCCGGCGTGTTCATCACGGCGCCAGAGGGGGGCGATAGCGGCCATTGTCGCGGGGATGCTCCACCATGTGCGCATGCGGCGAGGCGATCAGTGGATCAGCTACTCGCGTGATCGGTCGCGCTATGCCGGACAAGATTTTTACCACGGTGAGGCTTATGGCTATGCTCCAGTGGTGGGCGCGATCGATCGCCTGGCTGCCGCAGGCTTCTTCACTGAACATGATCGCAAGCCACAGACAAAGGTTGCGACCGGTATCCAGTCGCGTTTTCGACCGAAGGCTGGACTTCTTCTTGGTCACGACCTTCCCCGGATTACAAAGCCGGCCGGCCAGCTTATCCGGCTTCGCGACCGCAAAACTCGCGTACTCGAGCCATTTAGGGAGACCAGGAACGTGGCTCGCATGCGGGCATTCGTCAGCAGGATCAACCGTCATATCGCGGAAACCGATATCCAGTTTCATGGTGGCCAGACGCGCGATGGTACGATCTGTCATTTCGCCAGACACAGTGTCGATCTCGCCGACATGTCTCTCTATCGGGTCTTCAGCGGTGACTGGTCCATGGGCGGGCGCTTTTACGGCGCCTGCTGGCAAAGCATGACCAAGGAAGACCGGCAGAAATACCGCATTAATGGCGAGGCCGTTGTGGAGCACGATTACCGTAGTCTCCATCCTCGGATCCTCTATACGCTGCTCGGCCGGATCGATCTCGACTGGGATGGTTATGACGCTTACGCCATCCCGGGGTTCGGCGATCAGCGAAAAGCCTGCAAGCGCGCCTTTAACATCATGCTGAATGCCAATTCTGCATCGAATGCGGTCGGCGCGGTGGCCGAGCATGTCCGCAGCGGCAGTTTCATTGAGGCTCGCGAGATGATCGAGGCAATCAAATCCACCCATCCGGGTCTTGTACGGCTGTTTCATTCGGACATTGGCATCAAGCTGCAGTGGCTGGACGCCGAAATGTGTCGCGATGTCCTGGATGCGATGGTGCTGCAGCGCGGGATCACAACGCTACCCATCCACGACAGTTTCATCGTGCCAGCATTCGCAGGAGATGAGCTGGTGCAGGTGATGGAAACAGTGTTCGACCGCATCATTGGCAGGACCGACATCCGCGATCTGGTAGATATTTCCGTGTTTTACCCGAAAACCATCTTACATAATGGAGGCTCCTGCCCCGCCCCCCGATCCGACCCTTCCTGCGACGATCCAGCAGACTCCGAGTCTGAAGCCGGAATCTAACTCAAACGGAAACCCTCCGAGCCCACGAACCATAAACCGCAGTTCAAGACCTCAAGGCAGTGCGTCGTCAATCCAACAGATAGTGTGAAACCGAAGAGGACCGGCGGCAAGGGACGCAGCTTCAATCCATGTCCGGCAGGAAGAAATGGGTGGCAGGATCCTGTCAAACGAGCTCTACAAACATCAGTGGACGCCCGTGCGGCAGATTTCTTCCTGATCGGGAGTATGGGGCGTTGACAGGCATGAGAACCGCGCCGCACCATTCTTGTATCGACGACTGGAGACCTGTCCCATGATCCAAAACCACCTTGATGACAGCGAGCCGCACGATCCGGGCCTAACCGTTGAGACGGTCGATGTGCTCCATCACGACCTTATCTCCACGACCACCCGGATCGTCACCGCTTCCTGCCGTCTGAACGGCGCAGGGTAAGACCACAAGAATTTTCACAACTGGCTCGTGCTTACAAATGGCTACCGGGCATTCGTTTGCGAGTTCCGAATTCAACTGCCCGATAACGATCCTGACATCGCCGAGCCTCACGACCAATTAAGATAAGGACGCCCATGAGCAGCAGCGCAACCTACATCGCTCGGACACGCTTTCAGACGCTCAGCGAGGACGGAAGTGTTATGTATACCACCTACGGAGCGCGGATCTACGACGATTATGACAGCGCCTATGTCAACCAGCTCGATTCCCTCGAAGAGCTCATTGCCATGGACGCGGACGAGTTGATTGACCACATCCGCGACAACAGCACCGCTGCGAGCGCCATCATCGACACGGCGAAATATTGCGCGCTTCCACTTTATGTGGATGACGAGCTGCATAGCGGCGGCGAAGAGGATGATGAGGATCTCGCCGGAGATATCGATGGACGGATCGCATTCGAGACAGGTGATCCCGGTGTCTCACCATCGGGCGACGATGTCGTGAAAGCCCCTGAGCAGCAGGCGGAGCAGCCTTCCTAACCCATCAGCAGGTCGCGGTGAATTTTCGCGCAGGGGACGTGAGGGTGAATTTGACCGAGCGCTAATCAACTGTAACCATGGTAAATTTTCGCGCGCGACATCTTGTAGTTGCTGCTAAGATCTAGGTAACCAGAAGGATTTTTTAAGCATATCGATTAGTCTCTCGATCAGATTTGGACCGGTAGGCATGCCCCATTGCATTCACAAAAGGGTATGGGCATGTCTTCCAACGAACCGCCAATCGATGAGCCACCGGTCGAAAAAACTGCCGAAGAAATCGCGACAGAATTGGCGAGACTGAAAGCTCAGCGGTTGAACTCAATCGCACGCAAAATCCGCAAGGCGCGTAGCGCCATCACCTTCAAACTGCTTGCAATCGCGGATTTGCTGGCCGGAGCAAAGGATGAGCTGCGGGTCTACGGCAAAGAAGGCGTTGAAGATGTCAAGAGATCACAGGCCACGCTGCGCAGTTTCGTCAACAACGAAGGCATGCTTCCACGCGATGAATTCAAGACTTTCCAGCGGCTCTCCTCCATCACCGCGGAAGAACGTGAGCTCCTGACAGAGCAGGGCAGTGGTTTTTCAGTCCTGAAAGCGATCGTCGATGATGCGGGTCTTCGTAACGACGTCATCAAACGGATGCGCGCCAATATCGTCATGGACGCGGCCGCCGTTCGTCGCGTTCGCCTGCAGCGGAAACTGGCCGCGGAAACGCCACTTCAGGCTTTTCTACGTGTGAACCCTAATTTCGCTGTTATCGAAAGCCGTAAGGAAACGCGCGCTGCCACTAAATCTTTCGAGAAGGATGCTGCGGCGTTTGTCCTCAAGCTTGGAGATTTGGCCCAGGCAGGCGATCTTTCCGAAGATGATCATCAGGCTCGCTGGAATATCCTGCGTCCAATTGCTGGCGATCTCGTGGCACGTTTCCGCGCATTCTTTGATGCACAGGATATGCCTGTCGATTGGCGAGAGCTGCACATGGTTTATAGCAGCGACGAGGAATATGGCAAAATTTCCGGGATGCTGCTTGCCCTGGAAACGATGGCGTCCGGCGATTTCTACATCCCAGACGAAGAGAACGGCGGTTATTGCGAAACAGACGACCTCAATATCGATCACCGGCTGATCGATGCAGTCGGCCAAATCGTTGGCATCTCCATCAACCAGGCACTTGCCATGCCGACGGCCAAGCGCGTGAAGCGGATTCTGCCGGCCGAGGCAAAGGCGAACACCCGCAAGCTCGTTGCACCAGAACGGCTGCTGCGTTCAGTCGAAATCTGCGCTGGTGCCGGCGGTCAGGCGCTGGGCCTTCATGACGCCGGTTTCCGGGCACATGCGATCTTCGAGCGGGAGGCGGATGCTGCCGAAACCTTGAGACAGCATTTTCATGGCGCGGTTGAACGCGTTTTCACCGAGGACGTCACTCGGGTCGATTTCCGTCACTATCGCGGTCGGGTCGATCTCGTTGCCGGAGGCGTCCCATGCCAGCCGTTTTCCACGGCCGGGGTCCGTAAGGGCGAAGAGGATGATCGAGATCTGTTCCGTCGGGCCGTTGAGATCGTTGACGAAATCCAGCCGCGAGCCTTCTTCTTCGAGAACGTCAAGGGATTTGGCGATGCGCCATACCTGGCATATCGCTCTGAACTCTCCGCCGCTTTCGAAGCAATCGGGTATCAGTGCAAACTCTTCCCCATCCTCGGCTCCGACTATGGCCTTGCCCAAGGCCGGCCGCGTGTCGCATTCGTCGGCTTCCGGGATCCGGATGCAATGTCCCGCTTCAAGGTGCCACCGGCTTTCCCGCAGTGGGGTAGCTCTCTTTCCAGCGCGATTGGGGATCTGGTATCTTCCAATGGATGGAAAGGCTTTGACGAGTGGACAAAGATCGCGAACGGGCGCTGCCCGACGATCGTTGGCGGCTCCCGTAAAAGCGATAAGTTCAGTTTTGCATGCGGCCACACGAAGGAAACCTGGGCTTTGCTCGGCATAGACAGCACCGAACTGAGTGCAGCGGCTCCGGGTCCGGATCACAAAGGTCAGTTCAGGCTCACCCTTGGAATGGGCGCTCGTATTCAGGGCTTCCCCGATGGCTGGCGGTTCCAGGGCAAGAAAAAGCAGATCAAGTCCCAGATCGGTAATGCCTTTCCGCCGGTAATGGCCAAGGCTGTTGGTCTGGCCATTCATGCGGCGCTCGAGAACGTCGAGTTCGACTACGAAAAGGCGTTGACTGCCGGTTTCACAACACCGCCGCCTCCTCAGTCGGCAAAGAACCCGGGTTCCGGCAGACTAACTGGTCTCTCAAGGTACAACATGGGTCATGATGTGCCAGAGCTGGAACACCGGTTTTTTGGTGAACTAAGCATGGATGAGAACACCGGCGCTGATCTGATCATCAGGCCCGGCGACTATCAAGTGCTTAAGACTCAGGAGAAAGCTGAAAAGTCTGAGACGCCTGAGACGGTTGAGTAACACGCGATCGACCATACGACCATTGCAGAGGGAGGGGCAGAAATGCCCCTTCTATTGCCGTGCCAACGGATAGCGTCGAACGGTAAGCCACAATCATCGGCAGACTAAAATGGCTGGCGCTTTATCAGTTCACGTCCTCATCTGGCGGGTTGAGGGTCCATGCAGGCAGTGTATTCGTCTTGAACTGGTCGAAGTCATCGGAGGTGATGGCTATTGGCCACGGAAGATCTTTATGCCTGATGAGCCTTCAAATATTCACGACGGCTGCACCAACCGGCAATTGGGGTATCTCGAATGCGTCAGCGACCGGCGGTTTTGTCTTGCCGCGTCTGAGGGCGGTATGCGCGAGAACGAGGCGAGGGTAGACATTGATCAGGTTTCGTCGCCAGTTGGCGATTGACTCGTTGTCGAAGCCGGCATCGACCATGGCCCTGAATCCGCTAGCCGGGATATGCTCAAACCCCGGCCTTGCAAAATCGTAGATCGATCCGCCCAGCAGAGGTTCGGAAATTGGCATTCCGAAATCTTCGGGTCTCAAATCCAGCCGGATCACCTCGTCCTCCCAGTACCGGTTAAACTGGCAATTCACTATCGCGATACGGCGATGGTGGCGAGCCACCTGCCGTTTGGTATCGACCTCAAGCGCATAATGCTGATGCGGCAGAGGCGTTCTGATGATTTCCAGCGATAAGCCGCGAAGCCAGAAACATGCAGCGGCATTCGCCTCTGAGAGCACCCGCTTGCGCATCGTTTTGGTGAAGCGGGTAGGCCACTCATATTGGACCGGAGACACGTTGACGCGTGACATTGATAAGCTCCATTTACGGATTACAAGGCGATCCTTGAATGTGCATTCCGGCTCGCAGAACACCTTTCCGACGGAAGGCCGACGTTCTTCTTCGCCGCCGGTACAGAGCACCCTCCTTGAAAGGAGGAAAACCACCGAATTGGCGGGATATGATGCCCTTGCGGGGCGTGAGAGCCGTCTCCGGAGAGACGACCCCGATTTTTGTTAACGGCCCCCGTGGAGACCGCAACACAATCCCTCATGGGGAACGGTTACAAAGAGGTTGCCACTCCGGGGAGTGCGCTTCTCCTAACCCATCAAGGGACCGATAACCGTGTCGGCGCTTCTTTCGTCGTGCTGACAAGAAGAATGGTGGCGCGTATCGAAGAGGCGGACAATAGGGAAAACGCACTATTTCGAAAAATTGTCCGCGCTGTCGAAACGCGAGGCAGGGGATGTCTGGTCATTGCCATGCCCAGGCGTCATTTCCTTCCGTGGCGGCTTTCGCTTCTGTCTTAACGCTCGCTCTCCGTCGTCAATAGGCTTTAAACGCTGGGCCGCGGCTCTGGGCAGGAAGTTTCCATGTCGTAATCGAAGCTGATCCTGTGAACGCCGCCACAGACGAGGGCCCTTGTAAACGTGCCTTCTGCCGGCGGAATTTCGGCATAGGCCAGCCGCAAATTCTGGGTTCCGATAAGGAAGATTACCGGAATTCAGGATCTTCAAAGAGGCGTTAGGGTCATTGGGAGCGAACGGCCGATAGCTTCAGCACAAGAGCCTGGCCCGTTGTTTTCTGGGAACTTCGCGAAAGTGGCTGTTACCCTCCGACAACACAGACACATCCATCGGTCGCAGACGGCCCCAGAATAATCTTCATAAAAACCTGCATGGACGCGTTGACGTCATTGGTGCGGCGCGTCAGTCTCATTTCATCGGCAGCAATGAATGATGTCGATTTCCTCTTGTACGAGGTGGCAGTCGAGACGCCGATTGTCGACAGTATCGGCGCTCATCGGCGAATATCCTGCCGGGCAGAGCTCCATATCCTCCTGAGCAAACAGGACAAGCTCAACGCACGACGACCTCGGCGGGATCGGCGAAGCCATGGCGATCGGCTGACGGTCGACCTGACTTCAGGGACACTGACGGCTCTCAAAATACACGTTGCCCGGCGCGGAACCACCATTCGCGCAGTGGTGACCGCGTTGATCCAGAGGGAAATTGCGCCAGAGATTCAGCGCGAATGAGAACTGGAAGCGAATGGTCAATCGAGACAGCCCTCGCAGACCCCAACTCCACCGGCCACCCGGCCGTCTATCTTTCTGAAAGGACCCGACTTATGGACATGAACAAGATCGCGGCTGAAGAAGCTCTGTTCCACGCATGCTGCGAAGCACTGGTTGACCAGATGCGCAGCATTGACGAGGCCGAATGTGGCGATGGCCTCACTGCGGGTTGGTACCTGCAACTTGCTCCTACAGGCATCAGCCTGCGACAAGAGGCAGACGTAGAGGGCCAGCCGCGGACGCTGTTGGTCCGCCTGCCGCAAAATCTGCATGTCTGGAACTTGGCACAGGCTTTGTCCTCATCGACCGGCTGCATGGCGATCTCTTATGTGATCGTCATGTTCGGACAGTTTCCCGCCGGCATGCCACGGCAGTATCGTGACGAGATCCGTAAGGCCGCCGAGGCCGTCGTCTCGCATGCCGTAAAGCTGCAGCATGACGAGGAAAACGCTGAATTCGGCCGCAAGTCGGCAACCCGGCACTAGGTCGTCTGACGCTTGAACGATCTGACTGATCCTGGGGGAGGACGCCCGAAACCCTCTCCACCCCAGAACACGGGAACGCTACGCGAGACCCCAATCCTTCCCATCAGCACGTATCTTTCGACGCGGCCATTGGTCCGCGAACGGAAGCCGCGCCAATCACCTGGAATTCACCTGATGAAATCTCCTCGACCACTCTCCTCGACCGCCTATGGACAAGCCTGGTGCGGCAATTCGCTCGAACTCATCGATCGGCTTGACGACGAAAGCGTCAACCTGGTCATGACCTCGCCGCCATTTCCGCTGCTGCGACCGAAGGCCTATGGCAACGAGGACCAGTCCGGCTATGTCGACTGGCTCGCCGGCTTCGCAGAAAAGATCATGCCAAAGCTCGCAACGGACGGTAGCTTCGTCATCGATCTCGGCGGGGCCTGTCAACGCGGCACCCCGTCGCGCAGCCTCCACATCTACAAAGTCGTCCTTCGTCTCTGTGAAGACCTGGGGTACCATCTTTGTCAGGAATTCTATTGGCACAATACCGCCAAGCTGCCGAGCCCGATCGAATGGGTGTACAGGCGCAAGATCCGCGCCAAGGACGCCGTCAACACGATCCTGTGGCTCGGCAAATCGCCGTGGCCGAAGGCGAATGTCCGAAACGTCCTCACCCCATACAGCGAAAGAATGCGAAAACTTCTCGCGGAAACAGATACCCGTTCGGAGGAAGCCGTTCGACCGAGCGGTCACAGCATGACAAGAACCATCGCGCGCGATAACGGCGGAGCCATTCCTTCCAACGTGCTGGAAATTCCAAACACGAGCAGCAATGATGCTTATCTTCGCCGCTGCAAGAGACTTGGGGTAATTCTGCACCCGGCCCGATATCCAAGACTGTTTCCGGAATTCTTCATCAGGATGCTGACTGCTCCCGGCGATCTCGTCGTTGACATCTTTGCCCGATCAAACACGACCGGCGAGGCGGCGGAGAGGTTGCAACGGCGCTGGATCTCATTCGAAATGAACAGGGAATATGTCGCGTCCTCGGCCCTTCGTTTCAGCGCCGACGCATGCGACGACGAATTGCGCTCTTCCTACATGGCATTGTTGGAAGCGAGTGAGCTGGCCCTCACCGGCATGCCATCCGCTCCGACGGACGGGCCAAGGTGTAGACTTGCCGGAGATTGTTCAGTCGGAGCGGATTTGGAGCGCGTCGCCGTTGGCTTTAATCCATGACGACGCCGATCCGCGATGACCTCAAACAGCGGGCGCGAAGCACATGTCCGGAACGGCCAGAGCAGGGGGCACGGAACAAGGCGACCTCACGAAAGGTAAGGGCATCAGTCGACCCGCCTTTCCGCCCAGCCTTTCAGGCCGCTCGAAATGTTGGGGAAATCGATCCGCCGAGGTTGCCGCAACCGGCCGATCTGATCACCTTCGAATGAATTCAATGCGAATCTCAGTATGCGCGTCTTTGCCCCTGCTCTCTCCAAGGCCCGTCTCGAACAACTGCTCTCCGCATTTGCCGCAGGGCAGAAGGAAGAGAGACAAGTCGTCGAGATCACGACCCGTGAGCGGATCCAGACCGGTGGCGGCCAGTCCGCAGAAAAGGCGTCAGTCGAGCCCCGGCTCCAGGCTCACAACTGATCTTGAGTGGCAATCGGATCCTCGCCGTCGCCTCGGTCAGTTCGTGTAACATCGCCATCAAATCCACCAGTGATGACGGGCAGATAGCCCCTTCTCCGCTTTTTGCGAGCCAGCATCAGGAAATGGATCGCGGCGTCCCGCTCGGTCGCGAAAACGTCGCTTTTCTCGCCGCCGCGCTTGCCGATCCGTCCCCATTGCCGGACGACGGCGATTTCACCGAAGAGCGTAGGCTCGATGGCGGGGCGTGTCGCAAAGTTTTTCGGCGGGCGCAGTCATGCCGTAACGGGCTGCATTTTCATGCTTTGTTAACTTTTTGAAGTCCGAAGAGGCATGCGATGAGATCATTCTGGTCGTTGACAGACCAGCCGCCGGAAAAGCCGAAGCCCTTCCGCAGCCACAGCATGGCTTCGAACCCGGCGATCGTTCGCCTCGCGGTGTTGAACGTTCGGAAGCCGCCCACCTTGGGCATGTTCTTCTTCACCCGGAAGTGATCGCTTTCAATGCCTTGCTGCAAATGCTTGGTGACGTAATGGACCGGGTCCGGCGGGAGAAGCCTTTCCTCCACACCGTTCTTGATTGCAGGCGGAAAGGTTCCAGCGCCATCGGTGCCGATCTTGCCGGGTGAGAGCAACGGTTCGTCCTTCAACATCTTGCGGAAGAAGCGTTTGGCGGCATCCCGATCACGCCTTGCGGTCAGCAGGAAGTCCACCGGATTGCCGTGTTTGTCGATGGCGCGATAAAGATAACGCCACTGGCCCCGGATTTTGATGTAGGTTTCGTCGATCCGGATTGAACCACAATGCGGCTTTCGAAAGCGTCTCAGCCGCTTTTCGATCATCGGCGCATAGGCCAGAACCCACCGGTTGATGCTGCTATGATCCACGTCGAAACCGCGCTCTTTGAACATTTCTTCCAGATCGCGATAGCTCAACGGGTAACGCAAATACCACGACACCGCCTGAATAATCAGCCATGCCTCGAATTGCCGTCCTTTGAAATCGTCCTTCGACCGGCGCTTCAGCTTTTCGACAATGGCATTGAGAATCATAAATCCGCACTCCAACAAATCGGAGCGCCTTTTCATCACCGAAATCTCAAGTCAGCGTTAACGAAAAACTTTGCGACACGCCCAATCGCCTTTGTAGCGCGAATTGGCGGCGATAAGCCCTGGGGTGAAGGCAGCTTCACCGCCAAGGTCGTTGACCAGATCGTTCGTGGTGTTGAGCGCGCCCGATAGGAACATCGGTACCGCTTCCTCTCCAAGCAGGACGGCGACGTCAGGCAGGGTGCCGCCAACCATAGCAGCCGGCCATTTTTGCGAATAGGTCGGCCAGGGGACGGTCTCGATCTCGATCGTCAACCCGGGATTGAGCGCTTCGAAGCGCTTGGCGGCGCCAGCCATGAAGTCTGCGCGGGCGCCTTCGGTAAAGCCATGCCAGAACACCAGCTTGCGCGCCGATTGGGCGCGTACGAACGGCGCAGGAAATGCCGCAAGAGTGGCGGCAGCGCCAGCCAGGCCGCCTGCCATCAACAACTTGCGGCGCGTGAGCGTGCTATTTGCTGTCGTTTCATCCTCCCGGTTGAGCGCAGCTTCCCAAGCTGCGCCGTAAGCGACGTCGGAGTCCTCCCAATCCTCCCGGGGACCTCCTGTCGACACATCCTTGCGCTCGGCAATGTTATATGGGATATGGATAATCCTCTTGTAGGATATCTGTCAACACATTAAGCGCGGGAAGATCGGATATGAAAATGGCATTCTTCGGCGTTGGTCACTGGCACGCAGGAATGCATGCTGAAGCGGCCAAGGCCGCGGGCGCAGAAATTGTCGCGGCCTGGGATGAGGTATCGACCCACGCCACGGCGTTCGCCGACACATACGGCGGCAGGGCGACTGCCAGTGTTGATGAGGCAATAGCAGCGAAACCCGAGTTGGCCGTGGTCATGGGGCGCCCGGCGGAAATGGCCGAGATGGCAAGCCGGTTTGTTTCGGCCGGGATACCGATGCTGATCGAAAAGCCCGTCGGTGTTTCCGGAGCGGTGCTGAAGCCGATCGCCGATTTGGCTGAGCGACATGGATCGTTTGTTTCGGTCGCCCTTGCGCACCGTTTCAGCCCACTGCTGGCTGAGGTCTCGGCGCTGCGCCAAGCGGATCGGCTCGGCGAGGTTTCGCACTCGCATTTCAGGCTGATCAACGGGCCTCCACAGCGCTATGTCGATGACGGCTGCGGTTGGGTGCTCGACGCCTCGATCAGCGGCGGCGGCGCTTTGCGCAATCTTGGCATCCACGGCGTGAACGCCTTCGTCAATCTCTCCGGTGGACAGAACATCGACGTCGAGAGTGTCAGCTTCGGCCGGCAGCTGCATGGCACGTCAGTCGAGGATTACGCTCTCGTCGTTCTTCGAGCCGCAGACGGGAGCATCGGGCTTGTGGAGGCCGGCTATACCTTCGCTTCGATGACGCAAGGGATCTTCGAGTGGCGCGTGTCGGCGAGGAATGCGAGCCTGACTGACTTTGGCGGGCATCTGCAGGTCGCTACCCTGGACGACGGCAAGGTTCGCGACGTTGCCGCAACTCCGGTGGCGCGCCGCTACGACAACGTGATGGCCGATACGATCGACCGCCTCGAGAGCGGAAAGAAACCCGCCGTAACGCTCCAGGATCACTGGCGGGCGATGGACATCATTGACCGCTGCTATGCAATGGCAAAGAAGGAAGCTTGAACATGCTGGGCGTTGGTATCATCGGAGCAGGGTATTTTGGTGCGGCGCACGCCCGCGCGCTTCAAAAAGCAGGGACGGCCCGGCTGGTCGCTTCCTGCCGCAACGATGCGATCGGACTGAAGGCTTTCACGTCTGAATTCGGCGGCAAAGCCTATGTCGATTACCACGATTTGCTCGCCGACGGCGAGGTCGATGCGGTGGTGGTCGCCTTGCCGCACCATCTCCACACCGATGTAGCACTGGCGGCAGCCGAGGCCGGCAAGCACATCATGATCGAAAAACCGATCGCGCCGACGGTTGCGCAGTGCCGCCAAGTTCTCAGCGCCGCAGCCAAGGCTGGAGTAACGCTGATGCCCGGCCATACGATGCGGTTCACTCTTCCTTTCCTTGCTGCCCGTCGCATCATCGACAGCGGCGAAATCGGCGGCATGCGATTTGGTTCAAGCCGCATGATCAAGCTATGGATGGAAGAAAACCGTCGCGACTGGCATCTCGACGCCACCACCGGCGGCGGCATGCTCTTTACCGCTGGTATCCACGCGCTCGATCGGCTGCTGGCATTCGCCGGTCGCCGTGCTACGCACGTCAGCGCCGTCACCGCGACGGCCTTCCACAAGCAAAACGCCGATGATGTAGCGCTGATGCTCATCCGTTTCGGTGACGACACGGCGGGACAGGTCGCGAGCATCGGCTACCGCGACGGGGCCTTCATTTCTGGCGACGAGATCGTCTGCGACGGCGGCGTGCTTGCCGTCGATTTCTTCAAGGGCGTGACGCTTGGGCGCCGCATGCACTGGGAGCCGCTCGACAACTCGATGGAGCCGGATATCGCCGGGCAGGCATTGGTGCGTCAATGGCAGGCATTTGCCGAAGCCGTGGCATCAGGCTGCGAGCCCCCGGTCACCGGTGAGGACGGATTACATGTTGTCGCCTGTATCGAGGCTGCGTTCAAAGCTTCGCGGGAACGGCGTGAAGTCGCCATCGAAGGGTGAGGGCGGTCCTTGCCCCGGTCACGGGGCAAGGATGTCGCGCACGGTAAGATCGTCGTCGAGATGAACGAACTCAGCCGCTGCGCCGGGCTCAATGCGGCCGCGGCGGCCGTCGCCGATCAGCTCGGCGGGATAGAGCGAGGCCATGCGCAACACCTCTTCCACACTCAGCCCGAGATTCGCCACGGCAAAGCGAACGGTAGCCGACATGTCGATGTCGGCGCCGGCCAGCGTTCCGTCGGAAAGCGTCAGTCGACCATCGCGGCGGTGGACCGTGCGCTGGTTAAGCACGAAGCTGTCCCCTTCCATGCCGACCGATGCCATCGCGTCGGTGACAAGATAGAGACGCCCGGGCGCTCGTTTGGCGGCCAAAGCGGCTCGCAGACTTTCCGGATGGACATGGTGGCCGTCGGCGATGATACCCGCTGAAACCGTCGGTGACGCGAGAACCGCCCCCACCACGCCGGGATCACGGTTTCCAAGCTGGGTCATGGCGTTGAACAGATGAGTGGCCGAACGTGCGCCTGCGTCGATGGCCGCCATCGTGGAATCGTAGTCCGCGTCCGTATGGCCGAGGCTGACAATTACCCCCGCTTCAGCCAGGCGGCGGATCAACCGCGGTCCGACCTGCTCGACCGCGACGGTGACCAGGAGGACACCGATGCGTTCGCGGGCGCTGATCAGCTGCTCGACATCCGCATCGCTCATCGGTCGCATCAGTTCAGCCAGATGCGCACCCTTTCGCGCCGGGGCAAGATGCGGCCCTTCCAGGTGCAAGCCGAGAACGCCGGGCACGTTTCCAACCGCTTGTGCGGCGGCTTCGATCGCGGCGTCAGTGATGGCCTTGGTATCGGTGATCAGGGTGGGCAGGAGGCCGGTTGTTCCAAAGGGACGATGTGCCGCGGCGATGGCAGCCATGGTTGCGGCGCTCGGGCCGTCATTCAGCATCACACCGCCGCCGCCATTGACTTGCAGGTCGATGAAGCCCGGCGCAACGACGCCGATCCCGAGATCGCGAACGAAGCAGTCTGCCGGGATTTCTGCACGAGAAGCGAGGTCGACAACCATGCCATCGCGAATGAGAATTGCGGCCTCGTCGCGCATCGCGTTGCCGTCGAATATTCTCGCGGCGGTAAGTGCGGTAATGGTCATCACACGGTTTCCGTAACCTTGCACAGGTTGACCGGCCGGTCGGGATCGAACCCGCAGCGACGGCAGACCCGCTCGATCAGCACGTAGAACGAAACGATCATCGACAGCCCGTCCAGGAACGCATGGCCGGTCGATGCGACCGGCAAGTTCGTGCCCGGTGCGCTTGCCGTAGCCGCCGAAAAGACGCGGCCCCCGGCCGCTGCGATGCGATCAAGGCCGGCGCGGCCGACGTCGGCTGCGGCATCCTCGGGAAGGAGGGCAAGAACCGGGAAGCCGTTCTGGACGAGCCGCAACGGGCCGTGCATGACCTCAGCGGACGAAAAAGCCTCGGCGTGGATCGCGGCCACTTCCTTGCTTTTGAGTGCGGCCTCCTGTGCAACCGCGTAGGCGGGGCCCCGGCCCAGTACATAAAGTGAATCGCATGCCGTCAGCATCTCCTCGGCGGCCGACCAGTCGGCGTCGAGCGCCTTTGCCAGTGCGTCCGGCAGGTTGCGAAGAGCGGCAACGAGTTCCTGGTCGCCGGTCCAGCCTGCGGTAATGGCCGCGCCCGCCACTGCCGCCGCAATGAAGGATTTTGTGGCGGCAACGCTTTTTTCCGGTCCCGCCTCGAGCGGCACCACAATATCGGCACCCCTGGCCGCCGGACTCTCGACGACGTTGACCATGGCGATCGTCAGCGCTCCGGATGCCTTGGCACTGGCCTGCAGAGCGACCAGATCAGGGCTCTTGCCGGATTGAGAGACGGTGACGAGTGCTGCCCGTGACAGCTGCAGCGGCGCGCGGTAAACTGACGCCACAGAGGGCCCGATCGACACAACAGGGGTGCCCGTCTCTATCTCGAGCATGTACTTCAGGTAGCTGGCTGCGTGGTCGGAGGAACCGCGCGCGCAGGTGGCGACCAGCGGGGGCGCAAGTTTCGACAGTCTCCTGCCGAGGGCAAGCATTGACTCCAGTCGCGTATCGAGGAGACGTGCGATGGTCGCGGGCGTCTCTCTGGTTTCGCTTGCCATGGCACTCGTTTGATCGGTCAACAAAGCTCTCCTGCAACGCGGGTTTCAACATCGAGGTCATCGCGGATGCAGGCCTTGAAATGACCCGGCGCGACTTCGCGTAATTGTGGAACCGCTGCGGCACAGGCATCGAGCGCCTTCGGGCAACGGGTACGGAAGACGCAGCCGCTCGGCGGGTTGGCCGGACTCGGAATGTCACCCTTGAGGATCTGGCGCTCGGTCCTGGCGTCCGGATCCGGGGAGGGGATGGCCGACATCAGCGCCCGCGTGTAGGGGTGTTGCGGGCGAGCGTAGAGTTCCTCGCTGGTGGCGATCTCCATGATGCGGCCGAGATAGAGCACGATAACGCGGTCACAGATGTACTCGACCACCGCGAGATCGTGCGAGATGAACAGCATGGTCAGTCCGAGGCGCTGCTGCAGATCGCGCAAAAGGTTGACGACCTGCGCCTGGATTGACACGTCGAGTGCCGAGACCGGTTCGTCAGCAACGATGAATTCAGGCGCAAGCGTCAGCGCCCGGGCAATGCCGATGCGCTGGCGTTGGCCGCCTGAGAATTCGTGGGCGTAGCGGTTCAGGGCATCCTGCGGCAGCTCCACTTGCTCCAGCGCCTTGCGCGCGCGTTCGACGCGCTCCTGCTTGGTGCCGATGCCTTGAATTTTCAGGCCCTCCGTCAGGATCTCGCCGATGGTCATGCGCGGCGACAGCGAGGCGTAGGGGTCCTGGAAGATGTACTGCATGCGTGGGCGCTGGCGCCGCATTTCTCTGTTGGAGAGCTTGATCAAATCAGCGCCGTCGAAGACGACCTCGCCCGATGACGGCTCGATGAGCCGCAGCACCGAGCGGCCGATGGTGGTCTTGCCGCTGCCGGATTCGCCGACGAGGCCGACCACCTCACCCTTGGCGATGTCGAAGGAGATGTTGTCCAGGATCTTCAGCGTGGCACTGCGCGTCTGGTAGTGCTTGGCGAGGCCACGGACGGAGAGGAGAGGAGCGGTGGTCATGCGGCGATCTCCTGCCAGCGGATGCAGCGGCTGCCATGGGCTTCGTTGACGGCGGCAAGTTCGGGCACGGCTCTGCTACAGGCATCAATCGCAAAGGGACACCGCGGGGCGAAGGCACAGCCGGTTGGCATGTTGGCAAGGCTCGGCACCATGCCTGGAATGGCGTTCAGCTTTTCGCCGTTGCGCTTCATCTCGGTCGCAGCACCCAGCCGCGGCATCGATTTGAGGAGGCCCATCGTGTAGGGGTGGAGCGGGTTGCGGAAAACCTCGGCGACGGGACCAGTTTCGACGATGCGACCGGCGTACATGACCGCAACCCGCTGGGCAATCTCGGCGACGACGCCGAGATTGTGGGTGACGAACAGCATGCCCATGCCGCGCTCGCGCTGCAGTTTCTGCAGGAGATCGAGGATCTGCGCCTGGATGGTGACGTCGAGCGCGGTGGTCGGCTCGTCGGCGATGAGGAGCGTCGGATCGCAGGCGAGTGCCATGGCGATGGTGGCACGCTGGCGCATGCCGCCCGACATCTCGTGCGGATATTGTCCGGCGCGGCGACGGGCATCCGGAATGCCGACCTTGTCGAGCAGGGTCACGGCCGCCGCAAGGGCTTCGCGCTTGCCGGTGCTCCGGTGGACGCGAAGCGATTCCGAGATCTGGTCGCCAACGGTGAAGACCGGATTGAGGCTGGTCATCGGTTCCTGGAAGACCATGCCGATGTCGTTGCCCCGGATCTGGCGCATCGACTCCTCGTCGAGCTTGACGAGGTCCTTGAGCTTGCCGTCTTTGCCGCGGAACAGCACCTCGCCAGCGTCGATCGAGCCGATATTTCTTGCGAGAAGCCGCATCACCGACAGGCTGGTCACCGACTTGCCTGAACCCGACTCGCCGACCAGCGCCACCGTCTCGCCGGGACGGATGACGAGATTGACGCCGTCGACGGCAGCGATCTCCCGGCCGCGCACGCGGAAGACGGTTTTCAGGCCTCTGATCTCGAGAATGGGTTCGAGCGTCATCGGCAGCCTCAGCCGAGCAGGCCGACGGAACGCAGGATCTCGTCGACCTTGCGCGCCTCGGCGTCGTTGAGCGGCGCGCGCGGACGTGCCATGACGTTGGTGGAGATGACGCCCAGGCTGCGCATCGCGGTCTTGAAGCCGCCGACGCCGGTAGCCCCGCCGCTGACGCGGCCGGATGCGACCCAGACGATCTCGAACAGGCGGCACAGCCGCTCCTGTTCCTTACGGGCCGCATCCCAGTCGCCCTTCCGGGCGTGGTTCCAGAGGCGGACGTAACCGGCCGGGTCGACATTGGCGAGCCCGGGAACGACGCCATGCGCACCCATGTGCAAGGCGCTATCGACGACGATCTCTGAACCCGTCATCAGGAATACGTCCTTGTTGCCGGCCAGATCGCTAAGCGCATAACGGAAGTTACCGTCGTCGCCGGAGGAGTCCTTGACGCCAATGATCGTACCCTCGTTGGCCAGCGTCACCACTGTCTGGCGGGAGAGCTTGGTGTGGACGCAGACCGGAATGTCATAGGCGATGAGCGGCACGTCCACGGCGTCGCGGATCATGCGGAAGTGATCGATGGTCTCTGCCTGGTTGGTGAGGGTGTAGAAAGGCGCGGTGACAACCACGGCGTCGGCGCCGACCTCCCTGGCAGTGCGGGCGTGGCGGATGACACGGTCGGTCGTCGGGTCAATGACGCCGGCGATGACAGGCACGCGGCCGTTGGCGACCTTGACGGTGTGCTCGAGGATCTTGCGTCGTTCGGCGTCGTCGTAAAACACCACTTCGCTGGTCGAGCCGAGGGCGAACAGGCCATGGCAACCGTTGTCGATCAGATAGTCGAGAACACGCGTGTAGGAGGCGTAGTCGACCGAGAAATCGTCGTTGAGGGGGGTGACGACAGGAGGAACGACACCGAAGAACTTGGACATGATGCTTCTCTTTCAGGGTTTCAATTGAGTTCGGCGCGCGGGTCGAAGGCATCCCTAAGGCCGTCGCCGATGAAATTGATGGCAAGGACGGCCAGCACGAGCGCGCCACCCGGGAATAGCCATTGCCAGGGGAACTGCTCGAGCACCGCCGTGGAGCGCGCCGCATTGAGCATGTTGCCCCAGCTTGCGGCCGGCGGCGGCACGCCAAGGCCGAGGAAGGAGAGACCCGCCTCCAGCAGGATCGCATTGGCGACCTGCAGGGTGGCGTAGACGACCAGGATGTCGATCGAGTTGGGAAGGCCGTGTCGGAACAGCAGATGCCCGATGCCGGCACCCATGCCGCGCGATGCCATGACGAATTCGCGTTCGCGCAGTTCGAGCAGGCGGGCGCGGATCATGCGCGACAGGACCGGCCACGACAGCAATGCGATGACGACGACGGTCGACCAGATACCGGATCCGACGATGGAAGCGAGCACCAGAAGGAAGATCACCGGCGGCAGCGTCATCGCGAGGTCGACGCTGCGCATGGAGATGGCGTCAGCCCAGGAACCGCCGAAGGCGGAGATGGCCCCGACGAAGAAGCCGATGGCTGTCGACAGGACGACCGAGGAGACCGCGACAAGCAGCGAGATGCGGCCACCTTCGAGTGTGCGGGCAAGCACGTCGCGGCCGACGCCGTCGGTACCGAACCAGTGCTTCCATGACGGCGCGGCGTTCATGGCCAACAGGTCGATGTCGTTGGGCCTGTAGGGAAACCACAGCGGATAGGTCAGCACCGCAACGAGCAAGGGCAGCAGCAGCGCAATGCCGAACAGGGCCGCCCGGTTCTGGGCGAAGCGGTTGGTGGCGCGGGCCAGCGGGCCGGGAGAGGAATGGGCGATTACACTCATGTCAGGACACCTTGATGCGCGGATCGATGACCGCATAGGCAAGGTCGGTCAGGATGTTGACGACGATAACGCAGGCGCCGATGACAAGCGTCGCACCCATGATGACGGGGTAGTCGCGCGTCTCGACTGCGCTGATCAGCAAAAGGCCCATGCCCGGCCAGTTGAATACGCTTTCGATGAAGATGGCGCCGCCGACGGCAAGGCCGATGGTCGAGCCGATGAGGGTAACGACCGGCAACAGCGCGTTGCGCAGTGCATGCTTGGTCACGACCCAGAATTCCTTGACACCCTTGGCGCGGGCGGTCCGGACATAGTCCTGGTTCAGAACCTCGAGCATCGAGGCGCGCATGTAGCGCATGATCAATGCGGCATGGCCGATGGAGAGGACGAACGCCGGCAGGATCAAGTGATGCATTAGATCCCCGAGCGAGAAGTCGGTCGCGGGCGTCAGCATTCCGCCGGAAGGTGCCCATCTCAGCCGCACGGAGAATACGTAGAGCCCGAGCAGCGCGGTGAGGAAGGCAGGGCTCGAAATTCCGAGCAGCGCGAGCACCGAGAAGGAATAGTCGGGCAGCGAGTTGCGACGCACGGCGCTGACGATACCGGAAGCGATGCCCACGACGATGGCGATGGCGAGGCCCGCTCCCATGAGCAATAGGGTCGGGCCGATGCGCGAGGCGATCAGACCGCTGACGGTCTCGTTGAAGCGCTGAAGCGAATGGCCGAGGTTGCCCTGAACAGCCTGCGACAGCCAGGCGAGGTACTGGACAGGCAGTGGCTTGTCGAGGCCCAGTTGCGCGCGCAAGGCGTCCATCGCCTCCTTCGACATGGCGACATTAGGATCGATATAGGCGTCGATCGGGTCGCCCGGCGTCAGCTGCAGCAGCACGAAGATGAGTATCGTCAGCGCGAGCAGCATACCGAGCCCGATCAACAGGCGATGGAGACAATAGCGAAGCATACGGGTTCAGTGCTCTTTCCGGGCGTGATTCCAAACAGGAACGGGACGGCCATTGAATGGCCGCCCCTCCGAGTGGAAGTTGGCCTATTCGGCGATCGACCACTTTTCAGGGTGGGCCTGGTAAGGGCCGCCGGCGGGAGCCGGAGTCCAGACGAAGTCCTTAAGCTTGGCGGAGGCCACGCCGTAGCGGTTGGCGACCCACATCGTGCCCCACGGCAGGTTGGCGTTGGTGGCCTTGCAGACGTCCTGGTAGCGGGCATCACGCTTGGAGGCGTCCGTTTCGGCCAGGGCCGCGTCGAGCGCATTGGTGACGTCCGGCATGCGGATACGCATGAGGTTGGCGCCCGCCGGGGGGATCTGCTTCTCGTTGAGGCCGATGTTGATGTTGGAGGCATCGGGACCGTTCTGCAGACCGGCGTAGATCAGCGGGAAGTCGCCGGCATTGCCCGACTGCTGGTAGACGATCGAGTTGTAGGTCGGGGTGTCGACGGCGCGCGGTACGATGTTGATGCCGACCTGGGCGAGCATCGCCTGCATGGCGGCCAGCACGTTGGTCACCAGCGGCGAGTTGTAGTAGGTCAGGATCGTGATCGGCTTGTCGCCGTTGATCTTGTCCCAGCCGGCCTCGGCCAGCAGTTGCTTTGCCTTTTCCGGATCGTAGGCGTATTGGTCGATGCCTTCGGGGACCAGACGATCGGCCACGTAGACGCAGTTCGCCGGTTTGGCGGCACCGCCGTAGAGGCTCTGGATGATGGCGTTGCGGTCGATGGCGTGCATGAAGGCCTGACGGACCTTCAGGTCCTTCCACAGCAGCACTTCCTGGTTGAAGCCGACATAGTTGACGACATAGGAGTCGCCCTCGATCACCTTGAAGGCAGTGTCGTCATTGAAGGTCGAGACGTCGTTGGAATCGACATAGGTGAACTGGATCTCGCCTGAGCGCAGCGCGGCGATGGCGGCTGCCGGGTTGGCGAAGTAGCGGTTGATCAACTTCTCGGCCGCCGGCTTGCCACCGCGATAGTCGGGATTGGCGGCGAGCTCGACATACTGGTCGGTGACGTATTTGGTGAACTTGAACGGGCCGGTACCGATAGGCGAAGTCGACCACCAGGCGTTCTTGGCGATCTGCTCGGCCGGGATCGAGGCCAGCGCATGCTCGGGCAACATCATCACCTTGGTAAGTGTGTCGAGCATGCTCGGCGTCGCTGCCGAGAGCTTGACCACCACGGTGCGGTCGTCTGGGGTCTCGACCGCCTCGATGGCGCCAAGACGGGCGGCGAATACCGAGCCCGCCTTCTCGTTCTTGGCAAGCTCGATGGTGAACTTCACATCCTTTGACGTGAAGGGCTTGCCGTCGTGCCACTTGGTGTCGGCGAGCTTGAAGGTATAGACCTTCTGATCAGCGCTCACATCATAGGACTCGGCCAGCGCACCAATGACGTTAGCGAGCTTTTCGTCATAGATAACCAGCGGCTCGTAGTAGGTGACAAGCCACGTGAAGCCGCCGGTCGCCGCAAGCGGATTGAAGTTGCCCTGGAAACCGCCGGGGCCGACGTCGAAGCCGCCGGAGATGGTGCCGCCTTCGGCGAGGGCCGGGGTAAACGTTGCGCCAACGCCGCCGAAAAGCGCCACCGACAAGGCGAGTGCTGAGATCGTCGTTCTGAACTTCATGTATTCCTCCCTTTTGATGAACTGGTCTTGTTTTCGTCGATCACGCGACCGATCCCGGCATAATGCTTATCAAGGCGGTCTTTAGCGGCGGCGAGGTCGCCAGCTTCGACGGCATCGACAATCGCCGCATGTTCGCGCCAGGTCTGCATTGGATCGGCATTGTTGAGATTGACGAAATCGGATGCCTTGTAGAAGGCGAGCCAGAACACCTCGATCAGGCGCAGCAGCACCTCGTTGTCCTGGCAACGAAACAAAAGCTGATGGAAGCGGCGATCTTCGTCGGGAAAGCTCTCGCCCCGCTCGGCCCGCTCACGCATCCTGTCCAACGTCTCGCGCAATTCACGAATGTCTTGTGGACCAATTGCGTCGAGCGTCTTTTCAATCAGCCCGACTTCAAGCGTCCTCCGGATTGTGATGACTTCCTCGATCTGTTTGAGCGCACTGCCCAGACCATAGGCCAGGTTCTCCAGCAAGGGCTCGAACGAGAAGGCCTTCACAAAGACGCCGATTCCGCGCCGCGACTCCAAAACGCCCACCGATTCTAGCGCCTTGATGCCCTCGCGAACCGAATTGCGGCTGACGCCGAGCTGATTTGCAAGCTCACCCTCTGGCGGCAAAGGCGCACCTGCTTCGAGGCCGTTGTCGTCAATATATGAGCGAAGGCTCTCCTGCACCGATACGTGCAGGAGCGGCGCTCTCTTCAGCGGCTTGATCGATTTCAAATTCATTGTCGTCTCCGGTTGCTCGTTTCCGGGCGGAAAATAGCAACTATTGGTTAATTACCCACTTGTAGGATATCTGTCAATAGGATATTCGTTCTTCCGTTTTCCACCCATTAGGAACACAGCAATGTTCGACCGCCACAAAGATGCTTCCCGCAAACGACCCGCCTGCGGCTGGCAGGATTCGATGTTCGCCGACGCCAGGTGTTGCGTGACCGCATCATCGATAGTCGTGCCCCTCTCGACCAGGGAGCGGGGATAATGACGGAGCGCCTGACTCTCGCGGATCTGACTGCGCGACTGCAGGGTGGCCTTATCGTTTCCTGCCAGCCCGTGCCTGGCGGTCCGTTCGACACCGTCGATGCAGTTGCTGCCTATGCCCGTGTCGCCGAAGCCGGCGGCGCCGTCGGCCTGCGTGTCGAAGGTGTGCGCAATGTCGAAGGTGCGGTCGGCGCCAGCCGACTGCCGGTGGTCGGCCTGATCAAGCGCGACCTTGACGACAGCGCCGTACGCATCACCCCGTATGACGAGGATGTAGAGGCGTTGGTGCGTGCCGGCGCTACGGTTGTCGCCGTTGACGCCACCGACAGGCCGCGGCCGGTTCCATCCGCGCAGCTGATCGCCACCATCAAGCGGCTTGGCGCGATCGCCATGGCCGATATCGCGACGCAAGCCGAGGCGCGGGCCGCGCTGGCGGCCGGCGCCGACATCACCGGCACCACCATGTCAGGCTACACCGGACCGGAGCCGGCTCCAACGATGCCGGACATTGAGCTTATCCGTGCTTGTTCAACGCTCGGAGCGCCCGTGCTGGCCGAGGGCCGGTACAATTCCCCTCATCTCGCCGCCGCCGCCATCCGCGCCGGTGCTCTTGCCGTCGTCGTCGGCTCCGCGATCACCCGGCCCGAGCACATCGTCAGCTGGTTCAAAGAGGCCGTCGAAGTCGCTGCCCGGCCGTCTGAACCTGTTCTGGCTTTTGACATCGGAGGCACCAAGACACTCGCCGCCCTGGTACGGGGCAGCAAGGTTCTTGACCGCAAGCTCATGGCGACCCGCCGCGACATCGGCGCGCCCGGCTGGATCGCGGAACTCGTCGCCATGGCGGATGGCTGGCGGGGCAAATACGCCAGTGCCGCCGCCGCCGTTACGGGCCTTGTCGTTGATGGCAAATGGTCGTCGCTCAATCCTGGCACACTGGTTATTCCGGACAACTATCCGATCACCCGAAAACTCAGTGATGCGCTTGGTGTGCCGGTTGAAGTGGTCAACGATGCGCAGGCAGCGGCGTGGGGCGAGCATCGGTTTGGCGCAGCGCGAGGCCGCGACATGGCCTTCCTGACCGTATCGAGTGGCATCGGCGGCGGGCTCGTGCTCGGCGGGCGTCTGCTGCGCGGTGCGCGCGGACTCGCCGGAAGCCTCGGACAGTCACCGCGCATCACAGCCACAGGACCGGTTCGCCTCGAGGCACTCGCCTCGGGCTTTGGCGTCGCCGCGGCCTCCCGCGCTGCCGGCCACAATGGCGATGCCAGAACCGTCTTCGCGGCTGCTCAAACCGGAGAAGCCTGGGCCGAAGATATCCTCGGCGCATCGGTGACCGAGTTGGCAGCCGCCGTGGCTGGCTTGCAAGCCGTTATCGATCCCGACTGCATCGTCATTGGCGGCGGCGTTGGCCTTGCCGAAGGCTATCTTCAGCGGCTGCGGCATGCCCTTGATAGCTTTCCCAACGTCTTGATCCCCAATTTGGTCCGTCCCGCGCTAGGCGTCGATGCCGGCATCATCGGCGCGGCGGATCTGGTCGCTCACCCACATGGTGACGGTTGCGGCCGTCATGCTTAACCGATTGATAGGAGAGGAGAATATGAATGTCCTGGAACTGTGTGGCAAAACTCATTGCGCTGAGCTCTGCGACCATCGCGCTGTCGACGGTGACCGCCATGGCCGGTGAAGCTTGGCCGGATCTGCCGGTCGGCATCAAGAACGGCATTTCTGCGCGGGTCGGTGATACGGCATATGTCGGGCTCGGATCCGCAGGCACAGATTTCTATTCGCTCGATCTCGCCAATCCGGCCTCGGGATGGGCCAAGCGCGCTCCCTTTACCGGACCAGCCACCAACGGCGCTGCCGTTGCCGCCTCGGGCGGCAAGATCTTCGTCTTCAGCGGCAACGGCAAGGCAAGCGCGGACGCCAAGTCGCCGATCATCTTCGACACAGTCTATGCCTACGACACCGCCTCCGACAGCTGGTCGAAGCTCGACACCCAGACGCCGGCAGGGCTTTCGGGCGCCAAGGCGCTGCCGCTGAACGACGGTCGCATCGCCATCGTCGGTGGCTACAACAAGGAGCTGTTCGACAAGTACCTTGCCGACGTCGCCTCCATCGACAAGGACAAGGACCCGGAAGGCTTCAAGAAGCTTGTCGATTCCTACATGGGCATGGCGCCTGAAGATTATCGCTGGAACACCAAGGTGCTGTCCTACGACCCGGAGGCCAACAGCTGGGGTACCCTCGGCGACAACCCCTTCCTGCCCAATTGCGACTCGGCCGTCGTCGCCCAGGGCGTCGATGCCTTCATGGTGGTCAGCGGCGAAATCAAGCCAGGCTTGCGAACGCCGGCCGTGAAGTCGATTAAGGTCGAAGGGCAGCAAACAGTTTGGAAAGAACTCGCCGACCTGCCCAAGCCAGCCGCCGACAACCGTCAGGAGGGAGTGGCCGGCGCTTATGCAGGAGAGGTCGCCGGCGCGCTGCTGGTCGCCGGTGGCGCAAACTTCAAGGGTGCCCAAGCAAATGCGGAGGCCGGCAAATGGTTTGCACATGACGGTCTCAAGAAGGACTGGCGTGACGAGGTGTATTCATTTGACGGCGCCGGTTGGAGCGAAGTTGGAAAACTACCCCGTGGCCTGGCCTATGGCGCTTCCTTCTCGACGCCCGACGGATTGTTGCTCGCTGGCGGCGAAGATGACGAAGGCAAACCTCGAAGCGAAGTGTTCCTACTCAGATGGGCCGGCAAGGGCGTCACCATCGAGAACTGATCTCTGCCAAAGTGGGGACCATTCAATCGTGTGCGCTCGTTCCGATTTCGGCCCGACTCGCCCTTCACCGCCAAACGGAGAACGTGCTGCCCACCTGCGGGCAGCACGACGTAAGCCGAGGTTCGAGTGGCGGTCGTGATATTGAGGTTCTGCAAATTCGCGGCCGAGATGCCCGGCAAATGCGCGCGCTGGCGACTGAAATCTCGCGAATGTCGGCCTGGGCGAAGCCGTGTATCCCACCTCAGTAGAGCTTGATGGTCGAGCGTCGTCGTCCCACGGAATTCGAGTCAGTTTGGCTTCTTACATCAACTTATCCGATATGCTATAACATAACATCCTCAATCGAAAGCGACACGTTGCGGTAAACTTGTCGAATGGCGAACGATACACTTGGTGCAGCCTGCCGGAGGCGAGAGGCGGCCAGCTGTCGGACAGCGACAGCAACTAAACGACACCTCGTCAAGGAGTAAACGAATGCAGCACTGGCTGGATAAGCTTACCGATCTCACCGCGATCGAGAGCGATCAGTGCACCCTCGAGGACGCGCTGGCAGGCCTAGCTGAACAAATCGGTTTCGGCGGCTATGCGTACCTCAACATCCAGCCGGGCCATGTTCGTGCAATTACGAACTATCATCCAGAATGGCAGTCTGTGTACTTTGAACGAAACTACTCGGCGCTCGATCCGGTCGTAAAGCGCGCGAAATCCATGAAGCGCACCTTCACATGGGCTAGCGAGCAGGAGGGGTCTCGCCTTTCAAAGCCCGAGCGGTCATTTTACGCGCACGCCGCCGATTTCGGAATCCGCTCAGGCATTACCATCCCGATCAAAACTGCGAACGGTTCGATGTCGATGTTCACCCTGGCCTCGGAGAAGCTGACAATCGACCTCGACCGAGAGATCGATGCAGTCGCTGCCGCAACTGCCGTCGCCCAGCTCCACGCCCGTATCGCCTTCCTGCAAGCAAGGCCCAGTGCGGAGAACGCAGCCTACCTTGACCCCAAGGAAGCCGCCTATCTTAAGTGGATCGCCGTCGGCAAAACGATGGAGGAGGCCGCGGATCTTGAAGGGGTCAAATACAACAGCGTGCGCGTCAAGCTCGCCGAAACCAAAAAGCGTTTCGACGTTCACACAACAACGCACCTGACTGCTCTCGTCATTCGCAGAAATCTGATCTGAATCTCAGTTCACGCAGACCTTCGGGATATAGCCAAGGATGTCGACCAACGTGTTCACCACACTCATCTGAGCATGCATGTCCATGCAGGCTTCGATATAGGCAATATGCTGAGCGCCGCCTACGGCGGCTCCTGACTTATAGTCTTCCGGCAGAGCCTGAAACAACTGGTCGGCTTTCTCGACCAGATTTCGGTGGGTATGAATGGCGCCGACCGTTAGGCCCTCCAGATCGGCCAAAGGCAGACCGCGTGTGAGCCCAATCACGGCCCGAAGCTCGAGCTTGTCTGTCACCGTCGCATCTTCCGGTTCCATGCTGTTCCAACCTTGGTAAGTCTGCGGTACGCCCCCGCAAACGCTAATCTCTGATCCCAAGCCGGGGGTTGGAAACTGTCCTAGACAGTCCTGAGACCTTTAGCACCGAGGCGCCTGGACATACGTCACAGGCCCCCGGCCATAAGGTCAGAGGATTCTGGCGCCGTCTCGGCCGGCGCCAACCGCTAGGAGGGGTTTCCACACCCCAGGACAGCGCGTACTGCCCTACTCGGCCTTATAAAGGGCGATTGCTGTTTTCGCCAGCGCAAACAGTTGGATAATCGCTTCAGGCCGGCGGGCAATTTTCTCCGCCCTCAAGGTCACCTGGCACCGATCCCCGAAAGATCGATCCGAATGCCCGCCGCGTTCGGATCGGATATCGCGCCCTTACGTACAGGTTCGGTATCGTCCACGGCCGTTTCGTCACCACTCTGCTCAGCGGTTTCGCTTTCGCTTGCAGATGCTGGCTCCTGCAGCTTCACCTCACCGGGGTCGGGCGCCCGAAACACGGCGGTCCCCTCAAAATACCCCGTCTGCCAAGCGATGATGGCATCATCGAAGACCTGAGGCATGACCTCGTTTGCGGAAGGATTGCCGTACCATTTGGTGACGATGCGGTAGACCTTGGCAAATAGGGCCGTACCGATGCGCAGGTTCGCGCAGGGATTCACCAGGTCGGGTTTCAGTTCGCGGGCTTCGACCAGGCCGAGACCGGCCGGATACTGCGTCAGCCCGACGCGCACGACCGCGCGCCCGACATGCTGGCGAATCAGCTCCATCGCCTCGTCCACTGTTGTAGGCCTCGGGACGAGCACGACGCGATTGCCGGAACGAACCGAGATCGCGAGCGGGTCCTGCGCCCCTCCCCGCTCGATGAACCGTTCGACGATCGCAGGCGTCAGGCTTGGATCGGCGCATTGTTTTATGAGGGCGGCGTCAACCATCCGCGGTCTCCTTGGTTCTCAGGAATTGAATGCCGTGACGAAGGGCAAGCCGAAGAGCTTCGCCCAGGCTATGGTGCTCGCCTGCTGGATCGCGACGATCGAGGTGCCGGCGGTCCACCAGCCGTTTCCAGTCGCGACGATGACGTCAGGCCCATGCAACATCGACTGCAGCGCCGGCCAGACGATCAGTTGCTCGTAGCAGATCAGCGGCGCAATCTTCATCCCGCTGACCTCGACGGCGGGGTTGGCGAAGAAGGACGCGCGCGCACCCCCGCCCTGCCCCGTCCAGGCGCGCCATGGCTGCCACATGGAAACCGGAACCGGCATGCGCTCGCGATAGAGGATCGCTGATCGGTCGGCCGAGACCGCCACCAGCACATTGTCGTAGCCCTGGCGCTCGAGGACAGCGGCGCCAGCAATGACGGTGACGTCGCGGTCGCGTAAGGCCTCTCGCCACAGTTGGTCGACGGTTGGTGTCCAAAAGCCGAGCGCGCTTTCGGGAAGGACGATGACACGGGTTTGCGAGTCCACGGAGGACAGCACCGTTGCGATGAGGTCACGGTGGTGAGCGAGCGAGCCGTCCCGCCCGAGGTTTCGACCCTGTTCGAGGTCGACGCCCTTCCATCCAGGCGGTAAAAGTGGTGGCGTCCAGCTTGCGGCGGACCAGGCCCAGAATCCTCCCAAGACGATTGCTGTGGCCGGCCAGCCTCGCGATATCATCGTCGCGAGGCTGGTGGCTGCTGCCGCAAGACCCCACCATCCCCATCCGGGAAAGAGCACGCCAGCCGCGGTGATCGGCTGCGCCCATCCGGTCATGCCGAAGGGGGGCAGCGCCATCAGCACCGTCGCCACGAGATAGCGCACCACCCTCCCTCTTCCCGGATGGACCTTCCCCTGCCTTCCTTCATCGGGTTGGTTTGCCCACGCCGCTGCATGCACGACGACGAAGGAGACCGAAGCCGCCAGCCAGAGCAGCAGGCCAGGCCAAAGGTCGGCGGCGAAGAAATTTGCAACCCCGTGGGGCAGGCCGCGCGATGCGGCCAGGAAATATCCCGCCGATACAAGGGCTGCGACCACACGCGAGGGCGACAACGCCCACAGTGCCGGAAAGATCATGGCGGCCGGAAGCGCAAGGACGTAGCCGCTCCAGCCGATCGCGCCCGCGGCAACCGCCAGCAGAACAAGAAGGGCTGGTTTCGCCCGGTCAGGGATTGAAGGTGAGAACCGGCCGGGCAAGGCCAAGAAGGCCGGAATCCGGGACCGGCCCAAAATATCGGGAGTCATAGGAGCTCGCATAGGATGAGTGGAGAAACAGATGAGCGGCGGGCACCAGGCCGCCGGCATAAGGCCGGATCGCCCTGCCCTCGCCGTCAGTGGCCCGAAGATTGGAGGCCGGGAGCTTCCTGCCGTCGATGACGACGCCGGCGCCAATCTCGACACGCTGGCCAGGAACGGCGGCGACAGTCTTGATGAGCGGCGCCACGCCACCCGGGCAGAGCCCGTGTCGCAGATATCCGCGGTGGCGTGCTTCCTCGAAGAGGGCCGTAATCGGCGGGCAGACAAACACCAGATCGCCGGCGGAAACGGTTCGGTGAAGCGGTTGTATACGCCAAAGCCCCAGCGGCTCGCTCGGCGTCAGGTTCAGTCGGAAACCGCCGACGAAGGCCACAGCGATCGCACCGAACATGAACGTGACGACGGATACGACCGGCAACAGACTGCGCCGCCTTCTCATTGCTTCATGACCGGGGTCTGGCGCTGCGACAGCCGCAATTCCTCGACCTGCTTCAAGGTGGCGGTCGTGCGTTCATGGGCGGCAAGCTGCTGGGCCGCGCGCATGACCGGCCAAGCCTCCATCAGCCGTTCCCTTTCCTGCGGCGCAAGCCCGTGTGCGAGCTTCTCGAACGGCTTGCCGGAGGGGTCCCGCGCGGCGTTGGTGAGCAGGCTGCGCTCGCCGAAGCGCTCGGCAATGGCCTTGTTGAAACCGTCGATTTCGAGCTTCGCCTCGCGGTTGCTGAGCGCAAATCCGAGGGCTGCGGGCAAGTCGTTGCGGTCGATGGCGTCGCGCACCCGCTCGAGAACGGAGCGCGCCGATGGCGACAGCGCCGGGATGTCGATCGAGACACGATGGCGCAGCGCCCTCTCTTCCGCCTCCAGGCGCCGGGCAGCGCTCTCGCGCATCTCAAGATAACGCTCGAGATCACGGGCGAGTGCGGGCGCATTGAGCCTGGCGGTGCTGCGGTCCTCTCTGTCGGCGCGGCTCGCCAGCAATCCCGTCTTGCCCTTGAGCGCGCCGAAGCTTTCCGGCTCGTTAGCAAGCCTGGCCGAGGTTGACTTCGCTGCCGTCGGATCCTTCAGCATGGCATCGACATTGGCCGCACGGAACGCGGCTTCCGGATCGGCGTAGACGAGACGGAAGCGCGTCGAAACTTCGTCCCATTGCTGCTTCAGCGCCGGATCCGAGACGAGCTTGTCCTCGACCGCCTGTTCGACGGATTTCGGGAAGATGGTGATGCCCGCAACCATGGGCCTGGTCTCCTTCATGTCGCTGGAAATCGAGCTTTGCTTTGCGCCGGCAACGAGGCCGAGCTTCGTGCCGACGGCGATCAGGCGGGCGCGGAGATCGCCGAGCCGTTGCTTCTGCCGAACGGTCCATTCGTTCCGGTCGCGGACGATCGTGCGCGCGACCTTCATAAGATAGAGGCCGCGGATCTGGGCGAAGCGAAGGGCGCCGCGATAGGAGGATGCCTTCTCGTAGTCGAGCGTCGTTTCCTTCGACCCGTCGCGCGACAGCCGCTCCGAGAGTCGATCGAGCGCGATCGCCTTGACGTCGACGACCTCCCAGCTGTGGCGCTTGACCTGCTTGCCGTCCGCAAGGCGAACTGTCTGCGAACCCTTGTAGTCGAGACCGATGCGGTCGCCGATCCCGGAGCCGGCGGCGGTGATGGCGCGCTCGAGGTCGACACCCCAGATCGTGTGGCGCTGCCCCTCGCCGGTCTCCAGCGTCACGAAATAGCTGTCGTGGTTCTTCGGATCGTTCTCGTAGGGTGCGGCGCCATGATCGATCAGCACGCCGCCGCGGTTGGTGAGCTCGTTCAGACCGACATAAAGCCGGGCGGCATCGCGATGACGCGTGAGCGCGACATAGGTCAGATGGCGGTCCATCGTCCGTGAGGCGAAGACCCTGACGTCGTCGACGGTCGCGCCCTGGGATTTGTGCACGGTCGTCGCATAGCCGTGGTCGAGATTGGTGTAGAAGCGCTGCTCGACCGTGACCTGACGCCGTTCGTCGCCCCCGCCGATTTCGGCGACGATCCGTCCGGCGGCCGCCGCGACGACCGTACCCAAAACGCCGTTCTTGACGCCGAGCGAGCCCTCGTTTTTCAGGAACACGATCCGGTCGCCGGCTGCGAAGCGGCGCGCGCCGTCTTCGGTGCGGAACAGATGACCTTCATCGATGATGCCGCGCTCGACGAGTTTCTCGCGCGCCATCTCATTCAGGGCACGGACATCGCTGCGACGGTGTGCGAGGATGAGCGAGGTTCTGGTTGGATCGTAATCGCGGTTCCAATCCTCGATCAGCGCACGGGCCGTCTCTTCGCGGGTCCATTCCGTCCGCACCATTCCAGCTCTCTCGTAAGCGGCGAGCGCGTCACCGACACGACCGCGCGAGAGGTCGATGGAGGCGTGGCGCATCCATTCCTCGCGCTGGCGATAGATCGTCCCGAGTTCGGCATATCCGATGCGATCGGTGATGGCGCGGAAAGCCGCGCCTGCCTCGATCGGCTGCAGCTGATCAGGGTCGCCGACGAGGACAAGTTTGGCGCCAGCCCTGGTGGCTGATTCAACGAACAGCGCCATCTGGCGCGAGGACATCATGCCCGCCTCGTCGAGCACGAAGACAAACTTATCGTCGAGACGATCACGGCCCTCGTTCCAGCGTAGCTCCCAGGACGAAAGCGTGCGCGAGACGATGCCCGCTTCCTTTTCCAGGCCTTCGGCCGCCTTGCCGGCGAGCGCCCCGCCGACGACACGATAGCCGGCCGCTTCCCACGCTTCGCGCGCCGCCTTCATCATCGTGGTCTTGCCGGCGCCGGCACGGCCAACCACGGCCGCGATGCGCTCGGCCCCGGCGACATGTTCGATCGCCGAACGCTGTTCGTCGGACAGACGTTCATGCCGCGCGAAGATAGCGCTCAGAATGTCGGATCGGACGGCGTGAGAGGAGCGGCGCGACAGCCAGACAGCCTGCTTCGCCATCTCCGCTTCGAGCCGGATCAACGCGCGCGTCGTGTATTTCGCGGGCTCGCGGATCCCGGTCGCAAGCGAGATCCCTTCACGTTCGAGCCGCATGGCCTCGGGGTTCTGCAGAATGCGCGGCATGAGGCTCTGAAACAGCGCCGCGTCGTCGATATAGCGATGAAGCACCCTGGCGACGTCGCGCTCGTCGAAGACGCTCTTTTCGCGGGTGATGAGATCGAGAACCAGTGCGGGATCGCGCCGGATGCGCAGCGCGTTTTCCTCGCGGCGCTCCGCCTGAATTTCGCTGAGTTCGAGCTTCAGGGAACGCGTCGCTCCCTGGCTTTCGGCAAGTTTTGCTTTTCGCTGCATCGCCTTGGTGCCGACACCAAGGTGGATGGTCGGAACGAGATCGATACCCTGCTTTTCGTAGGAGCGCCCGTCGACGCGAAGATCGATCCCGTTCAGCGCCAGATGATGGTTTTGGCGCTCGAACCAGCCATCGCGCAACGCGTTGAAATCGTCCGTGCCGCCGGCCCAGAGCTCGTAGACGATCTTGCCTGCTTTGGTCCTGAGCGGCTGGCCGTCCTCGCCGATCACCGCGACCTTCTTGGCCCCGAATCCGTCCTCGGTCAGGGGGCGGAGCGTCGTCATCAGGTGGATGTGCGGATTGCCGGGATTGTCATGGATGACCCAGTCGGCGACCATGCCCTTCGACACAATCTGTTTTTCGACAAAGTCGCGCACGAGCGCGATGTTCTGCTCGGTCGTCAATTCCACCGGCAGGGCGATGGTCAGGTCCTTGGCAAGCTGCGCGTCGGAGCGTTTCTCGAAGCATTCGACCTCGTTCCAGAAGGCTTCCGAAGCGCCGGCGATCGACCGATCGGCGATCAGCGCGCGCGCCCATGCCGGCGCGCCGGCCGGAAGCAGGAACTCCTCATGCACCAGTCCCTGTTTGCGGGTGTAGTCGACGGTGCGGGCTTCGCTCGTAATCCATCCTGGCGCAGTGGCGATAGGCCGCCGACAGCACGGCGCTGCGGCCGGAGCCGCGGGCGACGATGCTGACGGAGAAATGGGCGATGGCCACGGCGACGACTGCTCCCGAATTGAACCCGGTTCGTCGGGAGCGGCAACCAGGGACAAGCCTCTGAGCAACGCGTCGCGCCAGCGACGTATAATTGCGCCCTTGGCTCCGCTCCTTCGGAACGGCGGGATGATCTCGCAAAGTGTCGGCCTTGCCGACGTGCAAATCTGCACATTCCCTCGAGGGGTCATCCGGGAGAGGTTTGGCGCTGCGAATGCAACGCCAAACGAAAAGGACGGACGACCGGAATGAAGAAGCCATCATCGAAGATCAGGGAAGAAATCGCCCGTTTGCAGGACCAGCTCCGGCAGGCGGAGACGCGCGAGGCCGAACGCATCGGCCGGGTCGCGCTTAAAGCCGGTCTTGGCGAGATCGAGATCGAGGAGGCCGAGCTTCAAGCCGCGTTCGAGGAAATCGCCGGGCGCTTTCGCGCCGGCAAGGCCGCTGCAATCGGAAGAAAGAATGGAGGTGATGGCAATGCCGCCGGCGAGAAAGGCTCGACGGTCCCGGCTGGCGCGGCTGCGGGCAGCGCTGGCGAGGCTTGAACGGATGGCCCGGACCATGTCGACCGACGCCCGCAGACAAGACACGCGCGAGAAGATCGAGCTGGGCGGCCTGATCGTGAAGGCCGGCCTGCGCTACGAGAAGCGGGCGCTTTTGCTCGGGCTGCTCATCGATGCGGCCGCACGCTTCCGCAACGATGCTGCCGAGCGCGCAAGGTTGATGGCGATCGGCACGGAGGCGTTCCGTCGTGACGCCGAGTAGGCTGCTCCTCGCCATCGTCCCCGCCACGATCATGTGTGCTGCGACGATCGTCATTTCGGGTATCGAGCAATGGATGGCCGCGTTCGGAACGACGGGACAGGCGAAACTCGTTCTCGGGCGCATCGGACTTGCCCTTCCCTATGCGCTTGCCGCAGCTGCGGGGATGATCTCGCTGTTTGCTGTCAACGGCGCGACGAACATCAAGACGGCGGGCTGGAGCGTTGGAGCTGGAAGCCTGGCGGTCATTCTGATCGCCGTGCTGCGCGAAACGGTCCGGCTCGGCGGCGTTGCCGATCGCGTTCCGGCCGGCCAATCGGTTCTGGCCTATGCCGATCCCGCTACAATGTTGGGCGCGGCGACAGCACTTGTCTCTGGCGTCTTCGCAATGCGGGTTGCCGTCAAGGGCAACGCGGCGTTTGCGAAGCCCGCGCCGCGGCGCATGCACGGCAAGCGGGCCGTTCATGGTGAGGCCGACTGGATGCGCATGACCGACGCTGCCAGGCTGTTTCCGGAGAGCGGCGGGGTCGTTATCGGCGAACGCTACCGCGTCGACCGCGACAGCGTCGCCGCCGGCGCGTTCCGAGCCGATACTCCCGAAACCTGGGGTGCGGGTGGAAAGAGCCCGCTCCTCTGCTTCGACGGCTCGTTCGGCTCCTCGCATGGCATCGTGTTCGCGGGTTCGGGCGGCTTCAAGACGACGTCGGTGACGGTCCCGACATCGCTCAAATGGGGTGGCAGTCTCGTCGTGCTCGACCCCTCGAGCGAGGTTGCCCCGATGGTCATCGATCAGAGGCGGAAGGCGGGCCGCAAGGTGATCGTGCTCGATCCCGCGACGCCCGCCATCGGCTTCAATGCACTCGATTGGATCGGCCGCTTCGGCGGGACGAAGGAGGAGGATATAGTCGCGGTCGCGACCTGGATCATGACCGACAATGCGCGCGCTGCGTCGGCGCGCGACGACTTCTTCCGCGCCTCGGCGATGCAGCTTCTGACCGCGTTGATCGCGGACGTGTGTCTCTCGGGTCATACGGAAGAAAAGGACCAGACGCTGCGGCGGGTGCGCGCCAATCTGTCCGAACCCGAACCGAAGCTGCGCGAGCGTCTGACGCGCATCTACGAACAGTCGGAATCCGACTTTGTGAAAGAGAATGTCGCGGTGTTCGTCAACATGACGCCGGAGACATTCAGCGGTGTCTACGCCAACGCGGTGAAGGAGACGCACTGGCTGTCCTACCCGAACTATGCATCGCTCGTGTCGGGCGACAGTTTCTCGACCGACGATCTCGCGGGAGGCGGCACGGATCTGTTCATCGCTCTCGACCTGAAGGTGCTGGAAGGCCATCCCGGTCTCGCCCGCGTCGTCATCGGCTCGCTGCTCAATGCCATCTATAACCGCAATGGCGATGTGACGGGACGCACCCTCTTCCTGCTCGATGAGGTCGCCCGCCTCGGCTATCTGCGCATCCTCGAAACGGCGCGCGACGCCGGCCGCAAATACGGCATCACGCTCGCTATGATCTTCCAGTCGATCGGCCAGATGCGCGAGGCTTATGGCGGGCGTGACGCGACAAGCAAATGGTTCGAATCCGCGTCCTGGATCTCGTTCGCTGCGATCAATGATCCGGACACGGCCGAGTACATCTCGAAGCGCTGTGGTGACACCACGGTCGAGGTCGATCAGACAAACCGCTCCACGGGCATGAAGGGATCGTCGCGCTCACGCTCGAAGCAGCTCAGCCGTCGGCCGCTGATCATGCCGCACGAGGTCCTGCGCATGCGCAGTGACGAACAGATCGTCTTCACCGCAGGCAATCCACCGCTCAGATGCGGTCGCGCCATCTGGTTCCGGCGTGACGACATGAAGGCCTGCGTCGGGCACAACAGGTTTCATCGCGAAGAAGAGAGAGGTGGATGAGAGCCCCGATCGAAGGGGCTTGCATGTGCCGGCTGCAAGCCGGTCCGCGGGAGGATCGCAACCCGCATGGGACGAAACCGCTTGGCGGGTTCGGTGCGCTTCAGCGCATAGAGCCGTGCGGCAAAGCCGCCTCGCCCACTCCCTATTTCCTCCAGAGGGGAAAACCATCAGCGAGATGAATCAATCACGCGGGATCGATTCATGGAAGTCGTTGGACGCTGCTTCAAAACGAAGCGAGAATCCAATCATGGAAAACGAGGGGACAGGCCAGGTTAATCTTCACCGCATCGACGCGGCCCAGAACATGCGTCGCTTCTATACGCTCACGATCCAGCCGACCCTGTTTGGTGGCGCCTCCATCATCCGCAACTGGGGCCGGATCGGATCTAACGGCCAGACGATGATGGAAACCTTCGACGGCCAAGAGGATGCAGACAGGGCGCTATCGCGCCTGGAGCGCACGAAACGAAAGCGGGGCTATCGCGACGCCCACCGCGCCAAATAACAGACTTTGAACAGCCCGAGCCTGCTTGTTTCCGGTGGTTTTCTCGCATCTGCCAACACTTCCAGCATTCGCGCCTCTATCGGCGCCGCGTCTTCATCGTCATAGCTGAAGGACAACCACCAGCAGAGGAGACTGTCCTTCATGACTACCACCAACGAAATCGCCGACAAGATCGCATCCGAGCAGAACCTGACCAAGACACAGGCCAAGGCCATCGTCGAAAGCGTGTTCAGCCAGATCGCAGAGGCGGCAAAGAGCGGCGCGGAAACTTCCATCCCATCCTTCGGCAAGTTCAAGATCAAGGACACGCCGGAACGCGAGGGCCGCAATCCCGCAACCGGTGCGACGATCAAGATCGCCGCTTCGAAGAAGCTGACGTTCACGCCCGGCAAGGCGGTCAAGGACGCACTGAACGGCTGAGGCGAGTGGGCTGCTGAGATCGGCAGCCCTATGGAAGTCTCCTAGAAAGGAGGCTCCCCGCTGATGCGGCCGTCCTGTTCGGCCTCAACGGCCGCAAGCTCGGCCTGCGCCAGTTCCAGCTCCACCGCAATCTGGCAGCGCTCGCTCGCGTCCAGAACGGCCCTGAGCTCAGCTTTCAGTTCCTCGATTTGCATTTCGAGAGAAATCGACATCGTCGTCTCCTTGACGTTTGTGAAAGACGACGCCGCGCGTCATGGCGGAGCGGAGGAGTCCAGGATCGCGGAACGCGACCGCCGGAGGCGGCGAGCGGGGGAGCCGAAATGCGCCAGCATTTTGGGGGTACCGCTCGTGCTGGACGCCTTCGGTCCGCCATGGCATTCTCGGACGAACTGAGCAGACCCCCCAGCTCTCCGGATGGCACCCGAAAGGCCGGAAGCGGGCTCGATGCCCGCGACCGGCTTCCTCATGCGACATAAGAAGAAGAGCCCGCCCGGTGGCGGAGCTCCTGGGCGTGGCGATCAAGCCTCCCGCTTCGGGCGGTTCCAGATGAGGGCGTATTCCCCTTCCTTCTCGCTCGGCCAAAGCGCCGCGGTGATCGGGGCGTTGAAGCTCGGGTCGTCCAGCTTGACCGAGATATATTCCTCGCCGTCGTTGGAGACCGCCTTCCAGCCTGCGCCGACCTCCACGCCGTTGCCGGCGGTGATGCGAAAGTCCGGGGCGTCGCGCGAGACGCGCTCGATGGGATGCAGGCGGGCCTTCATGCTGACCGTGAGCGTGCGGACGTTGCCGATGATCGAGTTGTTGCCGTTGGTGGTGAATTCGCCGATGACTGCCATTGTCGTGATCCTTTCCGGTTTGTTCGGGCGCGCCTGTCGCGGCCTCGATGACGGTGTAAGAACCGGGGGCGATCGACACTGCACCCTCTGGGCCGAAACGAAGTGGAGGGCGGCCGGGAGCGGCTTTCTTGGACCGCGAGGAATGCGAACCTGTTCGCAGGGGAAGAAAGTTGCGGATGGCCGTTGCGGGATGGCGATCGAGACGAAGTCGTCCTTCGGTCACACCAGATCCATCGAGGTCCGCGCGGGTGCGCCCCGCTTCAATCGGGCAAGGAACACCGATCATGGCCCGGAGTTTGTCTGCGATCCCCGACGGCGACCGCGGTGATGGCACCGCTCGCTCACGATGGCTCCCGTCTGCACGGCCCGCCGTGTCGGTCGATCCCTCACCGACGCCCCATCCGCGTCATCTCACCGGCAAACGCGCTGACCGGCACCGATCGCATGGCGGCTCTTGCATCGGCCGCGTATGCTCGGACATGCGGGCGGCACGGGTTTCAGGACGCCTAACTGGAGGTCGGTCGAGAGGAAGGGACGGGAACGCTTCGAGACGAACAGGCTTGTGGCTTGCCATTATCAGCCAACCGGATCCGCAGTCGAGGCGGGGCTCGTTCCGTGCGCGCCGCCGGTTGCGCCCGCCCGATCAAAAGGGGGCCACAAGTGCCGTTCGCCGACGCTGCACCGTGCCCTTAGACGCGCTCGGCGAAATGTGCTTCGGCTTGTTTGTCGGGAGTGTCGGCGCGGGAATCTTCCAGAGCCGCCTGCACCTTCGCCCGGAACCAGCCGTCATGGCCGGCCGCGTCAGGGTACGGTGTCGATGTCTGTCTGTCTGAACTCATCTGCCGTCGCCAGAATGGGCACGTTGTAATATTTGGCGCATGCGTAATGCAAGCAGTCGCCGAGATTGAGGCCCCGGCGGCCCGCGCGATAGCGATGCGCGGCGGAAAGAGCGATCCGGGTCGTCGCGTCCGCAGGCGGGAGATCGCGGATTTCGATCCCGCGCTCATCGAGGAACTCGATGACGATCGGTTCTACCTCCGCCACGGCGAGGCCAAACTTGTCGGGGCGGGCAAGGCCGAGCACCGCCTCAAGCACGGCGACCGGGGATGTGAAGGCGACCTTCGCTGACGCGATCGCATTGGAGACACGCTCCGCTTCCGGCTCGTCGGAGAGGAGCGCGATGATGGCGCAGGCATCGACGAACATCAGCTTTCCCACAATTCGTCATAGGCTTCGCGCGGAAGCGGCTGTCTCTGAGCCTCATCGAGCTTGACGCCATGCTGTTTGCGGAGCCGGGCGGCGGTTTGCAGCGGCGTCTCCTGGTGGCGGCGGCGTTCGATCGCCTCTTTCATGGCAATCACGATTGCATCGGTAATGCTGACGCCGGCTATATGCGCGAACTTGCGCGTGAGAGCGTCCGCTTCGGGATTGTTGACATTGATCGGCATGGGCCACTCCATGTTGATAAATTCAGGAAATAATGTAGATCGCCTCGCCCATATCTGCAAGGTTCCTCCAACGGGGGACACGGAGGTCGCACCTCCGACCGGGGAAGACGTCTTACCCTCCCCTTCGACCTTAGGGGCGAAAGGCATCAGGCGGCCTCCCGCTCGGTCTTCGAATTCGCCTGGAGGTCATGAAGATAGGCGACAGCGCGTTGCGCATGTGCGGCCGCCTGGAAGATTGCCCGGCGGTCACCGTCGAGCAGCTTCAACCACGAGGCCACATAGCTCGCGTGATCCGGCCGCGGCTCCAGTTCCGGGACGATCCCGAGATCGGCGCAGAGGAAACATGCCCCTATGTCGGCACAAAGCTCTTCGCGCGCGCGATCCGTGCGATCCTTGTGATAGCGGCTCAAATCCCGATTCAGCCGGTGGCTTGCGCCGACCCAGTGGGTGATCTCGTGACCGAGGACGGCGTAATAGCTTTCGGCATCCCGGAACGCCTCGAACTTCGGCATCTGAACGGTGTCGCTGGATGGCTGATAGAAGGCTTGGCGTCCGCCGTGCCGGATTACTGCGCCGGTATTGGCGAAGAAGCGGTCCGCATACTCGATGCGCTCGAGCGGCTCTGCGACCGGTTCCGGGCGGCGATAGTGGTGATCCGGAAGCCCCTCAATTTGATCGCAATTGAACACCGTGTACGCCTTGAGGAATGGAATGTCGCGCTCGACTTCCCCGCCGCCGGCATCCTTCTCTGTCTTCGTGAATCGACTGGCATAGACGACGGTCGCACCGCTTTCGCCCTTGCGCACATGGGCGCCAAGTTCGTTCGCCTGCCGAAGCGTCATCCATGTCGTCGATGTAAAACCGCGCGCGATACTCTCCGACCAGAGCAGGAGGACATTCAGCCCCGTATATGGCTGTCCGTTATGGCGCAGCGGCCGGGTGATACGGCCGGACATGTTGCCGGCACTCCAGGGCTGCACCCACGGGCGCACCCCCTTCTCCAGATCGGCGACGATGCGCTCCGTGATCCGTGCATAGATGGGGTCAGAACAAGAGCAGGCCGAAATCGTACGCTAAGGTCGAACAAATCCGGAACGATGCCGTAGATCGGATGTGCAACATCCGATCTCTGTGGATTGCCATCGACATGCGCCAATTTTGATTTCTCTGTCCGGCCCGACTCGACAACGCTTCACGCAGATTGGTCATGAATGGGGTCGGGCGATGGCAAAGCGCAAGCTTCTCAAAGATCAAGATCGCCGGAAGCTTGTCGATATCCCGGTCGACGAGGACAGCCTAATCCGCCACTATTCGTTGTCATTGGCGGATCGCCTGGAGATCGAACTGCGGAGACGTAATCACAATCGGCTCGGCTTTGCCATCCAGCTATGTCTGATGCGATACCCAGGTCGAGTGCTTGGAGCAGAAGAAACTCCGCCTCGCGCCATGCTGAAGTATGTTGCTGATCAGATCGGCGCCGCTCCAGACGAATTTGCTCTCTATGCACGTCGTGAAGAAACTCGTCGGGATCATATGGCGCGGCTAATGGTCTATCTGGATACGAGAAGCGCGACGCCGCCAGATCGCCGCGCCGCGCTATTAGCGGCAATTCAAGCGGCGACCATGTCAGACGACGGTGCTGCGATAGCCAGTTCGGCTGTCGCCGCATTTCGCGAACGCGGAGTTCTTCTGCCGGCGATCGACACGATCGAACGCATTGGCCTTGCCGGCCGTGCCATAGCCCGTCGCCGGGCAGAAAAAACTCTGATTGAAGAAATCCCGCTCGATAGGCTTCAATCACTGGATAGGCTGTTAGAGGTTGACCCGTCGATCGGCAAGACGCGCTTCCACTGGCTGCGCTCGGCGCCAGAAGCGCCGGCTGCGTCGAACCTCGTCGGGCTGACCGAGCGAATAGCTTTTCTGCGGCGGCTGGAGATCCATCCGGAACTGCAGGCGCGGGTATCATCCGGACGGTGGGACCAGATGATCCGGGAGGGCAACGCAACGCCGGCCTGGCTTGCCAACGAATTCAACGCCAGCCGTCGCCACGCTCTGATCGTGGCTCAAGTCATCAAGCTTTGCCAGAAGATCACGGACGATGCTGTGACGATGTTCATCAAGCTGATGGGCAAGTTGTTCTCGCAAGCCAATAATCGGAAGAAGCAGCGGCAGATGGACTGCAGAGCGAACACCGCCAAAGCGCTGCGCATGTTTCTGGATACGATCACGGCCCTGCAGTCTGCCAACGACTATGGTCGGAACGCATTAGATGTTCTCGACCAAAGAGTCGGCTGGGACCGGCTGCTTCGGATAAAGCCCGAGCTCGAGTCGATGGTCGACGACAACGAGGCGCCGTCGTTGATCGTAGCAGCCGAGCAATATTCGACCGTCCACAAGTACGTTGGTGCATTCCTTCAGGCCTTCACGTTCCGCTCGGCGCATCGCCACGACCCGCTTCTGGCGGCAATTGCGCTACTGAAACGGCTTTATACCGAGAAGCGGCGGACACTCCCGGATCGCTTGCCGATCACCCACCTCAGCCAAACTGATCGACGGCTTATCTTCGAACAGGGTAAACCCGATCGCCGTCTCTACGAGATCGCCACGCTCGCGGCTTTGCGAGACCGGCTTAGATCTGCGGAGATCTGGGTCGATGGCAGCCGATCTTTCCGGCCCATTGATGAGCATCTGATGCCGCGGTCGACATTCATCTCGATGAAGGAAGACGATCGTCTCGGTTTGGGGGTCCAGAGCGACGGCGCGCAGTGGCTTGCCGAAGCGCGTCAGATGCTCGACTTCAACCTGACGCGTTTGGCCCACAGAGCACGATCCGGAAAGCTCGAGGGCGTTCGTCTCGAGGCAGGAACCTTGATTGTCACACCAACCGCCAGCGAAGTCCCCGCAGCCGCCGAGGAGCTGAATGCCGAGATCAGCGACATGTATCCGTTGGTGGAGGTTCCCGACTTGCTGAGGGAGGTGCATGAATGGACCGGCTTTGCAGATACATTCACGCATGTTCGCACCGGCGACGTTCCGAAAAATGTCTCTGCCATGCTGGCGGGCGTCCTGGCGGATGCGACCAATCTCGGGCCGAAGCGAATGGCTGGCGCATCCAAGGGGATCAGCGCTCATCAGATTGGGTGGATGCGCACATTCCATGCTCGATCGGAGACTTACCGCGCGGCGCAAGCATGCATCACCGATGCCCACACCCAGCATCCACATTCCCGCCTTTGGGGCAATGGCACAACGTCATCGTCCGATGGCCAATTCTTCCGTGCGAGCGATCGAGCTGCAAAGCGCGGCGACATCAACTTGCATTACGGCAGCGTGCCCGGATCGAAATTCTATAGCCATCTGTCAGACCAGTACGGCTACTTCAGTATTTTGCCCATCAGTCCAACCGAGAGCGAGGCGGCCTATGTGCTCGATGGGCTCTTCGATCAGGACACGGTCCCAGACATCCAGGAGCACTTTACCGACACGGGCGGTGCCAGTGATCATATCTTCGGGCTGTTCGCCTTGATCGGAAAGCGGTTCTCACCGCGACTGCGTAATCTCAAAGACCGGAAGTTCCACACGTTCGACAAGGGCGATGCACATCCGGCGCTGTCGAACCACATCGGGGCGCCGATCAATGCCAATCTGATCATCGATCATTGGGACGATCTGCTCCATCTCGCGGCGTCGATCACGACGCGGTCCGTGGTCCCGTCTACGATACTCAAGAAACTGTCCGCATCTCCGAAGCAAAGCCATCTTGCGAGGGCGCTCCGCGAACTCGGCCGTATCGAGAGGTCGCTCTTCATGATCGAATGGTACTCAAGTCCGGCACTACGGCGGAGATGCCAAGCGGGTCTCAACAAAGGTGAGGCCGCCCATAAGCTCAAACGCGCTGTCTTCTTCCACGAGCGAGGCGAGATTCGCGACAGGTCGTTCGAGAGCCAAGCGTTCCGCGCCTCTGGTCTCAACCTCGTCGTCAGTGCGATCGTCCATTGGAATACCGTCTATCTCGACCGTGCAATCACACAGCTGAAGCGAGCGGGTCGAGACATTCCTGATACTCTGTCGAAGCACATCTCGCCGCTCAGTTGGGAACACATCAACCTTACCGGCATCTACACTTGGGATGCCGAACATCAGATGCCGAACGGATTTCGATCGCTTCGTATGCCAGCCGGGCTGCGGCGGGTCGCATAAGTTCTCAATCTGTTCGCCCTTAGCGTACGATTTCGGACTGCTCTTGTTCTGGCCCCATAACCGGACGTGATGAGCACGCCGACCATCAGCTACAAGAACCACCGTTTCCCACCGCATATCATCGCCCATGCCGTCTGGCTGTATTTCCGGTTCCCGTTAAGCCTGCGGCTGGTGGAAGAAATGCTGCTGGAGCGCGGCATTGTCGTGTCCTACGAAACGATCCGGCGCTGGGGCCGGAGATTCGGTGCGGCCTACGCAAAGCGACTGCGCAGAAAGACGCCGTCGCGAGAGGATATCTGGCATCTGGACGAAGTGGTCGTGACGATCGGCGGGCGAAAGCTTTGGCTTTGGCGAGCCGTCGACCAGGACGGATATGTTCTGGACGAGATCGTGCAGACCCGTCGAGACACCAAGGCTGCCAAGCGATTGCTGATCAGGCTGCTGAAGAAGCAAGGCCTCGCGCCAAAGAGGATTGTCACTGATAAACTGCGTTCATACGGGCGGCAAAGCGAGATGTGATGCCGACCGTAGAACATAGATCTCACAAGGGCCTTAACAACCGTGCGGAAAATTCCCATCTGCCGCTGCGAAAACGAGAACGAGTGATGCAGGGCTTCCGATCCGTCGGCAGTCTGCAACAATTTGTCCCCGTGTTTTCAGCGGTTAGAAATCATTTCGTCCCGTCGCATCAAAAACACTCCGCCCTCGCCACCCACATTCATCGGATCCGCGCCATGGCGCACTGGAAGGCCGTGACCGGCGCAACTGCCTGAGTTTAACTGAAAG
>CAACWB010000181.1_pt1 | contig 68972 bp, 65 predicted proteins | sample 2275501 | NCBI WGS metagenome assembly CAACWB01 (sample SAMEA5312444, study PRJEB27640) | indoor metagenome | biome: indoor environment; feature: controlled; material: polymer antistatic dissipative epoxy resin | place: Italy | collected 2014-05-27 | reverse complement strand
GATGGCCGTTCGCGTTATGAGACCGTGCCTGAAGAGCACCACGATCATCTGATCGATCTGAAGAACAGCGTGGTCATCGAGTTTCATTCGCCGGAAATCGAAGCGCTTCAGGAAAAGATCGCCCGCGAGCATGGCTTCAAGCTGGTGGATCACCGGCTGGAGCTTTACGGCGTGCCGCTGAAGCCCGACGAACGCTGAGACGCCGGTGAACAAGCGGGCGTTTCACTCATGATGTGGCTGCGCACAGCCTATATCGCGATCGTTCTCCTGATCGTCACGCTCATCCTGCTGCCGCTGCAACTGCTGGGCCTTGCCTTCGACTGGCGGCTGCGCCGCCGTATCCCGCGCCTCTGGCATCGCATCGCCTGCCATGTTCTCGGCATTCGTGTGCATGTTCACGGAGAGGTGGAGCGGGCAAAGCCGCTGATGCTGGCGGTCAACCACGCCTCGTGGAAGGATATTCTCGTTCTCGGCAGCATTGCCGACGTGGTGTTCATCGCCAAGACGGAAGTACGGGACTGGCCGGTTTTCGGCTGGCTCGCCCGGCTGCAGAAAAGCATCTTCGTTCAGCGTGAGCAGAAGCGCAGCACCGGCGCGCAGGTCAGCGAAATCGCCAGCCGCATGGCTGATGGCGAGATTGTCGTGTTGTTCCCCGAAGGCACCACTTCGGATGGGAACCGAATGCTGGCGGTGAAATCCTCGTTGTTCGGTGCCGCCTCCACCGCCGCTGAACAGGTGCCGGGCAAGCTGGTTTATGTGCAGCCGGTTGCGATTGCCTATACGCGGGTGCATGGCATGGCCATGGGCCGTTATCATCGCGTCATTGCCGCCTGGCCGGGCAGCATAACGCTGGTGCCGCATCTGCTTGGCATCATCAAGGCCGGCGCCATTGATGTGGACGTGACCTTCGGCGAGAGCGTTCCATTTCACAGCACGGATAACCGCAAACGACTTTCGATCGATATCGCTGCTTCCATCCGTTCCATGCTGGCCTTCAGCCTGCGCGGCGGCTGGCGGAAATAGCGGTGTCGTCGCTCTTTCCGGGATTTTTTTGTTTAATCTGGCTAGGAAAAACACTAAATAGCGGCCATGACCCAGGAAACGCTTGGCCTTGACGCCCAACACATGATCGCCCGCGAAGGCTCTAACAGCCGCAAGGTCTTTATCAAGACCTATGGCTGTCAGATGAACGTCTACGATTCCGTCCGCATGAGCGATGCGCTGGCGAAGGATGGTTACGTTCAGACCGAGGATATGGGTGAGGCGGATCTGGTTCTCTTGAACACCTGTCATATCCGCGAAAAGGCAGCTGAAAAGGTCTATTCGGCGCTTGGCCGTCTGCGCGACATGAAAAAATCGCGGCAAGAGCAGGGCCGCGAATTCATGATCGGCGTTGCCGGCTGTGTGGCGCAGGCGGAAGGCGAGGAAATCCTTCGCCGTGCACCTGCCGTCGATGTCGTCATTGGCCCGCAGACCTACCACCGCCTGCCGGACGCTCTGAAGCGGGTACGCGGCGGTGAACGCGTCATCGAGACCGAATATGCGGTCGAGGACAAGTTCGAACATTTGCCGGTAGCTGAAAAGGCGACGTTGCGCACCCGCGGCGTCACCGCGTTTCTGACCGTGCAGGAAGGCTGCGACAAGTTCTGTACCTTCTGCGTCGTGCCCTATACCCGTGGCTCGGAAGTCTCCCGTCCCGTGCGTCAGATCGTCGATGAGGCGATGAAACTGGTGGATGCCGGCGTGCGCGAGATCACGCTGCTTGGCCAGAACGTCAACGCCTGGCAGGGCGAGGGTGCCAAGGGCGAGAAATGGGGCCTTGCCGAGCTGCTTTACCGGCTGGCGGAAATTCCGGGCCTTGCACGGCTTCGCTACACCACCAGTCATCCGCGCGACATGGATGATCGGCTGATCGGCGCCCATCGCGATCTGCGTATCCTGATGCCCTACCTGCATCTGCCGGTGCAGTCAGGATCGGATAACATTCTGAAAGCCATGAACCGTCGCCATACGGGCGAGGAATATATCCAGCTTATCGAAAAAATCCGCGCCGCCCGCCCTGATATCGCCATGTCGGGGGACTTTATTGTCGGCTTCCCCGGTGAGACGGATCGCGACTTCGAAGACACGATGGCGATGGTCGAGCAGGTGAAATACGCGCAGGCCTTCTCCTTCAAATATTCCACCCGTCCCGGTACGCCGGGCGCCGATCTTACGGATCAGGTTGCGGAAGAGGTGAAGGCCGAGCGGCTGGAACGATTGCAGGCCCTGTTGCTGCGGCAACAGAAGGAATTTGCGGAATCGCTGGTCGGAAAGACCATGGATGTGTTGCTGGAAAAGCCCGGCCGCATGCCTGAACAGTTGATAGGTCGCTCTCCCTGGCTGCAATCCGTGAATCTTGATGCAAAGACTTTGAAAATCGGTGACATTGTTAATGTACGAATCACCGCAACGGGTCCAAACAGCTTGTTTGCCGAGGTGGCAGAGAGTTAGAGTGAGGAGCCGACACTGATTGGGACAGGAGCCTGACCGCTTGAACGCACATGAATTGGTATCACCTTCATCGCGCCAGCCACGCCAAGCCGCGACCGACGCCAATCACTTCGTCCTCACGTTCGAGAATAACAGGATAGCGGGAGAGCTATTCGGTCAGTTCGATCAGAACCTGAAATTGCTGGAACAGCGCCTCAACATCGATGCGCGCCCGCGCGGCAATTCCGTCGCCATCACCGGTGATGTCGTCGCCACCAATCAGGCTCGCCGGGCGCTGGATTTCCTCTACGAACGGCTGCTCAAGGGCGGAACCGCCGAGGTTTCCGATGTGGAAGGCGCGATCCGCATGGCGATGGCCGCAGATGATCAACTGACCTTGCCGACGATGGAGCGCAAGGCGAAGATTTCCATGGCGCAGATTTCCACCCGCAAGAAGACCATCGCTGCTCGCACGCCGACGCAGGATGTCTATATGCGGGCGCTGGAGCAATCCGAACTGGTTTTCGGCGTCGGCCCCGCCGGCACCGGCAAGACCTATCTGGCCGTGGCGCATGCCGCACAGCTTCTGGAGCGCGGCGCGGTTGACCGTATCATCCTGTCGCGTCCTGCCGTCGAAGCGGGTGAGCGCCTGGGCTTCCTGCCGGGAGACATGAAGGAAAAGGTCGATCCCTATCTTCGTCCGCTTTATGATGCGCTTTATGACATGATGCCGGGTGACAAGGTGGAGCGCGCCATTCAGGCGGGTGTCATCGAAATTGCGCCGCTCGCCTTCATGCGCGGCCGCACCCTTGCCAACGCCGCCGTTATTCTGGACGAAGCCCAGAACACCACGACCATGCAGATGAAGATGTTCCTGACCCGTCTCGGCGAAAACGGCCGCATGATCGTGACCGGCGACCCGAGCCAGGTGGATTTGCCGCGCGGGGTGAAATCCGGCCTTGTCGAGGCCCTGCAAATCCTTGGGGATGTCGAAGGCGTGTCGGTCGTGCGCTTCAAGGATGTCGACGTCGTGCGTCATCCGATGGTGGCGCGCATCGTCAGGGCCTATGAATCCCACACGGCAGTGCCGGATGAAAGCCTCGTGAAGGGCAACTGACGTAAAGACAATGACAGCTCTGGATATTCAAATCAGCGTCGAGGCCGAAGGCTGGTCCTCGGAAGAGGACTTGGCTGTCTTCGCAACCAAAGTGCTGGATGCAGCGGTTGATTTCCTGAAGCGGGAAGAGGAGCAGCCCTTCCCGAAAATGCCGGTGGAACTGTCGCTGGTCTTTACCGATGACGAAAATATTCGGGAAATCAATGCAGAGTGGCGCGACAAGGACAAGGCGACCAATGTCTTGTCTTTCCCCGCTTTTCCGCTGGAACCGGGTGGTATGCCCGGCCCGATGCTGGGCGATATTGTCATCGCGCGCGAGACGGTTGAGCGTGAGGCCCTTGAACTTGACAAGAGTTTCGAGGATCATCTGACCCATCTGCTCGTTCATGGGTTCCTGCATTTGTTTGGTTATGACCACATGGACGAGGAGGAAGCGGAAGAAATGGAGTCGCTTGAGACTCGCATTTTGGCGGTGCTTGGCCTATCTGATCCATACGCGGGTCAGGAACCGCTTTGAATATTGTCTGGAGCCATGAACGAACATTCTGCACGACCTGCCAATGAGGGCAGAGAAAACGGCGAGCAGTCCTCTTCGGAGGAAGGCAGTAGTCATTTACGTCAAGACTACAATGCAAAGCCAAGATCGACGATCTGGTCGCGCATCGCACGGTTGCTAAGACCGTCTCAGGGCGAGCGCCTGCGCGAGGATTTGACCGACGCGCTGATGGACGACACCGAAATTGGCGCTGCCTTTTCGCCCGAAGAACGGGCGATGCTGAACAATATCCTCCGTTTCCGCGAGATCAGGGTCGAAGATATCATGATCCCGCGGGTCGATATTGACGGTCTCGACCAGAACATGACCATTGGCGAGGCCCTGATCCTCTTTGAGGAAACCGGACGCTCCCGTATGCCGGTCTATGATGAGACGCTGGATGACCCGAAGGGCATGATCCACATTCGTGACCTGCTGGCCTATGTCGCCAAGCAGGCGCGCAACAAGCGCCGGGCGGGATCACGCAGCGTCGCTTATGGTGAAGTAAAGGCGCCGCGTTCGCCGCGACCGAACTTCGACCTGGCACGGGTCGATCTCGAACAGACGGTTGCCGATGCCGGGCTCGTGCGGAAAATTCTGTTCGCGCCGCCCTCCATGCTGGCCTCCGATCTCTTGAAGACGATGCAGGCCCAGAGAACCCAGCTCGCGCTCGTGATCGATGAATATGGTGGCACGGACGGTCTCGTCAGCCACGAGGATATCGTCGAGATGGTCGTGGGCGACATCGATGACGAGCACGACAAGGACGAGGCGATGTTTTCGCGCCTGTCCCCGGATGTGCTCGTGGCCGATGCCCGTGCCGAACTTACGGAACTTGCCGAGGCGATCGGGCCGGAATTCGATGTTCGCGAACATCTGGAGGAAATCGATACGCTCGGCGGCCTCATCTTCTTCGCGCTCGGCCGTATTCCGGCCAAGGGCGAGGTGGTCAGGGCCGTTCCCGGTTTCGAGTTCCAGATTCTCGATGCGGATACACGGCGCATCAAGGGCGTCCGCATTGTCCGTGATCACGGCTCGGAAGGGCAGGATGATCGCGCGCCAGGCGATGCCCGCACGAACGAGGTGATTGCGCTGCCCGCGCCGGATATGCGCCTTATCACTCACCAGCAGAATGCCGACTGAACAGGACCGACGGGGTAATACCCGTCGGTTCGCTGGTTCAATATGGATTCGCCCGCTTTGAATGCTCCTGTGGGCCGATGAAATGTGCGGCGGATCATCAGGGCTTTCTCCACTCCTGTGGACTGCGAATCTTTTTTCCGTTACTCCGGGTTTGAGGGAAAATTCCGCGGCGCGGCCTTGCCGGGAGCGGTCTTTTCCGGACGCGCATAAACGGAGATGGCATGGAGCGTCTTGCAGGCAGGGTAATGCTGGCCGGTGGCAAAAGCCGCGCAGTGATGGCGATTGCCGCAGGCGCGGTTGGTGCGCTGGCTTTGCCTCCATTCGGTTTTTTCGCGGCGCTGTTTTTCTCCTTCACCCTGCTTGTCTGGCTGGTGGACGGCTGCACCGGTAAGCCGGGCGGCGGCATATTCAGCCGCATCCTGCCGGCTTTTGGCATCGGTTGGTGTTTCGGCTTCGGCTATTTCGTGGCGGGTCTTTGGTGGTTGGGCAATGCCCTGTTGCTGGAGGCAGACGAATTCGCCTGGGCGCTGCCGCTCGCCATCATCGGCCTTCCGGCTCTTCTTGCGCTGTTTTATGGTTTTGCAGTCGCTGCGGCCAACATCGTCTGGTCGGATGGTCTCGGCCGTATCGCCGCCCTTGCCGCCGCATTCGGCTTGTTTGAATGGCTGCGCAGTTTTCTTGCGACTGGATTTCCCTGGAACGCCATCGGCTACGGCATCATGCCCATTCCGGTCATGATGCAGTCCGCGCACCTGCTTGGACTTTTCAGCGTTACCACGCTTGCGGTTTTTATCTTCGCTGCTCCCGCTTTGATCGGCACAAAAAAAAGCATGTGGCCGGGCCTCGCTCTGGCGGGTCTGCTGCTGGCCGGCCATTTTGGTTACGGCTTCTATCGCCTTCAGGCACCGGTTGAGACACCGGCGGACGCGCTGACCGTCAGGATCGTACAGCCCTCCATCGATCAGTCCCGTAAAATGCTGAACGCCGACCGGGCAGAGATCTTTGGCGAACATCTGCGGTTGACGGCGCTGCCTCCCGGCGAAGGGAAAAAGCGCCCTGATATCGTCGTATGGCCGGAAACCTCCGTACCTTTCATCCTGACGCAGAACCCCGACGCTCTGGTGGAAATCGCAAAAACGCTGGAGGACGGGCAAATCCTGTTCACCGGCGCTGTCAGAATGGAAGACCAGGGTGCCGGTCGGCCGCCGCGTTATTACAATTCAGTCTACGCGATCGACAGCCAGGGCGAAATCATCGCGGCAAGCGACAAGGTTCACCTGACACCGTTTGGGGAATATGTTCCCTTCGAAGGCGTTTTGCGGGAGTTCGGCATCGATAATGTCATCAGCCTGCCGGGTGGTTTCTCGGCCGCCTCGTCGCGCACGCCATTGACGCTTCCTTCCGGCAAGACCTTCTATCCCCTGATCTGTTACGAGATCATTTTCCCCGGTGAGATGACGCCAGGTCTGGCGGGTTCGGCGGCAATTCTGAACGTGACAAATGACGGCTGGTTTGGCGACACGCCTGGCCCTTACCAGCATTTTCTTCAGGCCAGAGTCCGGGCTGTTGAAACCGGCGTGCCGGTGATTCGCGGCGCCAATACCGGAATTTCCGCCGTCATAGACCCCTATGGGCGCATTATCGCCGGGTTGGATTACGGTCGGGTTGGCATTGTTGACGCCACTTTGAGTGGTGGGTCCAACGACGCATTTACTTACGACACACATCGGACGTATTTCTGGTTGATTTTTTCAATCATGCTGATCGTTGCGGTATTTCCTGCCTGGAGTTTTGCTCGGCGTCAGAATTGACCGGGAACTCCCACAATTGCATAGTGAATACGTCAGTCGTAAAACAAGTTTAGACGCTGTCGAAATGCCGGCTCATTTCTTCGAATAGTAATGAAGCGAGATATCAACCCTTTCCGAGTGTCAGGACCGCATGATGACCGAGAATAAGAAAAAGCCTAATCCCATCGACATTCATGTCGGAAGCCGAATTCGTCTTCGCAGAACCATGCTGGGCATGAGCCAGGAAAAGCTGGGCGAAAGCCTTGGAATTACCTTTCAGCAAATCCAGAAATATGAAAAGGGCACGAACCGCGTCGGTGCGAGCCGCCTTCAGAATATTTCCGCGATCCTCAACGTTCCGGTGTCCTTCTTTTTCGAAGATGCTCCCGGCGATCAGGTTGGCGGCGCGACCGGCATGGCGGAAGCCTCCAGCTCCAACTACGTGGTTGACTTCCTGTCCTCGGCTGAAGGTCTGCAGCTGAACCGCGCTTTTGTGAAGATCGCCGATCCCAAGGTCCGCCGTCGTCTCGTTGATCTCGTCAAGGCGCTCGCCGCCGAAGGAGACGCGGAGTAAGTCTCCACAGATGATGCCCATAATTTCCGGCAAGGGCGCCGGACACTCAACGGTCCGCAAGGACCGTTTTTTTGTGCCAGATTAGAAAGGAATTCTCACATAAAGATATATTTATGTGGTTGTGTCCTTGTCTTTCATGGCCGAAATGACTAACAAACTCGAAGACCGTTCTTTGAGGGGAATCCCGCATGCGTGCCAATTACCTGTTCACCAGCGAGTCCGTGGCCGAAGGTCATCCGGACAAGGTTTGTGACCGTATTTCCGATGAAATCGTAGATCTCATTTATCGTGAAGCGTCCAAGACGGGTGTTGACCCATGGACCGTGCGCATCGCATGCGAGACGCTTGCGACGACCAATCGTGTCGTTATCGCCGGTGAGGTTCGGGTTCCCGATACCCTGCTGAAGAAGGACAAGGACGGCAAGGTCGTCAAGGACGCCTCTGGCCATCCGGTCATCAATCCTTCCAAGTTCAAGTCCGCGGCCCGCAAGGCAATCCGCGACATCGGCTACGAGCAGGATGGTTTCCACTGGAAGACGGCCAAGATCGACGTTCTCCTGCATCCGCAATCGGCAGACATCGCGCAGGGCGTCGACAATGCTTCCGACAAGCAGGGCGACGAGGGTGCCGGCGACCAGGGCATTATGTTCGGTTATGCCTGCAAGGAAACGCCAGATCTGATGCCGGCTCCGATCTATTATTCGCACCGTATCCTGCAACTGCTCGCCACCGCCCGTAAAAGCGGCGAAGGCGAAGCGGCAAAACTCGGACCCGACGCCAAGAGCCAGGTGACCGTTCGTTATATCGATGGCAAGGCCGCCGAGGCCGTTTCCATCGTTCTGTCCACGCAGCATCTCGATGCAAGCTGGGATTCGAAGAAGGTTCGCGCCGTTGTCGAGCCCTATATCCGCGAAGCTTTGGGCGACCTGAAGATCGCTGATGATTGCCAGTGGTACATCAACCCGACGGGCAAGTTCGTCATCGGTGGTCCCGACGGCGATGCCGGCCTGACCGGCCGCAAGATCATCGTCGACACCTATGGCGGTGCCGCCCCCCACGGCGGTGGTGCATTCTCCGGCAAGGACACAACCAAGGTCGACCGTTCGGCTGCCTATGCCGCCCGCTATCTCGCAAAGAATGTTGTTGCCGCTGGTTTTGCCGAGCGCTGCACGATTCAGATCTCCTACGCGATCGGCGTTGCCCAGCCTCTGTCGGTCTATGTTGATTTGCACGGCACGGGCAAGGTCAGCGAAGACCAGATCGAAGGCGCGATCCGCAAGGTCATGGACCTGTCGCCGTCGGGTATCCGTCGTCACCTCGATCTTAACAAGCCGATCTACGCCAAGACCTCGTCCTATGGCCACTTTGGTCGCAAGGCCGGCCGTGACGGCTCCTTCTCCTGGGAGAAGCTTGATCTGGTGAAGCCGCTCAAGGAAGCCTTGAGCGCATAAGCCTTGTCATTCGACGGCGATTGAGAGATACCGTCTGCATCTTTGTAACCCGCATAGTGCCATTCATCTGGCGCTGTGCGGGTTAAATCTATTTGTTCTTGAGAGTATGACATGACGGAAGAACGGCGTTCGCGCGCAACGGAAGCGTTTTTTGGCAGACGCAAGGGCAAGCCTTTGCGCAACCAGCAAATCGACACGATCGAAAATCTGCTGCCTTTGCTGAAAATCGATCTGGAGAGCGCACCACCGCAAAATCTGGTGGCTCTCTTTCCCGCGGATGTAAGATCGGTCCGTCTGGAGATCGGTTTCGGCGGCGGCGAGCACCTTGCCCATCGCGCGGTTGAAAACCCCGAGACAGGCTTTATCGGCGTCGAGCCCTTCGTCAATTCAATGGCCAAGCTGCTCGCAACAGTGCGTGAACGCGAGCTGATGAATATCCGTCTTTACGATGATGATGCGACGCAATTGCTGGACTGGCTGCCGGAGGCTTCGATCGATCACATTGACCTTCTTTACCCCGATCCCTGGCCGAAGAAAAAGCACTGGAAGCGCCGTTTCGTCTCCGACGTCAATCTGGCCCGTTTCCACCGGGTGCTGAAACCCGGTGGCAAGTTCTGCTTCGCGTCGGATATCGATACCTACGTCAACTGGACGCTGCAGCATTGCGCCCGTCACGGTGGTTTCGAATGGACGGCGGCGACCGCTGACGACTGGCGCACGCCCTATGCCAACTGGCCGGGTACGCGTTATGAGAACAAGGCGAAAAGAGAAGGCCGCAGCTCGGCCTATCTCACTTTTATTCGTCGCTGAGCGGGGTGAAGTCTCAGATATTCGCATCCACTTCCGCCGCAAGCGGAATGGAGGGCTGGGCGCCGGCGCGAGTGCAGGCGAGCGAACCTGCGACGGCTGCACGCTTCAGCGCCTTTTCGAAATCCATCCCCTGATCGAGGCTGGCGGCGAGATAACCGCAGAAGGTGTCGCCTGCGCCAACCGTATCGACCGGCACGATCTTCAGACCGGCCGCCCGGTAAAGCTTGCTGTTGCGAATGGCGATCACGCCGTCCGCTCCGAGCGTGACGATCAATGTCTGGCCGGTTTTTTCATGTAAGGCCTTGAGTTCGTTTTCCCGTTCCGAACCGGAAAGCCCGTTTTTGCCGATCAGCAGCTCGAACTCGGTTTCATTGGCAATGACGATATCGGCAAGGCCGGCAAGGCGTGGCCCGTCGGCGGTCAGCGGGGCAGTATTGATGACGGTGGTGATACGTTTCGCCTTCGCGGCCGTCAGCGCCGCTTCGATGGCGGGCGCGGGTATTTCGAACTGCAGCATCAGAATATCGCCCGCCGACATCTCCGTCACGACCTTGGCGGCGTCGGATGCCGACACTTCGCCATTGGCGGCGGGAATGACCGAGATCATGTTCTCTCCGCCTTCACCGATAAGGATCATCGCCGTACCGGTCGGGCCCGGCGCGGTCTTGACGAGCGAGAGGTCGGTGCCGGCATCACGCAACAATGTCAGCGCCGGTGCGGCAAACGTATCGTCGCCCGCAGCGCCCGCCATTTTGACCGTGGCGCCCGCCCGCTTTGCGGCAAGCGCCTGATTGGCTCCCTTTCCGCCCGCCGCGGTGGAGAAGCTCTCTCCCGTCACGGTTTCACCGGGTTTGGGAAGGCGTTTTGCGGTGGCGATGAGATCCATGTTGATGGAGCCGAAAACAGTAATCATGGGCGGCATGTCCGTATGAAATTCAAGCAAGACGGCGACTTTGCCCGAGACGATCACTCGTCGTCAACTACCCGCAATTTGGCCGCACCGGCTCTGTTATCCGCAAAGCGACGGGCTTGCTCGATTTCCCCATGCGCAGCTTCTTTTTCCGTCGGCGAAAAATCGAGGCCCTCAATTTTTTGGCCGCGCGCCAAGACCTTGTCGGAGGAAATCAGCATCATGTCGACGTCCTTCTGCGCCAGCCCAAAATGGGCTTGCAGCTTGCGTGTTCGGTCGTCCAGCCGCCGCACATCGTCCATAAGCAGCGCCACTTCGCCTTGAATGAGATGCGCCTGCTCGCGCATGCGCTGATCTTTCAGCACCGACTGGATGACCTGCACCGACAGCATTAGAAGTGACGGCGATACGATGACGACGCGAGCCCGATGGGCGCGCTGCACCAGATATTCGAAATGCTGGTGAATATCGGCGAAGATCGATTCCGACGGCACAAAGATGAAGGCCGTATCCTGCGTCTCGCCGCGGATGAGGTACTTTTCGGCCACATCGCGAATATGTACTTCCATATCGCGCCGGAACTGCTGGGTGGCGGCGCGTTTGGCGTCAGGCGATTCATCTGCTTTCAGTGCGTTCCACGCTTCCAGCGGAAACTTGGCGTCGATGACAAGCGGCGGCGCGTTATTCGGCATCTTGATCGTACAGTCCGGCCGGTAACCGTTCGAAAGTGTGGGCTGAAGCTGGAACGCACCTGCGGGAAGTGCATCGGCGATCAGCGCCTCCATGCGTGCCTGTCCAAAGGCCCCGCGCGTCTGTTTGTTGGAAAGGATCGCCTGCAGTCCGACCACATCCTTGGCCAGATCCTGAATATTGCCCTGGGCAGCATCGATGACCGCCAAGCGCTCCTGAAGACGGCTCAGATTCTCATGCGTCGACCGGGTTTGTTCCGTGAGCGTTTCGCCCAGCCGTTGCGACATGCCGTCGAGGCGCTGGTTAAGCGTCTGGCTCATCTCGGTCTGGCGTGTGCCAAGCGTCTCCGCCATGGCGGCAATCCGGCCGTGCAGTTCGGACTGGGTTTTCAGGAGGTCGGAAATTTCACCGTCGGCTCCCGCTTTTTTCACGCGGTTCGTCGTGACCAGCCATGTGATCGCGAGAGCGAAAACCAGAGCCGCGAGCAGCGCGCCGAAGCTGATATCGACGGAACCGGCCCGCAATGCTGGATCGAGGAGAACGGATAAATCTATGCTCATGATTAAATCTAGCAGATTTCTTGTGATTCGTAAGATCAAAACAAGAACATTCCTGCGGCGGAAATGAGTCCGGGAGAGCGGAAGCCCGGCGCGGTTTGACCGCTCGTGTTTTTTATTTCCTCCGCGCAAGAGATACGTTATGGGAAGCCATGACTATCAAACCGCTTATCATTTTGCCCGATCCCGTGCTGCGCCAGCAATCGAAACCCATCGAACAGGTGGATGCCGAAGTGCTGCGCCTTGCCGACGACATGCTGGAAACCATGTATGATGCGCCGGGCATTGGCCTTGCCGCCATCCAGGTCGGCGTAGCGCGGCGAATGCTGGTGATTGACGTTGCGCGTGAGGGCGAGGAAAAGACCCCAGTCGTCTTCATCAACCCGGAAATCCTAAAGGTGTCGGACGATATTTCGACCTATGAGGAAGGCTGCCTCTCCATTCCCGACTATTACGCCGAAGTCGAGCGTCCAGCCTCTTTGACGGTGCAATATATCGGCCGTGACGGCAAGCAGCAGACCGTGGAGGCGGACGGGCTTCTCGCCACGTGCCTGCAACACGAGATCGACCACCTGAACGGTGTTCTGTTCATCGACCATATTTCGCGACTGAAGCGCGACATGGTCATCAAGAAATTCACCAAGGCGGCCCGCGCAAAGGTCTGATCCGTCCTCTTTAGCTAGAGACCGACCAGCAGAAAGGGCAGGGGGCGACGATGGCTCTTCGCATCATCTTCATGGGCACGCCGGATTTTTCCGTTCCCACCTTGCGTGCATTGGTGGAAGCGGGTCACGAGGTCGTTGCCGTTTATACCCAGCCGCCGCGTCCCGGCGGTCGTCGTGGCCTTGATCCGCAGAAGTCTCCCGTGCATCAGGCGGCCGAACTTTTGGGCCTGCCCGTGCTGACGCCCGTGAACTTCAAGGCCGAGGAAGATCGCGAGCAGTTCCGGGCCTTCAACGCAGATGTGGCGGTCGTCGTGGCTTACGGGCTGCTGTTGCCTGAAGCGATCCTCACTGGTACGCGCCTTGGCTGTTATAATGGCCACGCCTCCTTGCTGCCGCGCTGGCGGGGTGCGGCCCCCATCCAGCGTGCGATCATGGCCAGCGATGCCGAGACCGGCATGATGGTCATGAAAATGGAAAAGGGGCTCGATACCGGCCCCGTCGCGCTGACCGCAAAGGTCGCGATCGGCGAGAATATGACCGCCGGCGAATTGCACGACAGTCTCATGCTCGCAGGCGCGCGGCTGATGCGGCAGGCGATGGACAGACTGGAAGCAGACGACCTGCCCCTCGTCACACAGGCCGAAGAGGGTGTTGTTTACGCTTCAAAGATCGATAAGGGTGAGACCCGCATCGATTTCTCTCGCCCTGCACAGGATGTCCATAACCATATTCGCGGCCTTTCGCCTTTTCCCGGTGCATGGCTGGAAATGGATATTGGCGGCAAGGCGGAGCGTGTGAAGGTTCTGGCCTCTGAGCTGGCGAGCGGCATGGGAGAAGCGGGCACCGTGCTGGACGACGCCCTCACCATCGCCTGCGGCAGCGATGCCGTTCGGCTCACCCGCCTGCAAAAGGCGGGCGGCAAACCGATGTCGGCCGCCGATTTTGTTCGCGGCACCCCCGTTCCCGTCACAACGAGGCTCGGCTGATGCCACGCTTCCGCATGACCGTCGAATATGACGGTTCACCCTATTTCGGTTGGCAGAGACAGGATAACGGCCCCTCGGTTCAAGGCGCGCTGGAAGCTGCGGTCCGGTCGCTGACAGGGGAAAACGTTTCCATTCGCGGTGCGGGCCGTACCGACTCCGGCGTGCATGCCGTCGGGCAGGTGGCCCATGCCGATCTTTCTCGCGATTGGCAGCCTTACAAGCTTCGCAATGCGTTGAACGCCCATCTGGCAATGGCCAAGGAGGCCGTCTCGGTTCTTGACGTCGCAGCCGTAACGGAAGATTTCGACGCCCGTTTTTCCGCCACCCGCCGCCATTATCTCTATCGCATCATTTGCCGGAAATCGCGGCTGGCGCTGGAGTACAAGCGCGCATGGTGGGTGTCGAAAGACATGGACCATGAGCTTATGCATGCGGCAGCGCAGATGCTCGTCGGTCGGCATGATTTCACGACCTTTCGCTCGGTTCATTGTCAGGCGAACAGCCCGATCCGGACACTCGACCGGCTGGATGTGACGCGCAACGGCGACCTCATCGAAATCCGCGCGACGGCGCAGAGTTTCCTGCATAACCAGATACGCTCTTTCGCTGGTACGCTGAAAATGGCCGGTGAAGGCGCCATGACGCCGGAGGATGTGCGTGCGGCACTGGAGGCGCGGGATCGCAAAGCCTGCGGCCCCGTTGCCCCGCCGGACGGTCTTTATTTCATGCAGGTTGATTATCCCGACGTAATTGAGCCTAGGCGTCTGCGCATGGAGATGAGCAATGACGGTGACGATCTATCATAATCCCGCCTGTGGAACTTCGCGCAACACGCTTGCGATGATCCGGGCCTCCGGTGTTGAGCCCGTGGTGATAGAATATCTGAAAACGCCGCCCGCACGAGAAGAGATACGTGATCTTGCCATACGCATCGGGCTTCCGCTCAGGGCCCTGCTGCGCGAAAAGGGAACGCCCTATGCGGAGCTGGGGCTGCAGGATGAGACCATTCCGGATGATGCGCTGCTGGATGCTATCGAAGCCCACCCGATCCTGCTCAACCGCCCGATCGTGGTGACGCCCAGGGGTGTGCGGCTTTGCCGGCCTTCAGAGGTCGTGCTGGAAATTCTGCCCAACCCGGACATAGGTGAATTCGTGAAGGAAGACGGAGAGGTCGTCCGCTCCGGCTCGTGAAGCGTTTTGCAAAGGCTAGGCGGGGTAGACGCCAAGAAAACGCTGCAGCGCCTCCGAGAGAAGCATGCCCGGCACCAGCAGCGTCATGACGATGGCCGAGACGAGCAGCGACTGGTCACGGATGAAGAACCGCACGATCCGCGAAAAAGCGAAGACCAGCGACAGGAGCAGTGCCAGCCACAGAATGGCGATCAGCCCCTGCAGGGGCGGCAGGAAGAACGCGATCAGGATCAGAGCCGCATAGGCGTAAGAAAACGGCAGCGACAGCCAGTTCATGGTGGTGACCAGCGGCGCGAATTTTTCGCGTGCGCCGAAAGCGAAGAGCAGAATGCCGATCAACAGCAGCGGCACGATCCAGCAGATGGCTTCGACCATTGCCAGACGGAAAAAGAAGATCAGCCCGGTTCCGGTACCCGGCGGATAGCCGGCAAGGAAGGCCGCGCGCAGCCACAGCCAGGACACCAGCATGGCGGGCAGGCACCAGAGGGCGGAATAGAAGGAGCGCCACATGCCACGCTCGGAGAGGTCCAGATAGCGCGCACCGGTATGGTCGCCGAGCAGCAGCAGCCACAGGCCCTTCAGATAAAGCCTTATCTCACTTGCCGTCGGCATGGGCGAACCAGCGTTCGATAAAGGTTTCGTAGATACGCGTCAGTGTCTCGAGATCGGCAACCGCCACGCGCTCATCGACCATATGCATCGTTTGTCCGACGAGACCGAACTCCACCACCGGGCAATAATCCTTGATGAAGCGGGCATCCGAGGTGCCGCCGGTGGTCGAGAGCTTGGGTTCCTGACCGGTAACGGCCTCAACCGCGCCTGAGAGCGACGAGATGAGCGCATTGTTGCGCGTCAGAAAAACGTGAGCCGGTCGGTCCGCCCAGACGATCTCATATTTGACCGGACTGCGGTCAGGGCGAAGCTCGCCTTCGGCTGCGGCGGCATCCAGACGGCGGATGATTTCCGTCCGCAGGTTTTCCACTGTCCAGGTATCGTTGAAACGAATGTTGAAGGCCGCCGTCGCCCGTGCGGGGATGACATTGGTAGCGGCATTGCCGGTATCGACGGTCGTGACTTCCAGATTGGATGGCTGGAAATTATCCGTGCCGTGATCGAATGGCGGGTGCATCAGCGCATGGGTGAGCTGCAGCAGCCCACGAATGGGGTTGTCGGCGAGATGCGGATAGGCGGCATGGCCCTGAACGCCATGGACGGTGATCCGGCCGGAAAGCGATCCGCGGCGACCGATCTTGATCATGTCGCCCAGCTGGTCGGGATTGGTGGGCTCGCCCACCACGCAGGCATCCCATGTTTCGCCTTTGGTGGCAGCCCATTCCAGAAGCTTGGAGGTGCCGTTGATCGACGGGCCTTCCTCATCGCCGGTGATCAGGAAGGAAACGGAGCCCTGCGGTTTGCCATGTTTTTCGATATGGCGGGCAATGGCGGCGACAAAACAGGCGATGCCGCCCTTCATGTCCACCGCACCCCGACCGTACATTTCCCCGCCGGCAATCTCTGCCGAAAAGGGCGGATGGCTCCACGCGGCTTCGTCACCCACAGGAACGACATCCGTATGGCCGGCAAACATCAGATGCGGACCCTCCGTGCCGAGCCGGGCATAGAGGTTTTCCACATCAGGCGTTCCCGCCTCGCGCGCCACCATCTTTTCAACCGCAAAGCCAAGCGGTGAAAGCAGGGTGTCGAGCAGGGAAAGCGCACCGCCTTCCGCAGGCGTCACCGATGGGCAACGGATGAGGGCGGCGAGATTGGCAACGGGATCGGTCGTGGTCATAGCAGTCGCTTTTATCAGTCGCGCAGAAGCTCGTTGATGCCGGTCTTGGAGCGGGTCTTTTCATCGACGCGCTTGACGATGACGGCGCAATAGAGGCTCGGGCCCGGCTCGCCGTTCGGGAAAGGCTTGCCCGGCATGGTGCCGGCAACGACGACGGAATAGGGCGGAACTTCGCCATAGGTGATTTCGCCGGTAGCGCGGTCGACGATCTTGGTCGACTTGCCGATGAACACGCCCATGCCGAGAACGGCGCCTTCGCGCACGATGCAGCCTTCGACGACTTCCGAGCGGGCACCGATGAAGCAATTATCCTCGATGATGGTCGGGCCGGCCTGAAGCGGCTCCAGAACGCCGCCAATGCCGACACCGCCGGAAAGGTGCACATTCTTGCCGATCTGCGCGCAGGAACCGACGGTTGCCCAGGTATCGACCATCGTGCCTTCATCGACATAAGCGCCGAGATTGACGAAGGAGGGCATCAGCACGACGTTCTTGGCGACATAGGCGGAGCGGCGCACCACGGCGTTCGGCACGGCGCGGAAACCGGCGGCACGGAACTGGTTTTCACCCCAGTTTTCGAATTTCGAAGGCACCTTGTCCCACCAGGTGGATTCACCCGGTCCACCGGTAACGATTTCCATGTCGTTCAGGCGGAAGGAAAGAAGCACGGCCTTTTTCAGCCACTGGTTCACCTTCCAGTTGCCATCCGCCTGCTTTTCAGCCACGCGCGCCTTGCCGCTATCGAGAAGTTGAAGAGATGTGTTCACCGCATCGCGAACCTCGCCCTTCGTCGATACGTTCACGCCATCGCGGTTGTCGAAGGCGGTTTCGATGATGGTTTCGAGGGAGGTGAGATCCGTAAGGCTCATGGAAAATTCCTTAAAGTCGCGTGTGGTCGTGGTCACGGCTGGTCCCGCGCCGCTGGAAGGCTTTGGCCATTTGATCTAAGGGAGTGTTGGAAAGGCGTCAATGTGATTTGGGTGATTTGGCGCGTCAGACGAAAGGCATGGAAATGACACGACTGAAAAATGGCAAATTGCGGCGTAAGGATGGGGTATGGGACCCTTTGAAGCGCAGCTCTGCGGACAAGCAGCAGGCCGAGGTCGTTCCCAAGACACCGCAATCGGATTCCCCGTCCTACCGGCTTGCCTATGTGGACATGGATTTCCTCTGCCGTGAGGAATTGCGTCCCGTCAGGCTTCAATTGGAACTTCTGAAGACGGAAATGGCGCTCACCGAGCGCGGCATCAAATCCACCGTCGTCATGTTCGGCGGCGCCCGCATTCCCGAACCCGGTGGCGAGGCCTGGGCGGCGCGTAACGAGACGCAGAAGCGCAACCTGGAGCAATCCTCGGTCTATTACGATGAGGCGCGCAAGTTCGCCCGGCTATGCACCGATTATGCCGCGAAATCCGATCATCTCGAATATGTCGTGGTCACTGGCGGCGGTCCCGGCGTGATGGAAGCGGGCAATCGTGGTGCTACCGATGTGGGCGGCCCGTCGATCGGTCTCAACATCGTTCTACCGCATGAACAGGCGCCCAACCCCTATGTCACGCCGGAATTGAGCTTCAATTTCCACTATTTCGCCATCCGCAAGATGCATTTCCTGATGCGGGCGAAGGCCGTGGTGATCTTCCCCGGTGGTTTCGGTACGCTCGATGAGCTCTTCGAGACACTGACGCTTATCCAGACCAAGCGCATGGCACCCATTCCGCTCATCCTGTTCGGCGAGAAATTCTGGCGCTCGGTGGTCAATTTCGAATTCCTGGCGGATTTCGGCACCATCGCCCCGGAAGATATGGAATTGCTGCATTTCGCCGAAACGGCTGACGATGCATGGGACATCATCTCGGCCTATTACGAACACTGATTTTTGCTTGGCGCGACGAAGTAAATTTTAGGGCTTAATTAGCAAACATACTCTAATTTTGCCACGTCGCGCTGCAGCGCACTGTCCATGCGGACGGGCCTCCATGACGGAGATTTATCATCCGTTGACGTCAGCCTCCCGGCAGACGATTTGATCGAGGCCAAAATGTTCAATTTCAAAGTGAAGTCGCTTGCGACCAAGCTTATCCTCGTGACCGGCTGTGCCATCACCACGGTTCTTGTCGCATCGAATTCCTTCCTTATTTCCCAGACCAGCGACCGTGTCCACGCGCTGACCATGGATCAGGCCAATACCGAGGCGCGCGCCATCGCCAACGTCATCGCCGCCGACGTCGGCGAACTCGGCAGCGCCGCGCGTTCCATGGCCGGTGTCATCGGCCGTGCGCATCAGGCGAAATCGATGGATCGTCCTGGCATCGTCAACATCCTCAAGGCCAATGTCGAGCAGAATGCTTTCGCTTTCGGAAGCTGGTTCTGCGAGCAGCTCGGCCTTTTCGACGGACAGAGCACGGAGATTGCCGACAGGCTCGATCTCGGCACCAATAAAAATGGCGTCTTCGCCCCCTATTGGTCGAAGACCCAGAAGGGTGACATCCAGTTCTCGACTTTCGATAATGACTACGCCGCTGAATGGTGGGCGCTCGCCGCCAAGACGGGCAAGGGCGCCATCACCCAGCCATATCTGGCGCAGGGTACGGAAGTGCCCACCACCATGACCTCGCTTGCCTATCCCGTCATGTCGGACGGCAAGATGATTGGCGTTGCCGGCGTCGATATTTCGCTGGCCTCGTTGTCGCAGAAGCTGCAGGCGCTGCGTCCTTTCGAGACCGGCCGCGTGACGCTCGTGTCGCAGGGCGGCCAATGGCTGGTGCCGCCGACGCCCGAGCAGAACATGAAGGCCTATGACGGAGACGGCGCCAGCGCCGTTCAGGCGGCGCTCGCTTCCGGCAAGCAGGGCCTGATCGAAAACCTCGGCCTCGATACCGACGCGCCCTATAACCGCCTCGTCTATCCCTTTGCGGTCCCCGGCCTCAATGCCACCTGGGTGGTTCTGGTGGATATTCCGCACCAGGCGCTGAACGCGCCGGTGGAAGAGCAGACCTATATGATGATCATCGGTGCGCTCGTCATTCTCGCCGCAGTCATCACCGCGCTTTATTTCGCCGTGCGTCATTTCGTCGGCAACCCGCTCGCCTCGTTGGTCTCGGATGTGCGGACGCTTAGCGAAGGCCGTTACGATGAACCGGTGTCCGGGCAGGACCGCCGGGATGAAACGGGGGCTGTGGCCACCGCGCTGGAAGGCTTCCGCGCAAAACTCGCCGGCATTCGTGAAATGGAGGCGGATGCCGCTGTCCAGCGTGGCAATGCGGAAACGGCGCGTCAGCGGTCGGAATCCGAGCGCACGGAAAACAGCCGCATGCAGCAACACATCGTCAGCGTGCTTGGCTCCGGGCTCAACGCGCTTTCGCAGGGCAATCTGACCTACCGGATCGAGGATGAGTTCCCGGGCGACTATGCGAAGCTGCGCAGTGATTTCAACTCGGCGCTCGCAAGCCTCGAGGAAACCGTCTCCACCGTCAATGCGACGGTTGTCACCATCGGCAATGGCACCGGTGAGATCACCCGCGCCGCCAGTGATCTTTCGCACCGTACCGAACAGCAGGCCGCAAGTCTGGAAGAAACCGCCGCCGCCCTTAACCAGCTGACCGCACAGGTCAATTCCAGCGCGGAAAATGCCGCGCAGGCCGCCGGCGCCGTCAGCCATGCCTGCGATGACGCCGGCAAGTCGGGCGAGGTCGTGCAGCAGGCCGTCAACTCCATGCAGGGTATTGCGCAATCCTCGGCGGAAATTTCCCGCATCATCGGCGTGATTGATGAAATCGCCTTCCAGACCAATCTTCTGGCGCTGAATGCCGGTGTGGAAGCGGCCCGCGCGGGTGATGCCGGCAAGGGCTTCGCGGTCGTTGCACAGGAAGTGCGCGAACTGGCGCAACGGTCTGCAACCGCTGCCAAGGAGATCAAGGGACTGATCAACACCTCGGCCACCCAGGTGGGCGAGGGCGTCCAGCTGGTGGGCAAGGCCGGCGAGACGATGAAGAACATCGCTGATCAGGTTTTGCAGATCAACCAGCTGATACGGCAGATTTCCGCTTCCGCCAGCGAACAGGCGGTAGGTCTCAAGGAAATCAATTCTGCCGTTACCCAGATGGATCAGGTCACCCAGCAGAATGCGGCGATGGTGGAAGAAACCACGGCGGCCAGCGTGACGCTGAACGGCGAGGCCGAAACGCTGAAATCGCTTGTCGCCGGTTTCGCCGTGTCCGGTGGCCAACCCAGCCAGCAATTACGCTCCGCGGCTGCTGCAATGCGTGCACCTTCGGCTCCGGCCGCAGCCCCAGCCCGCTCGACAGCATCGCGCGCCCGCCCAAGAACCAGCGGTGCAAACGCACTGGCGCAGGATGACTGGACGGAATTCTGACGGGTTTTCCCGCTTCAAATAAAAAGGCCGCCGGCATATCGCCAGCGGCCTTTTTCATGTCTGCGTTACGGTCAGAGCCGGGCAAAACGTTCCGTCAGCAATTCGAAGAACCCGTCCGCATCCACAGTGCGCATGACACGGGCATTGGCGGCGCGTTCGGTCACGTGCCACCAGTCAACCACCGTCATGCCCATGGTCAGTTCGGAAGTGGCCTCGATTTCGACGTTACACTCGCGACCCTGAAACAGCTCGGGTCTGATGAGATAGGCAATGACGGACGGATCGTGCAGCGGGCCGCCGTCCGAACCGTATTTCTCGATGTCGAAACGTTCGAAGAATTCCAGCATTTCCGCCATGGCGATGGCCGGGCGCGTGCCGATGTCGCGAATACGGCTGACCCGCGCCTTGGTGGTCAGGAGCTTATGGGTGACGTCGAGCGGCATCATGACAACAGGAATGCCGGCACGGAAGACGATATCGGCAGCCTGTGGATCGACATAGATGTTGAATTCGGCCGCGGGCGTGATGTTGCCGCCCTCGAAGAAGCCGCCGCCCATCATCACCAGTTCCTTGATGCGGTCGGCGATCTCAGGCGCTTTCAGGAGCGCCAGCGCTACATTGGTGAGCGCGCCGAGCGTGCAGAGCGTTACCGTGCCCGCGGGCTCTCGCATCAGCGTTTCGATGATGAAATCGACCGCATGCTGCTTCTGCGCCTCCATCGTCGGCTCATCGAGAACAGGGCCGTCGAGACCGGTGCTGCCGTGAACATGCTCGGCAGTGATGGGTTTGCGCACCAGCGGCTTCTCTGCGCCCTCATAGACGGGAATATCGGTGCGGCCGCACAATTCGCAGATGATGCGGATGTTGCGGCTGGTCAGTTTCAGCGGGACGTTGCCGGCGACGGCGCACAATCCGAGAATGTCGATTTCTTCAGGGCTTGCGAAAGCGAGCATGATTGCCGCCGCGTCGTCCTGGCCCGGATCGGTGTCGATGATGATTTTTCTGCGTTCTGCCATGTCTTGCCCGCCGTTGAGATGAGCGCTTTTTTCGAGCGGCGGATGCTCACTTGTCAAGCTCATTCCGCGGCGTGCCCTTCGCGCCGGTCTCGCGTCTTGCGCATCGCGGTTTGGCTTCCCATATTGTTTCAGCCGGTACGATTGACCGGCAAGGTTGCCGGAAGCGGGACCGCAAAACGTCGCTTGGTTGCAAGGACAGAAAAGATATGAGCCGCATGACGCCATTCACCCACCCGCTTTTGCTGGGTTTTGATGCCATGGAAAAAACGCTGGAGCGCATGGCGAAGGCCAATGACGGCTATCCTCCCTATAACATCGAACGCCTGCCCGGGGCCGAAGACGTGCCGGAGCGCCTGCGCATCACCATCGCTGTTGCCGGGTTTTCGCAGGACGATCTGGATGTGTCGACAGCCGACAACCAGCTTGTCATTCGCGGTCGCCAGCAGGAACAGGAAAAGCGGGATTTCCTTTATAGAGGCATCGCAGCGCGCCAGTTCCAGAGGGTCTTCGTGCTTGCCGATGGCATGCAGGTCAGGGAAGCGCGCATGCGCAACGGCCTTCTTTCCATCGATCTGGTGCGGCCTGAAATTTCGAACGTGGTAAAGAAAATTAATATTTCCGTCTCAGAGTAGAACGTGAACGCCGGAATCGGACATGAATCGCTCGGCGTGAAGAAGGAGGCTGAAATATGCTTTTAAAAGAAGCGCATGCGCGTCTCACCCGATCCCAGCTCGCCCATATCGGCGAGGGAGAAGTGGGATATATCCGCAAGATCCGTGCGGAAGACGTAAGCCGCTGTTTCCCGGAAGCGCCTGATCTCGATCCGCAACTGGATCTCTGGGCGCTGTTTGGTGCGGATGGTACGCCGATCCTCCTGACCGACAACCGCTCAAGCACGTTTTTCAAGGCGGCCGAAGACGACCTCAAAACCGTCAGCCTGCATTAGAGCATTTCCAGTAAAAGCGCATAGCAATTTTACGTCCGGAGATGCGACAAAACAAAGATAAAAGCCCGCCTTTTGAGCGGGCTTTATCGTTATCGGATCAAAGGAACGGGCGGTCCGGCATGTCATCAATGGAGATGACGCCATCCTTGTTCTTGTCCAGCCGTTCGAACATTTTTTCGCCGGCTGCGGTGAATTCGGCCTTGCTGACCTGACCGTTCTCGTCGGTATCGGCCCAGCGGAGCATCCCCAGGCCTGCACCCTTGCCGCCATGCTTGCCCCAGCCCTGATGACCGGAACGGCCGCCATGGTCGCGTTCGGCGCGCTTGCCTTCGGGGCCTTTGCCTTCGTCGGCTTTGGCATTCTCACGCTCGGGGCGCGGATTGGCGGCGCGGAAAGCTTCCATTTTCGCCTGGCGATATTCACGCATTTCCTTCGGCGTGATCGAACCGTCCTTATCCTTGTCGATCTCGGTGAAAAGCGCATCCTGCCGTGCGGCGAATTCCTCCTTCGAAATCTTGCCGTCCTTATTGGTATCGGCAACCTTCAGGAGGTGAATGAAGGCAGCTTCCTGGCGGATCGGCATGCGATCCTTATGGCCTTTGCCGGGTGCGGCGAAACTCGCCGTTGCGGCCGTGCTGAGCACAAGGGCTGCGCCAAGAGCAGAGAGGGCGATTTTTCGCGTGGTCATCATCGTCATTACCTTTCTTTGGTGTCCCTGAAGAAAAGATAATGATCTCAACCGAACCTCACCACTTAAACATCGGTAAGGTGGATGAAGCTTCGGTAATGTTGCGACGTAACTCGGCTATCGCGGTCAGCCGGCGATGGTTCGCGTCAGGAAGCCGGTCAGATTGTCGGTGATGTAGTCGATATGCGCATCGGTCTCGACGGGAATTTCCCAGCGCTCCATGATGACACCCTCAAGATTGGAGGGAACGAGCAGCACGGTTTTCATGCCGAGCGCCTTGGGTGCCGCAAGATTGCGCGGCAGGTCTTCAAACATGGCTGCTTTTTTCGTGTCGAGTTTCGCAAGTGCTGCGAATTTCTCATAGGTCGCGCTGGCCGGCTTCGGCAGATAACCGGCAGCGACGATATCGAAAATATCCTCGAACTGGTCGAGAATGCCGAGAGCGCCGGCGGCCGCCTGCGCATGCTTGACGCTGCCATTGGTCAGTATGAACTTGCGGCCCGGCAGCGCCTTGATCGCCTCGCCGAGTTCCGGATGGGGTTTCAGCGCCGAATAATCGATAGCATGCGCGCGTTCCAGAAACTCGTCCGGGCTGATGCCGTAATTGATCATCAGCCCCTGAAGCGTGGTGCCATGATCATGGTAATAACGCTTCTGCAGCACACGGGCCTCTTCCGGGTCGAGCTTTAAAAGCTCCGCAACATAGGCCGTCATGTTGCGGTCGATCTGTGAAAACAGATTGACGTGATGCGGATAGAGCGTGTTGTCGAGATCGAAGACCCATTCGCTCACATGGGCGAAATCGGCGGCATCCGGCAGGTTTTTCGGCTTTGTGTCCATGGCCTGCTTTATGCCCGTTTCGAATGCCGAAGAAAATCGAAAAGACGACGATTGGCGAGAAAATCGGGCTTGGCTGGGGCCTGCAGCGCATGATACCGCCAAACCATGGAACTCTGGATAGGCATAACCTTTGCAAGCGCGTTCTTGCAGAACCTGCGCTCGACCCTGCAAAAACACCTCAAGGGCATGATGGGCACCACGGGCGCAACCTTCGTGCGCTTCGTGTTCGGAATGCCCTTTGCTCTTGCCTATCTCGCCTTTCTGCATTTCGGGCTAGGCCGGCCGCTGCCGGTGCCGAACATGTCTTTCGCCGTGTGGGCGACGGTCGGGGCCATGGCGCAGATCGCCGCAACTTTCCTGCTGGTACACCTGTTTTCCTTCCGCAACTTCGCGGTCGGCACGGCCTATTCCCGCACCGAGCCGGCGCAGGCTGCGCTGTTCGCGCTTGTTTTTATCGGTGAAAGTATCAATGGCGGGACACTGGCGGCCATTGCGGTTTCGGTGGCCGGAGTCATGCTGATTTCGGTGGCCCGTACGGAAGTGACGCCTGCTTCCATTCTCACCTCCATCTTCAGCCGTACCGCCGGTATCGGCCTCGCTTCGGGCGCATTTTTCGGCCTGTCATCGGTTGCTTATCGTTCGGCGTCACTGGCGCTCGCGCCCAGCCTGCCGACGCCGGATGCGGTGGTTCAGGCGGGCTATACCCTCGTCATCGTTATCGTGATGCAGACAGTGTCGATGTTCTTGTGGATCGTTTGGCGGCAGAGGGACGAGTTACGGCGCATTGCAAAGGCGTGGAAACCGTCGCTTGCTGTCGGTGTCGTGGGTGCCACGGCGTCTTTCGGCTGGTTCACCGCGATGACCTTGCAGCAGGCCGCCGTGGTCAAGGCGCTGGCGCAGGTGGAGATGCTTTTTGCCTTCGCCTCGACCGTGCTGTTCTTCAAGGAGAAGATCAACAGGCTCGAACTTTCCGGCTGCCTGTTAATTGTCGTCGGGGTGTTGTCGCTTCTGGTGTTTGGCTGAAACGTCGTCTGTGGCGGACAGGCTGGCCGTCCGCCACATTAAATCGCATCAGGGCACGATCAGCGTGCCGGCACCTTCCGTGAATATTTCCAGAAGCACGGAATGCGGGGTCTTGCCGTTGAGGATCACCACGCCCTGCACGCCTGCCTTGATGGCCTCGATGCAGGTCTCGACTTTCGGAATCATGCCGCCGGAAATCGTGCCATCCTTGATGAGCGCGCGTGCCTGGGAAACCGTCAATTCCTTGATGAGTTCCTTGTTGCGATCAAGAACGCCCGGCACGTCGGTCAGGAACAAAAGCCGCGTCGCATTGAGCGCGCCGGCAATGGCACCTGCAAAGGTGTCGGCGTTGATGTTGTAGGTGGCGCCATCGCGGCCGGGAGCGACGGGGGCGATGACCGGGATCATCTCGGACTTGGCGAGCAGATCGAGCAGTGTTCGGTCGACTTCCACGACTTCACCGACAAAACCAAGATCGAGAACACGCTCGATATTGCTATCGGGATCGACGACGGTCTTTTTCGCCTTTTCGGCGAAGACCATGTTGCCGTCCTTGCCACAAAGGCCGATAGCCCATTCGCCCGTCTGGTTGATGAGCGCGACGATTTCCTTGTTGATCGAACCGGCCAGAACCATCTCGACGATCTCGACGGTCTTGGCGTCGGTGACGCGAAGGCCGCCCTCGAATTTCGATTCGATACCCATCTTCGTCAGCATCGCGCCGATCTGCGGGCCGCCGCCATGGACGACGATGGGATTGATGCCGGACTGCTTCAACAGGGCGATATCTTCCGCGAAAGCCTTGCCGAGTGTCGAATCCCCCATGGCGTGACCACCATATTTTACGACGATGGTCTTGTTCTCATATTTCTGCATGAAGGGCAGAGCCTGTGCAAGCAGCCGCGCCTGAGTTTCGCTTTCGGAAGAAGTCATGGAAAAACCTCGGTCTGTGGTTGCGGCCCAAAAGAGCCTTTCATCGCTCTACAGCATCGGTGCAGAAATCGGAATCGATTTTTGCGGTGCAGGATGCATGGATTGGACATGCCGGCACGTTTGCAGGGACAGGCGGATGTCTGCTTTTGACGAATGAAATAACCTCCGGGCCTTATTGTGTCTGCCCCTGGTAAAATTCCGTTTTTGAGCGGCGCAAAGCGCGTAATAAGATTGACATAAAGCACCAATCGGACCAGCCTTGTTCACAGCAGGGGAGGGGTTATTCAGCAGGGCGACAGGGACGTGTCGCGCATCGTGAAACGATGCTGCCCGGACGACCGAGGAGTTTGAAGACCTATGACGGCACAGGATCGAGACAAGCAAAGCGGTTTGCGGGACGAAGTGCTCGCAGGCGAATATGTGCTGGGTGCCCTGCCGCCGGAAAGCATGGCGGAGCTTGCCAAACGCGTCAAACGCGACCGCCAGTTCGCCGCCATGGTCAGGCGCTGGCGGGATAATCTGGCGGAAACCGAGTATCGGGAAAAGGCGACCGTCGCTGCACTGCTTGAAAGGGATCCAACCCGATCAGGCCTGCCTTTCAAAAGCCAGCCTCTGCGCAATGGCAGCATGTTCGCCGCCATGCTTTTGGAGGTCTGGCATTCGGTGCGTTTCTGGCGGCTTCTGGCATTGACGGCGATGCTGTGGACCGCCGTTCTGCTTTTTACCGTCGCCTGAGGATAAGGGCGGAAGCCTCTTACAGCGAGACGGTTCTGACGATCTCGGCGCGCAGGCTGTCCAGCCCGAAGGATTTTTCCGACGACGTGGCGAGAACTTCAGGATAGGCGGCGGGGCGTTTGCGGATTTTCTCCAGCGTCTCGCCGATCAGTCGGGGAACACCGACATCCTTGATCTTGTCCGTCTTCGTCAGCACGACCTGATAGGAAACAGCCGCCTTGTCGAGCAGGCTCAGTACCTCTTCGTCGTTCTTCTTTATGCCATGGCGGGAATCGATCAGCACGTAAACGCGCTTCAGTGTCGCGCGGCCACGCAGATAGTCGAAGACAAGCTTCGTCCAGGCATCGACATGGTCCTTTGGTGCCTGCGCATAGCCGTAACCTGGCATGTCAACCAGCGCCATCGGCGGCAGGTCGCCCGGCTCGCCGGAATAACCTTCCGGAACGAAATAGTTCAGTTCCTGCGTGCGGCCGGGCGTGTTGGAGGTGCGGGCAAGTCCCTTGTGGCCCACCAATGCATTGATGAGCGAGGACTTGCCAACATTCGAACGTCCGGCAAAAGCAATCTCCGGCGGACCTTCGGGCGGCAGGAATTTCATCGCGGGAACGCCGCGAATGAATATCCAGGGTCGCCCGAAAAGGGGCTTTTCGGTTGCCGGGCCGGTTTCACTCATTTCGATTGCACCGGCTTTCGCTTGAACAGCCCTTTGAGATTATCGAACAGTTCGATCTTGGCGCCGTGACGCTTCATGATGAGGGCCTGCTGCGAGATCGACAGCGTGTTGTTCCACGCCCAGTAGATGACCAGACCAGCCGGGAAGGAAGCCAGCATGAAGGTGAAGATCAGCGGCATCCAGGTGAAGATCATCGCCTGTGTCGGATCGGGCGGCGTCGGGTTCATGCGCATCTGCAGGAACATCGTGATGCCCATGATCAACGGCCAGACGCCGATCATCAGGAAGTGCGGCACGTCGTAGGGCAGAAGGCCGAACAGGTTGAACAGCGATGTCGGGTCGGGCGCGGAAAGGTCATGGATCCAGCCGAAGAACGGTGCATGCCGCATTTCGATGGTGACGTAGATGACCTTGTAGAGCGCGAAGAACACCGGGATCTGCAACAGCATCGGCCAGCAGCCGGCCACAGGGTTGATCTTCTCTTCCTTGTAGAGCTGCATCATCGCCTGCTGCATGGCCATGCGGTCATCGCCATGCTTGGCCTTCAGCTCTTCCATCTTCGGCTGTACGCGCTTCATGTTCGCCATGGAAGCATATTGCTTGCTGGCCAGCGGGAAGAAGAGCGCCTTGACGACGATGGTGGTGAGCAGGATCGCCACGCCGAAATTGCCGAAATAACGGAAGAAGAAATCCATCATTTTGAACATCGGCTTTGTGATGAAGTAGAACCAGCCCCAGTCGATCAGAAGGTCGAACTTCGGAATGGAATATTCGGTTTCATAACGGTCGACCAGCGGCACTTCCTTGGCGCCGGCGAAGACAAGGCTCTTCAGCTCGATGGACTGGCCGGGTTCGACCGTCATCGTGTCGCTCTTGAAATCGGCCTGATAGCTCGGCTGATTGCCCGTAATGTGCGAATAGCGGGTTTCAAACGGCGTCGTCTGCGGCGGAACGATGGCCGCGGCCCAGTATTTGTCGGTGATGCCGAGCCAGCCGCCGGTCGCCTTGGCAACCGTTACCGGCGCCTCTTCAACGTCCTTGTATTTCTCTTCCGTCAGGCTGCCGTCTTTGCCGGAGACACCGAGAAAGCCTTCATGGATAACGAAGACGGGCGGGATCGCCGGCTTGTTGTTGCGCGTCACGCGGCCGTAGGTGGCAAAGGAAATAGCCGCCTGACCGGGGTTCTCGACCTTGTCGGCGACCGAGATCATGTAATGTGGGTCGATCGACACCGTACGGGAGAAAACGACGCCCTTTTCGTTGGTATAGGTGAGCGTGACGGGTGTGGTTTCCGTCAGCTTGTCGCCGCTCGCAAGGGTCCAGACCGTCGTCGGGCCGGGAACGCCGCCGACTTCCGCAGCGCCGACGTAACCAAGCTCGGTGAAGTAACCGTCCTTGGTATCGGAGGGTGAAAACAGTGTGATGATCGGGCTCGAGTCATCGACGGTCTCATGGTAGCCCTTGAGCCGGATGTCATCGAAACGGGCGCCGGTCAGGTTGATCGAACCGGCAATGGCGTTGGTGTCGATGGCGACGCGCTGGGTCTTGGCGATCGCTTCTTCCCGGCTCGCCGTGGCGGCGGCCTGCGTGGAGGATGCGGGCGGTGCGCCTTCTACGGTTGCGCCGGGTGCGGCACCGGGTGCCGGCTGTTGCTGCGTCGTCTGCTGCTGCGCCTGGCGGGCCTCTTCGGCGCGGCGCTGCTGCTCGATGCGCGGATTCATGTAAAGGAATTGCCAGGCGAGGACGATGACAACCGAAAGGGCTATCGCGATGAAGTAATTGCGGTTCTTTTCCATCATTCTTTCCTGGAGCGGGTCTCCTGGGACCGTTTCGGTTTCGCCGTTCCTTCAATGCGCTCGGTAAGGAGAGACTGAAGTTTCGGGAAGGCCGTACTGAGCACGTCCCTGCGGGCGACAATCACATAGTCATGACCGGGCTTCATTGCGACCCCGGCAGAAAGCCTGACGGCTTCCTTGAGACGGCGGCGCATGCGATTTCGCTCGACCGCGTTGCCTTGTTTTTTTGTTACGGTAAAACCGACCCGTGGTTCGGTTTCCGGGGTCTTCCGATCAAGCACTTCCAGAAGAAAGGTGCCTCCCCGTCGTTTTTCCCCTGCCTGAACGGCAAGAAACTCCGACCGGTTTTTAAGCCGGCCGGGGTGTTTTTTAGTCTCGCTCATGTGCCCGCGACTTTCATCGGGCCACAGGCTCGGCAATTAAGCCGACAGACGTGCGCGGCCGCGCGCACGGCGGGCTGCGAGAACCTTGCGGCCGCCAGCGGTAGCCATGCGGGCACGGAAACCATGACGACGCTTGCGAACAAGCTTGGACGGTTGGTAGGTACGCTTCGACATTTATTTAATACCGCGGTGTGCGGCCCTTCTTGAATTTGCAATTATTTGCAAGAGCGTTTCGTTTTTTGCACGGCTAACCCCGCCTGGGCGAGCTTTCAATGGCCGAGCGTGCGCGGCTTATAAGGGCATAGGCCGAACAAAGTCAATTGCCGAAGGGGTTTTCGCGGTTCACCTTTTGCGGAAAACGCACCGCCATCTCCTTCGCCGACTGCCAATAGAGATTGATTCCAACGGGCAATCGGTAAAATCCGAAATTCTTTCTTAACGCAGCATTGATAAATGTTGTGATGCGAAAAGTTATGCCAGCTTCCTGTTTTCCGTCGTGCGGCTGGCTTGTGTTGGGGGAACGAAATTGAGAATTCGCGGTCGTATCAATCTTCTTGTCGGGCTGATGAGCCTCGTGGCCTGTACTATCGGTGGACTGTCCATCTATGCGGTCAGCGAATTCCGGGTGCGTACGGTCGCATATGAAAAGGCGGCAGAGCGCGCCTATAAGGGCGAGGCGCTCAACCGGCTGGTCACCGCGGTTGTGATGGAGGCGCGCGGGGTTTACGCCGCCCCCGATATCGCAAAGGCCGCCCCCTTCGCGGATGGCATCGTCAAGAACCTTGACGCCATGGAAAAGCTGATCGGCACATGGACCCCTCTCGTTCCGGCGGAACAGAAGGCGGCCTTTGATAACCTCTCCAGCCGCTTCAAGGAATTCAAGGCGTTCCGCCTGGAAACCGCGCGGCTTGCCCGCGAGGCCAGCCCGCAGGCGGCCAACCTGCAGGGCAACAACGACGCGAACCGGGCCAACCGCAAAGCCTATCAGGCGGAAATCGATGCAGTCGTAAAGAATGACATTGCCGAACTTGAGGCAGTCAAGGCCGGCATCGACGGTTTTGTAACGACGACATTCTGGCTGGTCATCATCGTCACCGGCAGCGGCATATTGGCCGGCGCGGCCTTCGGTCTTTATATTGGAGCCCGGCAGCTGAGCGCGCCCATCCGCAGGGTTTCGGAAGTGATGAACGCCGTGGCTGACGGAAATCTGGACGCGGATGTGCCTTATCTCGGCCAGAACGACGAGATCGGTGAAATGGCGGCGGCCGTTGAAGTCTTCAAGAAGAACGGCCGCGAAGTGCGCCGCATGAACGCCCAGGAAACCGCCATGCGCGCCAAGAGCGACGATCTTCAGGCCGGCATGGCCATCGTCGTCGATGCGGCTGCGGGAGGCGATTTCAGCCGCCGCATCAACAAGGATTACGGTGACGAAAACCTCAACCGTTTCGCTGCAACGATCAACGCGCTGCTCACCGGGGTAGATAATGGCGTCTCGGAGACCAGCCGCGTCATCGAAAGTCTGGCACGCGGCGATCTGACGGAAAAGATGGACGGTGAGTTCCGCGGCGTGTTTGCCGAACTCCAGGCCAACGTCAACCAGACGCTGTCCAAGCTGCGGGAAACGATGCGCGAGGTGCGCAGCAGCACGGAAGGCATCAGCGGCAACGCAAACGAATTGCGCTCGGCGGCTGATGATCTGTCGAAGCGGACGGAACAGCAGGCCGCCGCGCTGGAAGAGACGTCCGCCGCGCTGGACGAGATCACCGCCGTCGTTCGCAATTCCACTGATCGTGCGCAGGAAGCCAGCACCATGGTGGCCGAGACCAAGCAGAAGACGGAAGAATCCGCCAGTGTCGTGCGCGATGCCGTCTCCGCCATGGATCGCATCGAGCACGCTTCCCGTGAAATCAGCCAGATCATCAACGTCATTGACGAGATCGCCTTCCAGACCAACCTTCTGGCGCTGAATGCGGGTGTGGAAGCTGCCCGCGCCGGCGAGGCGGGCAAGGGTTTCGCCGTCGTCGCCCAGGAAGTGCGCGAACTGGCGCAGCGTTCCGCCACCGCCGCAAAGGACATCAAGGCGCTGATCACCAAATCCGGTCAGGAAGTGGGACGCGGCGTATCGCTGGTGCAGAAAACCGGTAGCGCGTTGAACGAGATCGAGACCCGTGTTCTCGCGATCAATGACCACATCCATTCGATTGCCACTGCAGCGCGGGAACAGTCCACCGGCTTGCACGAGGTCAATACGGCGATCAACCAGATGGATCAGGTAACGCAGCGCAATGCCGCCATGGTGGAAGAAACGTCGGCCGCAACCCACAAGCTGAGCAATGAAGCGGGACATCTCGTGACGCTGGTGTCGCGCTTCAAGGTTGGCGCTGAGGATGCTCCGCACCACACGCGGATCGAGCAGCCGATGCGACCCGTGGCGGTATCCGGCAGAGCGGCGGCTGTCGCTTCTCCGGCCCGCAAATTGATGAACAGCGTCAGCCGCGCCCTCAATGCCCAGCCGGCCGCCACACCGGCGCATGGCGACTGGCAGGAGTTCTGAGAAAGCCGATCTGCGTTTCTCGTGAGACCCGCTATCCGTAAAACGCCGCCTTCGGGCGGCGTTTGTTTTTTGCGCCGATGAAAACGTTTATTTTGCAGTGCATTGGAAAAATGTCAGTTAGGTCCTATTATCATGCGTGCATATAAACCGAGCCGTTCAACCGAAGCGGCGGCGCGCATAGGATCAGGGCCAGGTGTTATCTAAAGGCGTAGACAGCTTGGACCGCACGGAGGACAATCCGGTGCACTGCATGCCGGGATTGACCGCTGGTCTTTCGGGGCGCCTGCTGTTGCTCACGGTCATTTTCGTGATGATCGCCGAAGTACTGATCTTTGTGCCTTCCGTCGCCAATATGCGTCTGTCATGGCTGCGTGACCGCCTGAACACGGCGGCTGCCGCCGGCGCGGTGATTGACGGCTTGCAGGCTGAATTGCCACGAAGCGTGCAGAACGACACGCTGATGGCAACCGGGGCAAAGCTTATTGCGCTGCGCAAGGACGGCACGTCGCGCCTGCTCGCGGTGGCGGAAACGCCACCCGGGGTGGACGAGCAATATGATCTTTCCGATGTTTCACAGCTGGCGGCGGTTCGGGATGCGTTTTCCACATTGCTGTTCGGCGGCAACCGCATCATCCGCGTTTTCGATGTCGTCGGCGACAGTGACACCATCATCGAGCTGGTGCTCGGCGAAAACAAGCTGCGGGCAGCCATGCTCGCTTATGCGCGCAATGTGTTCCTGATCTCTATCGTCCTGTCACTCATCACCGCCGGCCTCATCTTTATCTCCATCAACCGCATCATGATCCGGCCCATACGCCGGTTGACGCTTGGCATGCAGCATTTCTCGGAAGATCCCGGCAATCCGGAGCGCATCTTCGTGCCCGAGGAAGGGACCGATGAACTGGCGGTTGCGGGGCGTCACCTCGCCGACATGCAGACGGAACTGCAAAAAACGCTCAGGCAACAGAAGAACCTCGTTGATCTCGGCCTCGCCGTTTCGAAGATCAACCACGACATGCGCAACATCCTCTCATCCGCGCAGCTCATGTCGGACCGGCTGGTGGATGCCAAGGATCCGATGGTCCGCAGTTTCGCTCCGAAACTGCTGCGCACCATCGACCGCGCCGTGGCCTATACGGGTGAAGTTCTGGCCTATGGGCAGGCAACGGAGGGCGCCCCAAAACGCAAGACGGTCCATTTAAGCCTTCTGGTTCGGGATGTGCGCGATATTCTGGCGCTTGAGCCGGAAAGCGGCATCGAGTTTCATGACAGCGTGCCCAGCGATCTGACCGTTGACGCGGATGCCGAGCAGCTGTTCCGGGTGATCCACAATCTCTGTCGCAACGCCGTTCAGGCCCTGCAATCGGATGCGACAAATACCGTGCCGCGACATCTGTCCATTGCTGCTCAAAGGGCCGGTAACGTCGTCAGCATCGTCATCGACGACAACGGGCCGGGAATGCCACGTAAGGCAAAAGAGAACCTGTTTTCCGCTTTCCGCGGATCGGCCCGCTCCGGCGGCACCGGCCTCGGCCTCGTCATCGCCCGCGAACTGGTGCTTGCCCATGGCGGCACCATAGCACTTGTCGAGAAGCCCGGCCCAGGCACGCAGTTCCGCATTGAGATCACTGACCGCGCCGCCACTGTGCAGGCGGCCAGAACCGCCTGAAAATTCCCTGAGCCAACGGCCCTCAGTCATCGGCGCGCCCGCTGGAAAAAGGGCAGTGTGCACCGCTTCGAAAACGGCCTCTATGGAATTTCTTTTGTAATCAATGAGATAAATGAATTGCTGCGGAAAAATGACAATTTCGAAACGAAATCGCTTGCAATCGGAATGAGGACGTTTTAGAGGATCGCCACGCCACCGGAAACGACCGGAACGGCACGCACCCGTAGCTCAGCTGGATAGAGCACCAGACTACGAATCTGGGGGTCAGGAGTTCGAATCTCTTCGGGTGCGCCATTTCTCTTCCCATAAAACTTTAGATAAGACCCAAGTCAATCGTTGCTGTGGCGCAGCCTCATCCGCATAGTTTGGCTCCGCATGAGCGCTGCCATTCTTGCATCGGCGACGAGGCTCTGCGCGCCCAACAAACTTCGAATCACTCGAAGTCTCTGGGTCACCAGATGGCCCAGAGTAAAAGTCATGTTGGAAGCGGACACGTTTGCGGGTTCGATTTCGAGACATCACGACTGCGCCGCCTCTGCAATTGAGGTGCGGCATGGCAGCGGCGAGATTTTAGCCAAAATGAGGTCGCTTGTGATTCCCGCCATGGCTTTAGGAGCTGAGTGCTCCAAGGCGGTTTTAAGCCGAGAAATGCCAGCTTCGCATATTTGGGAATAAACCCCTACATATTAGTGGTTTTGGTGAAAGCCCGTATTACAACGCTTGGCGGTGAGCCGGGTTTGCCTGGCTTTTTGATGTCACCGAACTTTCCGCAAACCTTCGTCATATTGTCATACAATATAAGCATATGCGCTCCAGAAAAGGAGCGCAGAATGACGCCACAATCACTTGAGCTTTCAGGAATCGGCAAAGGCTTCGGGGCTGACGATGTTCTGAAAGAGATCGATCTCTCCATCCGTCCCGGGGAATTTTTGTCCCTCGTCGGCATGTCTGGCTGCGGCAAGTCCACGCTGCTGCGCATCATTGCCGGGCTGGAGACGCCGGATCGCGGTTCGGTATCGATCGGCGGGCAGGACGTGACGGAGATTGATCCGAGCGACCGCAATCTGGCGATGGTTTTTCAGTCCTACGCGCTTTACCCCCATATGAATGTCCGCCAGAACATCGCGACGCCGCTGCGTATGCGGCGTTTGCCGTTTGCCGCGCGTCTGCCGCTGATCGGACGCATGATGGCGCCGGCCGAAACATTGCGCGATATCGACGCCGCCGTCGAACAGGCGGCCGAGACCCTGCAGATCGCGCATCTGCTGGACCGCAAACCGGCGCAGCTTTCCGGTGGTCAGCGCCAGCGTGTTGCGCTCGCCCGGGCGCTGGTGCGCTCGCCTGCCGCATTCCTGATGGACGAGCCGCTTTCCAACCTTGATGCCAAGCTTCGCGCCCATATGCGCGAGGAGCTGGCCGGGCTGCATCGGCGGCTGGGTGCAACCTTCATCTACGTCACCCACGACCAGATCGAAGCCATGACCATGTCCGACCGCATCGCCTTGATGTCGGAAGGCCGGATCGAGCAGCTCGGTACGCCGGATGAGCTTTACCGGAAGCCTGCAACGCTGACCGTCGCTCGCTTTATCGGCACGCCGTCGATCAATCTGCTGCCGGTCGAAATCGATACGCTCGGCAAGATCACCGCTTTCGGTCGTGATCTGGGCATCGACACGGCAGTTCGCGACGCTGGCCCCGCGACCCTCGGTCTGCGCGCCGAAGATCTGCGTCCGGGTGCCGAAGGTTTTGCCGTGCGCGTGGTCCGCAGCGAAACCCACGGGGCGGATCGCTTCGTCAGCTGCCGTCTTCTCAGCGACGAGACGGTCGCCATCACCCTGCGTCAGGGTGCGGGCGAGGCACTGGAGGCCGATGCGCATGGCGTGCTGAACCTCGGTTTTACCCCGGAAAGCGCTCATCTTTTTGCCGCCGATGGCCTGCGCCGCAAGACGACGGTGCGTGAACGGGTGCCGGCATGACGGTTGTTGATGCTTCCATGACCGCGCGTGCCAAATCCCGTCCACGCCTGTCCAAGGCGGACCGGCGGATGATCTGGCGCGGCCTGATGTTTGCCGCCCCTGCAAGCCTGCTGCTTCTAGCCATCTATGTTGTTCCGATGCTGGTTCTCGCCGGGTTTTCCGTCACGGATTACCAGCTCGGCGCGCTCTCCACGCGCTTCGTCGGCCTCGGCAAATTCGTAAAAGCATTTCAGGACCCGGTTTTCCTGCGTGCGTTGACGAATACCGCCATCTACGCGGTCATCGTCATCCCCTTCGGCGTGTTTCTGGCGCTTGGCGTGGCCCTGCTCGTCTATAATCGCAAGCGCAGCCGTGCCTTCTGGGAAGTCGCCTATTTTCTTCCCGTCACCGCAACCCTCGTCGCCATGGCGACCGTGTGGCAATTCCTGCTGCACCCTTCGCTCGGCCCGGTGAATGCCGCGATCAAATGGCTGGGTTTCGAACCCGTCGCCTTCCTTTCCAATCCCGTCCTCCTCATTCCCACCATGGCGCTGATCGGCATCTGGCAGGTTCTGGGCTTCAACATGGTGCTGTTCCTTGCCGGCCTTACCGCCATTTCGAAGGATCTGCATGAGGCGGCGCGGCTAGACGGTGCAAAGAACCCCATAGACCGGTTCCTGACGGTGACATGGCCAATGCTTGGGCCGACGACCATGTTCGTGGTGGTCACCACCTCCATCTCGGCCTTCAAGGTATTCGAGACGGTCGCCGTGCTGACCAAGGGCCGCTTCGGTTCGGAAACCCTGCTGTTCGATCTTTATCTTGAGGGTTTCGAATATTCCAACACCGGTTATGCGGCGGCGCTGACCATTATCTTCCTCGCAATCGTGCTGGTCCTGTCGATAGGCCAGACGCTGCATATGGACCGGAAGGTGCATTACTGATGGGCGCTCTCCGCAAATATTTCCCGCATCTGGTCCTGGCGCTCGGCGCATTCGTGATGCTCCTGCCGTTTTACTGGATGATGCTGACGTCGATCCGCTCACCGGCGGAAATATTCAACGTCTCGCTCTGGCCGATCCCGGAAAAATTCGACGCGGTGGAAAACTATGCCCGGGCTGCGGGACAGGTGCCGATGGCGCGCTTCATGCTGAACGGCGTCATCGTCTGCGTCGGCATCCTCATTGTTCAGGTGCTGACCTCGGTTCCGGCGGCCTATGCACTGGCGAAGCTCAGGTTTCCGGGCCGCAAGCTGCTCCTGGGTCTCGTCATCGCGGCGCTCTGCGTGCCCATTCAGGCGCTGGCGCTGCCGCTTTTCGTCGGGCTGGCGAAAACGCAGCTCCTCAACACCTATTTCGCAATGATGATGCCGTTCTTCCTCTCGGTCTTCGCAATCTTCCTGTTCAACCAGTCCTTCCGCAGCTACCCGGATGAAATCATCGAGGCGGCACGCATGGATGGTTTTTCGGAAATGGAAATTTGCTGGGGGCTCGTCCTGCGCGGCTCGCTGCCTTCGCTCGCCGCTTTCTCGGTCTTCTCGCTCGTCGCCCACTGGAACGACCTTTATTGGCCGATGATCGTGGTTTCCGACACCAATCTCGCCCCGCCGCCGCTCGGCATGATGTTCTTTGCCGACGTCGAATCCGGCGCCAATTACGGTGCGCTTATGGCGGGCGCCACACTGATTACCGCGCCGATGGTGCTGTGCTTCCTCCTCGCACGGCGGCACTTCATCGCCGGTATTACCATGACCGGCGTCAAGTGACGCCGTTCACACTCCTCCTCCCAACCTCTCTGGAGACTGATATGAAACTCAACCGACGCGCTGTGGTGAGCGGTCTGGCACTCGGCATGGCTTTTGCAGGCCTTGCACAGCCGGCTCTGGCCAATGAAATCACGCTGAACGTTCTCTACAACCTGCCGGGCTTCACCAAGTTCCATCAGCCGTTGGCCGATGAATTCATGAAGAAGAACCCGGATGTGAAGATCAACTTCCTTGCCCCGGCCGCCGGTTACAACGAAGGCCAGCAGCAGGTTCTGCGCTCTGCCGTCACTGGCAATCTGCCCGATGTTTATTTCTCGGGTTACAACCTGACGGCGGAACTGGTGCACACGCTCGCACCGCGCAACCAGATCACCGATCTCGGCCCGTTCATCCAGGCTGAAGGCGGTCAGGCCTTCCTCGACAAGAACTACAGCCCGAAGATGGCCGCTCTCGGCCAGATCGACGGCAAGCAATACGGCCTGCCGGTCAACGCGTCTTCGCCGATCATCTACATCAACGCCGACCTCGTCACCAAGGCTGGCGGCGACCCGGACAAGATGCCGACGACCTTCCCGGAACTCATCGCTCTCGCCAAGAAGATCAAGGCTCTCGATGCCAAGTTTGCCGGCATGAGCTACGACATCAACGGCTGGCCGGATGACTGGTTGTGGCAGGCGCTGGTCTTCGAACAGGGTGGTAAGCTCGTTGACGAAAAGACCAAGACCGTTGCCTTCGACAATGAGATCGGTCTCAACGCCCTGAAGATGGCCCGCCAGTTCGTCACCGAAGGTGGCCAGAACCTGCTCGACTGGGACCAGTCGCGCCAGCAGTTCGGTGCAGGCCTCACCGGCTTCATCTTCTCGACCCCGGCCCATGTTCAGACGATCCAGGGTCTGGTTGGCGACCGCTTCAAGCTGAAGACGGCGACCTTCCCGCTCGACAACAAGGAAAAGGGCGGCGTGCCGACCGGCGGCAACTCTGCCGTTATCCTGACGCAGGAAAAAGCCAAGCAGGATGCTGCCTGGAAATACCTGAAGTGGATCACCGGTCCGGAAGCGCAGAACACCATCGTTCGCATCACCGGTTACCTGCCGACCAACAAGCTGGCAACCGGTCCGGACTTCCTCGCTCCCTATTATGTCGAGAACCCGAATGTGAAGACCGCTTCGCTGCAGGCCGACCGTTCGCTGCCTTGGGCCGGTTATCCGGGTGGTGATTCCGTCCGCATCTGGCGCACACAGCGCGACATCATCGGCACCGTCATGCGCGGTGAGGTGACGCCGGAAGCCGGTCTCAAGCAAGTTGTCGAACAGACCAACGCCCTGCTGAAATAAGCAGATCCCCTGAAAGAGGCTGCGGGGAAATCCGTTCCCGCAGCCATTTTGTGCAGAAAGACCTGTTATGAAGATCATCCAGATCACCGACACCCATCTCGTACCGCCCGGCATCGCTGTAAACGGCGTCGATCCGGAAAAGCAGCTGCGCGCGGCGGTGGCCGATATTGTCGAAAAACATGCCGACGCCGATCTTCTTGTCATGACGGGCGATCTTTGCAACTACGGCGAGCCGGAAGCCTATGAACTGCTGCGCGATATTCTCGCGCCCGTCTCCGTCCCCGTGCGGCTGATGCTTGGCAACCACGACCGACGTCCGGAATTCGTTGTAGCTTTCCCGGAACAGCCGCGCGACGACAATGGCTATATCCAGTCATTCATCGATACCGAATTCGGCCGCCTGCTGTTTCTCGACAGCCACGAAGCGGATGTCATCGGCGGCAGGTATGGCGCGGATCGTCTGGCATGGTTGGAGCGTGCGCTGGAAAGCGCGGGCGAACTGCCGGTCACGGTGTTCATCCACCACCCGCCGATGGATTGCGGCATCCGCCATTTCGAACATATCGGCATGCATGATGATGGCGCCATCATGCGCCGCCTCGCGGCTCACCCGGCCGGTGTGCGTCATATCATCTTTGGTCACATCCATGTGCCTATGGCTGGTACGACGTCAGATGGCATAGCCTACAGTTCCGGTCAGGCCTGCGCGCATCGTTTCATTACCGATATCGATGTTCTCGATCCACTTTGGACGGGTGGCAACCCCTGTTACCGGGTCATCACGACAGGTGCATTTGGTCTGCGCGCCTATGATGCCGAAGTGGGGCAGGTTGTCCTCGGTCAGGCACCCATCTGTAAAGGCCCCTGATCACGGGCGATTTTTGGCGATATGACGGGGCGGTTGCCCGCCTCATCATATTTCGCCGCCGATACGATGCTACGGAAGCTCTCCGATTGGCGAGGCGGCGATGTCGCGAAGACCCCGCGGCCTGTAGCGCCGATGCACCACTTGCGGTTTCCTGAGCGAGATTTGATGGACTAAGGCCATGGTCCCGATCGCGCCCTTGATCTATGTCAGTTTCATCGGTGAAACTGCACGCCATAGTCGCCAGAGAAATGGCCAGCTTGATGTCGTGCCATCGTGAGTGCAGATCATGGAGAAGTGCATGCTTGAAAAGCGTATCCGCAATGCGTCCCTGCTGAAGAGGATCGTCAGCGCCGAAGAGGCCGCCAGTCTCATTCAGGATGGCATGACTGTCGGTATGAGCGGCTTCACACGCGCTGGTGAAGCCAAGGCCGTGCCGCTGGCGCTGGCTGAGCGCGCCAAGTCGCATCCCATGAAGATCACCCTGATGACCGGTGCTTCCCTCGGCAACGATCTCGACAAGACCATGGTCGAGGCCGGCATGCTGGCGCGACGCATGCCGTTCCAGTCCGATCCGGCTTTGCGCAAAGCAATAAACGACGGCAAGGTGATGTTCATCGATCAGCATCTTTCCGAAACGGTGGAGCAACTGCGCGGCGGTCAGATCCATGGCGTCGATGTTGCCATTGTCGAGGCCGTGGCAATCACGGCGGAAGGCGGCATCGTCCCCACCACCTCGGTTGGTAATTCCGCAAGCTTCGCCATTCTGGCCGATAAGGTCATCGTTGAGATCAACCTGTCGCAGCCCGAAGTGCTGGAGGGCCTGCACGACATTTTCATTCCCGCCAAACGCCCGACCCGCATGCCCATTCCCGTCGTGGCGACGGACAGCCGTGTCGGCCTGCCATTCATTCCGGTTCCGCCGGAAAAAATCGCCGCCATCGTGCTGAGCGACAAGAGCGACAGTTTTTCAACGGTGCTGCCGCCGGATGACGAGACCAAGGCGATTGCCGGCCATCTCACCGAGTTCCTGCTGAACGAGGTGCGTCATGGCCGCATGACCCACGAACTCCAGCCGCTCCAGGCCGGCATCGGCACTATCGCCAATGCGGTAATGCATGGTTTCATCGATACGCCGTTTCACGATCTCAAAATGTATTCGGAAGTCCTGCAGGATTCGACCTTCGAGCTTTTCGATGCGGGCAAGCTCACCTTCGCCTCCGGTTCATCGATCACGCTATCCTCCGCCATGAACGAACGGGTCATGCCGCGGCTGGCCGACTACAAGAGCAGGCTGATCCTGCGTCCGCAGGAGGTGAGCAATCACCCTGAGGTCATCCGCCGCCTCGGCATCATCGGCATCAATACGGCGCTGGAATTCGATATTTACGGAAACGTCAATTCCACCCATGTCGGCGGAACGCATATGATGAATGGCATTGGCGGTTCGGGGGATTTTGCCCGCAACGCCTATATGTCGATCTTCGTCACCAAGTCGATCGCCAAGGGCGGGGCCATCTCAAGCGTCGTTCCGATGGTCAGCCATGTCGACCACACTGAGCATGATGTGGATATTCTCGTCACCGAAACAGGTCTTGCCGACCTGCGCGGTCTCGCTCCGCGCGAGCGCGCGGCGGTCGTCATCGCAAACTGCGTGCATCCCAGCTATCGCGATGCGCTGACGGATTATTACCAGCGGGCGGCGGCGCGGGGCGGGCACACGCCGCATCTCATCGAAGAGGCGCTCTCCTGGCATAATACACTTCGTGAAAGAGGAACGATGCTGCCGCAGCAATAGGGCCTGCGCTTTTGCCGGCCACGGAGTTTCCTGCCCGTCGCCCGGCAATTGGGTCTGTTTGGACACACCGGGGCGGAAAGTGTGCGCTGCTCCGCTTTGGTTGCTGGCGCGGCAGTTCCGCCTCCGGTAGAAAATCCTCTCCCCCTGGCTGTTATCCGGCTGCCTCTGGGTTGTAGGAGAGTGATGTGATGCCCCTTCGCTTTGTGGCCGTAATTGCGATTGTCGCCCTGCTCGCAGGCTGCGGTGGGCGACCCATCGGGGTCATGACGCCGACGGGGCAGACCGTGGCGGGCACGACGCCGGTCAACCTTCTGGTTGCCACCACGCGTGCGCCATCGGAAAACACCGCCGTGCTTTTCGGCGGTGAGCGTGGAACGGGCTTGAAGGTCGATGCCGTCACCATTTCGATTCCGCCCAACGCCAACCGCAAGGTCGGGCAGGTGCAATGGCCGAAAAAGCTGCCGCCGAACCCGCTGAAGGATTTCACCACGGTGGCGGTGGAGCCTATTCGTTCCGAAGCCGAAACCAGAAGCTGGATCGGTAAACATATCGCGAAGGACCGCCGCGTGCTGGTCTTCGTGCATGGCTTCAACAATCGCTACGAGGAATCCGTTTATCGCTTCGCCCAGATAGTCCATGATTCAGGCACGGATGTTGTGCCCGTCGTCTTCACCTGGCCGTCGCGAGCAAGCATTTTCGACTATAATTACGACAAGGAAAGCACCAACTACTCCCGCGATGCGCTTGAAGAGATGCTGACGCGTCTCGCCAAGGACAAGTCCATCGGTGAGGTCACTGTCATGGCGCATTCCATGGGCACCTGGCTTGCGGTGGAAGCGCTGCGCCAGATGGCAATCCGTAACGGCCGCGTCGATCCGAAGATCAACAATGTCATTCTTGCCGCGCCGGATCTCGATGTGGACGTCTTTAGCCGGCAATTCGCAAGTCTTGGCAAGACGCCGCCGAAATTCACCCTTTTCGTCTCGCAGGATGACCGCGCACTCAGCCTGTCGCGCCGTATCTCAGGCAATGTCGACCGTCTCGGCCAGATCGATCCATCCGTCGAGCCTTATAGCAGCCAGCTGGAAAAGGCCGGCATCACCGTTCTCGATCTCACCAAGCTGCAATCCGGTGATCGCCTGAACCACGGTAAATTTGCCGAAAGCCCCGAGGTCGTCCGCCTGATCGGCGACCGCCTGATTGCTGGCCAGACGGTGACGGATTCCGATGTCGGTCTGGGTGAGGCGCTGGGTGCTGTCAGCATCGGCGCTGCGCAAACCGTTGGAACGGCAGCCAGCGTGGTGGTCAGCGCACCGATTGCGGTGTTCGATCCGCGCACGCGGGAAAATTATGGCAGGCAGGTGGAACGGCTCGGTCGCTCCATGGAGAACACTGTCGGATCGGTGGGCGATACGGCCGGTTCCGTGGTGGATGATCAGGCGCTTCAATCGTCAAGGGTCAACTGCGAGGCCGCCGCCAATCGCAAGCGGGCGGAATGCCGTAACCGTTAAGCTGAGATGTGAGCGGGGGTGGCGAAAACGTTAGGCGTTTTTGTCATCGCGCCCCGCAGATTTGTATACAGCTTGTATTTTTATCTGTATGGTCGGGTCAACAACCCAACTTCCGGAGTAAGACCCATGCGTTGGAAACGCACCCTCCAGCTTCTCGATGTTCATTGCGAAGGCGAAATCGGCCGTGTCGTCACCGGCGGCGCGCCTAAAATTCCCGGTAATACCGTGGCGGAACAGCTTCACTGGATGAATACCGATCCGCAGGGCGAGGCGCTTCGCCGCTTTCTGACACTAGAGCCGCGCGGCACGCCGATGGGATCGGTCAATCTTCTCCTGCCGCCGAAGCATCCGGATGCGCATGCCGCCTTCGTCATTCTCCAGCCGGATCAGGCGCATGCCAGTTCGGGTTCCAATTCCATCTGCGCAACGACCGCGCTTCTGGAAAGTGGTATGGTAGAAATGCAGGAGCCGGAAACTGTCATCATTCTCGAAACGGCCGCCGGTCTGGTCAAGGCCACCGCCACCTGCCGGGACGGGCGCTGTGAAAAGGTCAAGTTGACCATGGTTCCATCCTTCGTGCATGAGCTGGATGTCAGCATCGAAACGCCCGAATGGGGCAAGGTGACGATGGACATTTCCTACGGCGGCATTTTTTACGCGCTCGTTGATGTTCGCCAGATCGGTCTCACCATCGAGAAGGCCAATGCCGCGAAACTCGTTGCCGCCGGCATGACTCTGAAGGACCTAGTCAACCGTGAAATGACGGTCGTTCATCCGGAAATCCCCGCCATATCAGGCGTTGCCTATGTGATGTTCCGCGATGTGGATGCGGATGGTTCCATCCGCACCTGCACCACCATGTGGCCGGGCCGGGCGGATCGTTCCCCCTGCGGCACCGGCAATTCCGCCAATCTTGCGACGCTTTATGCGCGCGGCAAGGTGAAGGTGGGAGACGAATATAAATCCCGCTCGATCATCGGTTCGGAATTCGATGTCGGCCTCTCCGCCGTCACCGAGGTGGCGGGCCGCCCGGCCGTCATTCCCACCATTGCCGGGCGCGGCTTCACCTTCGGCCTGCACCAGGTGGGCCTCGATCCCTTCGACCCCTTCGCTGATGGCTTCGCCATGACCGATGTCTGGGGGCCGGAAGCCGGCAACATCTGAGGCAGGCTTTAAAAAAATGACATTTACAGCCGCCCGATGACCTCTGGCGGCTGTTTTCCCGCGACAAAAGATGCTAAGCGGGCGCAATTCCATCATGCTCCGAGGTATCCCGATGAAGTCGCTCACCCTGCGCCGCCCTGATGACTGGCACCTGCACCTGCGTGATGGGGCAATGCTGGAAGGGGTGATCGGGGATACGAGCCGCCATTTTGCCCGTGCCATCATCATGCCGAACCTGGTGCCGCCGGTCGTTACCACGGCCGATGCACGCGCCTATCGCGAACGCATCGTCAAGGCGATCCCGGCGGGTGACCGTTTCGAACCGCTGATGACCCTCTATCTGACTGAGGACACGCAGGCCGACGATGTGGAAGAGGGCAAAAAAAGCGGCCTCATCACCGCCGTAAAGCTCTACCCGGCGGGTGCGACCACCAATTCCCATGGCGGTGTGCGCGATTTCAACAGGGCGATGCCGGTTCTGGAGCGCATGGCGAAGATTGGCCTGCCGCTCTGCGTGCATGGTGAGGTAACGACGCCGGAAGTCGATATTTTCGACCGCGAGAAGGTGTTCATCGATACGGTTCTGGAACCGCTGCGCCAGCGCCTGCCGGAACTGAAGGTGACGATGGAGCACATCACCACCCGCGACGGTGTGGACTATATCAAGTCGTCCAAGGCCAATCTGGCTGGCTCCATCACCACTCACCATCTCATCATCAACCGCAACGCCATTCTGGTTGGCGGTATCAAGCCGCATTATTATTGCCTGCCCGTCGCCAAGCGCGAAGAACACCGGCTGGCGCTGCGGGCTGCCGCGACATCGGGCGATGCGCGCTTCTTCCTCGGCACGGATTCCGCTCCGCATGTGGACCCGCTGAAGGAATGCGCCTGCGGCTGTGCCGGTATCTATACCTCCATCAACACCATGAGCTGTCTCGCCCATGTCTTCGAGGATGAAAATGCCCTCGACAGGTTGGAAGCCTTCGCCTCGCTGAATGGTCCCGCCTGGTATGGTCTCGCGCCGAACGAAGAGACGATCACGCTGGTCAAGCGTGATGAAGCGGTTTCCTTCCCCGAAAAGATCGAGACGGGTGCTGGGCCGGTGACGGTGTTTGACCCGATGTTCCCGCTCCACTGGGATGTAAGCTGATTTTTTAATGACCGCCGGCACTGCCGGCGGTTTTGTTATGGTCTTCAGGTATTCGCCTTAAATTCCGGCGCCGCCTGAGGATGCCTGCAACACTGAACCAAGACTTTGTGCTTTCCGAAAACCGATCCGGGTTTTCGGAGCGATGAACCAAGGCCGAAAAAGGAGAACGCCTATGAACCATTTCACATTCACCGATCGCACCGTCGTTGCGGAACTGGTTGCGAAGATGTTGTGGGAAATCAAGGCGGTCCATTTCAATTCCGAAAGCCCCTATACCTTCGCTTCGGGCATGAAGAGCCCTGTCTATATCGACATGCGCAAGCTCATCTCCTTCCCGCGCATTCGCTCCGCAGCCATGGATTTCGCGGCGGCGGCGGTGATGCGTGAGGCCGGTTTCGAGAAGTTCGACTGTGTCGCCGGTGGTGAAACGGCCGGCATTCCTTTCGCCGCTTTCCTTGCCGAGCGCCTTGGCCTGCCGATGATCTATTGCCGCAAGAAGCCGAAAGGCCATGGCCGCAACGCCCAGATCGAAGGCCATATGCCGGAAGGTGCCCGCGTTCTCGTCATCGAGGATCTGACGACGGCCGGTGGCTCGATGTTTACCTTCATCGACGCGATCCGAGCGGCGGGCGGCATCGTTGATCACGGTATCGCGCTCTTCTATTACGGCATCTTCGAAGAGGCAGAAGCGCGCTTCGCCAATGGCAATGTCAAGCTGCATTATCTGACGACCTGGCGCGATGTTCTGGCTGTCGCACGGGCTGAAAAACTGTTCGATGAAAAGACGCTGTCGGGGGTTGAAGCTTTCCTCGACAATCCGCTGCCCTGGTCTGCGAAGCACGGCGGCGTCAGCGAATTGCCGCAATCGTGATTTCGGATGCGGCCAGCCGGCTTGTGGCTGGCCTTCCGATCGATCTTCGTCTAAATCGATTTAAGTTCATTTGATTTGCTGTTTTGAGGAGGACCGTAATGATCCTGTGTTGTGGTGAAGCCCTGATCGACATGCTGCCCCGGCAGACGACGCTGGGTGAGGCGGGTTTTGCCCCCTATGCCGGCGGAGCGGTCTTCAACACGGCGATTGCGCTGGGGCGTCTCGGCGTCCCCTCCGCCTTTTTCACCGGCCTTTCCGATGACATGATGGGCGATATCCTGCGGGAAACGCTGCGCGCCAGCAAGGTGGATTTCAGCTATTGCGCGACCCTTTCGCGCCCCACGACCATCGCCTTCGTCAAGCTGGTGGATGGCCATGCGACTTACGCTTTTTACGACGAGAATACCGCTGGCCGGATGATCACTGAGGCCGAGCTTCCGGCACTGGGTGCCGATTGCGAGGCGCTGCATTTTGGCGCGATCAGCCTCATCCCGGAGCCTTGCGGCAGCACCTATGAAGCCCTGATGACGCGCGAGCATAAAAGCCGCGTCATCTCGCTCGATCCGAATATCCGCCCCGGTTTCATCAAGGACAAGCAATCGCATATGGCCCGCATCCGCCGCATGGCCGCCATGTCGGATATCGTCAAATTCTCGGATGAGGATCTGGCCTGGTTCGGTCTGGAAGGTGATGAGGATACGCTTGCCCGCCACTGGCTGCATCATGGCGCGAAACTGGTGGTCGTCACCCGCGGTGCCAAGGGCGCTGTGGGGTATACCGCCAATCTCAAGGTGGAAGTGGCCTCCGAGCGGGTCGAAGTCGTCGACACCGTCGGTGCGGGCGACACTTTTGACGCGGGCATCCTCGCTTCGCTTAAAATGCAGGGCCTTCTGACGAAGGCGCAGGTTGCCACGCTCAATGAAGAGCAGATCAGGAAAGCTTTGGCGTTAGGTGCAAAAGCCGCTGCGGTCACTGTCTCGCGGGCTGGCGCAAATCCGCCTTTTGCGCATGAAATCGGGCTTTGAGCATCGCTGTCTAACGCTTGATCTGTGTCTGGAATATTGTGGTTCTGAGGACAGGGGCGTATTCTCGTCCCAATTTGCATCGCCACGGATGAGACTATGGCTCCGTTGACCCCACCACCCAGGATCAGGCTTTCGCGGTTGCGGGATATCGGTTGGTCTGTGTGGGACCCCATCGGCCTGTTGCCGGCGGGAGAAAACTGGAACGATCCCGATAACCTGTGTTTTGCGGATGAATACGACAATTACCTGATTTCGGCCGCAGGCCAATTGCGCAGAGGTATCGCTGTCGCTGAAGTCGCCGATTATCTGGTGGGAATCGAGGCCGAAGATATGGCCCTTGGTGAAACGCCCGGATGCCGCGAAAGAGCATTGGCGGTTGTAGCCGCAATCAATGCGGACCCACAGCTTTGGACCTTGCCCGAAGGTCAGGATGTTGCTGTTTGAGGCGGGGCATTTTCGGCACAGCCGCTGTGCGCGCGGTCAATGCCCTAAAAAACCGGTATTTCGATATTATCACGCTTGTGTCAGCTGTTTTTTCGCGAAACAAGCGTCGCATGAGTGTTCCCAATATCCATCCTTTCGATTTCGATCCCAGCTACGGCATGAAGCGCGAACAGCTGCTGGCCATCACCCCGCCCGAAGCGCCGCCGGGCTTCGATGACTTCTGGCAGAAGCGCTATCGCCGCGCGCTCGCTACGGATCCGCGGCCAGTGCTGCGCAAGAGCAGGCTCAGCCATCCGCGCTGGCATGTCCTCGATGTCATCTACACCTCCACCGGCGGCTTCCGCATCGGTGGTTGGATGCTTCTTCCGCGCGAAGGCCTGGTGCGCCGCGGCCTCGTCGTCGGCCATGGTTATGGTGGGCGCTCCGAGCCTGATTTCGAAGTGCCGGTGGAAGAAACGGCTGTGCTGTTTCCCTGTTTTCGCGGGCTCTCGCTAAGCGCCTGTCCGCCGATTTCTTCGGAATCCGCCCTTCATGTTCTCTACAATATCGACAGGAAAGACGATTACATCATCGGCGGTTGCGTAGATGATCTGTGGGTCGCCGTTTCGACGCTCGTGACCCTTTACCCCTGGCTGGAAGGGCAGGTGGGGTATAGCGGCATCAGTTTCGGCGGTGGCATTGGAGCGCTGGCAATACCGTTTGATGAGCGCATCGACCGTGGCCATCTGGTGGTACCGACATTCGGACATAGGCCGTTCTGGCTGACATTGCCCACCGTTGGCAGTGCGAATTCGGTTCAGTCATACCAGAAGGGCCATCCGAATGTGCTTGAGACCTTGCGCTTCTTCGATGCCGCCTGTGCCGCCGCCCGCATAAAAGTGCCGATGCTGGTTGCGCCGGCGCTTTTCGATCCATCGGTGGCGCCGCCCTGCCAGTTCGCAGTGGCCAATGCGCTGCCGCACTCAAAATTTAATGAAATCTTCATCCTCGACGCCGGGCATTTCGATTACCCTGACAGCGCATCGCAAGATGCGGTCCACAAGGACAAGGTCAGACGGTTTTTCAAGGTGCCATGAAACGCGAATATCTCCGTTGGTATAGTCACAGGCTCCATCGCGACATGGAGCTCCTGATATTCGGTCATGCCGGCGCCAAGGTGCTGATGTTTCCCACCCGGGACGGGCGCTTCTTCGAATATGAAGAACTGGGGCTTGTCGGTAGCCTGGCCGACAAGCTGGAGGCAGGACATCTCCAGCTATATTGCATTGAGGGGTTGGCCACAGAGACTTTTTATGCGGCCCATCATCATCCCGCCGACCGCATCCGCCGCCATTCAGCCTTCGAGAACTATATCCTCAGCGAAGTACTGCCGCTGATGGCCGAGAAAAATTCCCATACCGATACCATCGTGCATGGCTGCAGCCTCGGTGCGTTTCAGGCCGCCAGCCTCGTTTTTCGCCACCCGCATCTGTTCCGCAAACTCGTCGCCTTTTCCGGCCGCTACGACCTGACGATGAAGGTGGAATCATTCGGCGATCTATTCGACGGTTATTATGACGATAATGTCTATTTTCACATGCCAAGCCATTTCCTGCCGGGTCTTGCCTGCCCGTGGCGACTTGAACACCTGCGCCGCATCGACATGGTTTTCACCATCGGTGATGCAGACCCGTTTTTGAACAACAACCATCATCTGAGCCGGCTTCTATCAGACAAGCAGGTGGGCCATCAGATGCATGTCTGGGAGGGCCGCGCCCATCGAGCGGGTGCATGGCGCAAGATGGCGGCGCTTTATATTTAAGGCCGCTGCATTAAAAAAGCCGGAAGTGTCCTTCCGGCTTTCCTGAGATCGAGGGTAGGCGGCTTTTACCCAGCCAGACCCGCCAGCGCCTTTACCAGCCCCTGTGTAGAGCTGTCATGGCCGGCGGCGCTTTCCTTGCCTTCCACGACGGGTAGCAGGCCGGTTGCCAGTTCCTTGCCAAGCTCCACACCCCACTGGTCGAAGGAGTTGATGCGGAACAGCACGCCTTCCACAAAGACGCGGTGCTCATAAAGCGCGATCAGGCGGCCAAGCGCGAAAGGCGTCAACTTGTCATAGACGAAGGTGATCGAAGGGCGGTTGCCGGTGAAGACGCGGTGCGGGGCGATGAAGTCGGCAAGTTTGTCTTCCATGCCCTTGGAGGTGAGCTGGGCTTTCGCCTCAGCCAGCGTCCGTCCCTTCATCAGCGCTTCCGATTGCGCCAGGCAATTGGCGATGAGGAGCTGGTGCTGATGGCGCAGTTCGGGCTCAAAACCGTTGGCGGCGATCATGAATTCCGCCGGAATGACGCTCGTGCCCTGATGGATCAGCTGGTAGAAAGCGTGCTGGCCGTTGGTGCCGGGTTCGCCCCAGACAACGGGGCCGGACTGGCCTTCGACGGGTGTGCCGTCGATGGTAACGCCCTTGCCGTTCGATTCCATGTCCAGCTGCTGGAGATAGGCGGGGAAGCGCGACAACCGCTGGTCATAGGGCAGGATCGCCCGCGTCGGATAGTTCAGCACGTTACGGTTATAGAAGCCGATGAGGCCGAGCAGCATCGGCAGGTTTTCGCGGATCGGCGCCTCGCGGAAGTGCCTGTCCATCGCATGTGCACCATCCAGGAACTTGCCGAAATTATCCGGCCCGATGGCGAGCATCAGCGGCAGGCCGATGGCGGACCAGATCGAATAACGGCCACCTACCCAGTCCCAGAAACCGAAGATGCGGTCGCTTTCGATGCCGAAGGCTGCAACCTTGTCCAGCGCGGTGGAAACGGCGGCGAAGTGGTGCTTTACGGCCTCCTCGCCCAGCTTCTCGGCGATGAAGCGGCGCGCGGTGGCGGCATTCGTCATCGTTTCGATGGTGGTGAAGGTCTTCGACGCGATGATGAAGAGCGAGGTTTCCGGATCGAGCAGCTTCAGCGTATCGGCAATATGTGCGCCGTCAATATTGGAAACGAAATGCGCCCGCGGCCCGTCATGGAAAGGCGCAAGCGCGAGCGTTGCCATGACAGGGCCGAGATCGGAGCCGCCAATGCCGATATTGACGACGTCGGTAATCTTCTTTCCGGTCGCACCTTTCAGGGAACCGGAACGGATCGCATCGGCAAACTTGCCCATGGCCGCCAGAACGCCGTTCACATCAGGCATCACATCCTTGCCGTCAACGAGAACGGCAGTGTTGGAGCGGTTGCGCAGCGCGGTATGCAGCACGGCGCGGTCTTCGGTGAAGTTGATGGCCTTGCCGGAGAACATCTCCTCGCGCTTGGCTTCGACGCCGCCTTCGCGCGCCAGCTGTTCGAGAAGCGTCACGATCTCTTCGTTGACGGCGCATTTGGAATAATCCATCAGCAGGTCATCGAATTTTACGCTGAAACGGCTGAATCTCTTGTCGTCGGCCGCAAACGCGGCGCGAAGATCGGTTGCGGCTGTGCTGCTTGCCGTTGCTTTGAGTTTTTCGATGGTGGCCTGCATCATGTGCTCCTCGGCTTCCGTGGAAGGATGAGGAAACTATTCTTTTTCAGGCGGCCAAATCAAGGCGACTTTGATAAAAGAAAAGCGCCGGGATAAAAGAAAAGAGCCGGTCGCCCGGCTCTCGTCATTCGCTTCAAGCGCTCAATTCAGATTGCGCAATTCGCGCCGCAAAATCTTGCCGACATTGGATTTCGGCAGCTCGGTGCGGAACTCGATGATCTTTGGCCGCTTGTAGTTTGTCAGGTTCTTGGCGCAGAAGGCCTTGAGTTCGGCTTCCGTCAACGACTGATCCTTCTTGACGACGAAAAGTTTGACGGTTTCGCCGGAATGTTCGTCCGGAACGCCGATTGCGGCGCATTCCAGGACGCCGGGATGGCTGGCAGCCACTTCTTCCACCTCGTTCGGATAGACATTGAAACCGGAGACGAGGATCATGTCCTTCTTGCGGTCGACGATCTTGGTGTAACCGCGCTCGTCCATGAAACCCATGTCGCCGGAGCGGAAGAAACCGTCGGCGGTCATGGCTTTTGCCGTTTCATCGGGCCGTTGCCAATAACCGGCCATGACCTGCGGGCCGCGAATGCAAATCTCGCCAACTTCACCCACAGGCAAACGGTTGCCATCGTCATCGCGAATGTCGATCTCCGTCGATGACAGCGGCAGACCGATGGTGCCGCTGAACTCGGTAGAATCGAGGCGATTGACGGTTGCGACGGGCGACGTCTCGGAAAGACCGTAGCCCTCCGCAATCGGGCAGCCGACAATCGAAAGCCAGCGTTCCGCGACCGGTCTTTGCACCGCCATGCCGCCGCCGAGAACGAGGATGAGCGATGAGAGGTCGAGCTTGCGGAAATCCTCATTGTTCATCAGCGCGTTGAAAAGCGTGTTGATGCCGGGGAAGATATGCGGCTGGTAATGCGACAGTTCCTTGACGAAGCCGGGAATGTCACGCGGATTGGCGATCAGCAGATTGTGGCCGCCGAGCGCAATGCCCATCAGCGAATTCACCGTCAGCGCGAAAATGTGGCAGAGCGGCAGCGCGCAGATGAAGTTGAGAACCTCGGGACGATCCTTGCGGCTGCTGAAGGCGGCGTCCAGCCACAGGCTGATCTGCGCCTTGTTGGCCAGAAGATTGGCATGGGTAAGGATCGCGCCTTTGGAGATGCCCGTCGTACCGCCGGTATATTGCAGGAAGGCGATATCCTGAGCCGTGAGGCCGACGGACTTCAGGGAAAATCCCTGGCCTTCCTTCAGCACCGCCTTGAAGCTGATCGAGCCGGGGATCGCATAGGCGGGCACAAGCTTCTTCACCTTGCGAACGACAAGATTGACGATATGCCCCTTGAAGCCGAGAAGATCACCCATGGCTGCGACGACCACATGCCGTACGGCGGTTTTCGGCACCGCCTGCTGCGCCACATGGGCGAAGTTTTCGAGCACGAACAGCGCCTTTGCGCCGGAGTCCTTCAGCTGGTGTTCCAGTTCGCGCGGTGTGTAGAGCGGATTGACGTTGACCACGATCATGCCCGCCCGCAGGATTCCATAAACCGCGACAGGGTTCTGCAGGATGTTCGGCATCATCACCGCAACCCGGTCACCTTTTTCCAGTCCTCTGGATTGCAGCCAAGCGGCCACAGCGCGGGTTTGAGCATCCAGCTCCCGATAGGTCAGCGATTTCCCCATGCTGGAAAAGGCTTTGCGGTCGGCAAATTGCACGCAGCTCTTTTCAAGAAGGTCTACAAGCGAGGCGTTGGCCGATACGGGGATCTCGGAAGGGACGCCCGGCGGATAGGACGACAGCCAACGCTTCTCTACGCTGACATTTCCCGGCTGTCCCAGGGACAATTCACTCATGCTTCTCCTCCCAGAGTCTTTTTCGCGCCGTGCATTCGGTGGAATGCATGAAGGGCGCTTTAGGCTTCGTGATGATCATGAAGCTCCCGCAACCAGCCGGCATATCGGCGAGATAGAAGGAACCACATGTGCGCCACCGGATCGACCGCTCCTCCCGCTCCCCGGTGACGAATGATAGACGCGGAATCCCCTGACGTCCATCGTATCGGTGAAGCCTATTTAACTCTAACGTAAACGTCAATATTGCTGTCGCACATCTCGCGTCCTCGTGAATGGAAACGGAGTCATGTGCGATTTTTTGACTTTAATCCTGATTTGAGCGATCAACATAATTCGCAAAGCAGGGCAGGATTGGAAATGGCAGGCAGCGCAGCGCTTGAACTGAAATCGGTTGGGAAAAGATTCGGTGATACGGATGTCTTGTCCGATATCGACCTGTCCGTCGAACGCGGCGAAATTATTTGTCTGGTTGGACGGTCGGGCTGTGGAAAATCGACCTTGCTGCGCATCGTTGCGGGTGTGGAGACGCCAGACCGCGGTAGCGTTTCCCTTAATGGTTCGGCCGTTGCCGACTCGGCTGTTTTCGTTGAGCCGGAAAAGCGCAATATCGGTTTTGTCTTTCAGGATTATGCGCTGTTCCCGCATCTCACTGTCGAGCAGAATGTCATGTTCGGTCTCAGAACCCTCGCTAAGGCCGAGGCCCGCCGCCGTGCGATGGAGATGATCGAGCACGTGCATCTGCAAGAGCTGGCCAAGCGTTATCCGCATACGCTTTCGGGCGGTGAGCAGCAGCGAGTGGCGCTTGCCCGTGCGCTCGCCCCTCAGCCCGGTCTGTTGCTGATGGATGAGCCTTTCTCCAATCTGGACAGAGGTTTGCGCGACAATGTCCGCGAAGAGACGCTTGGTCTTCTGCGACAATTGGGGACGACGGCGATCATGGTCACCCATGATCCGGAAGAGGCGTTGTCCGCAGGCGACCGCGTGGTTCTGATGCAGCGCGGGCGCATCGTGCAGAGCGGCACGGGTTATGAAATCCACGACAATCCCAAAACCCGCTATGCCGCTGATTTTTTCTGCGCCTTCAACAAGATCGAAGGCCGGGTAAGGCAGGGGCGCGTTGAAACACCGCTCGGGCTGCTGGGTGATGCCTCCGATCTGCCCGATGGCCTTGCTGCGGTTGCCTATGTTCGACCCAATGCGATTTCGATTATCGAGGACAACACAGCGAAAGACGGGATCGCCGGCGAAATATTGAGCCGCGTTTTCCTCGGTGAGATCGAACAGCTCGGCATCGCCGTACCCGGGCTGCCGGGAGACTTGCGTGTCCGCACGATGCAGCGCACACCCGCCAAGACCAAGGCAGTGCGTTTCGGTATCGACCCCAAGGGTGTCCTGATATTTACTTGAGGTTGAATGAGTGGATTTGCATGTAAATTTCAGCATCCTTTTCAACTCTTGGTGATCAAACTCGACAGAAAACAGCGAAATAAAACTTGATTTGACCCATCAGGTATGATGTCTGCTGCCTCTATATTGCCGCCATCGAAGAGGGAGACGACCATGACGAAATTTACCAGATTTGCCCTGCTTGCCAGCACTGTTGCTTTTGCAGCCGGGTCAGCCAGCGCCGCGGAACTCAACATCTACACCACCAGAGAGCCGGGCCTGATCCAGCCCCTGCTGGAATCCTTCACCGCGTCGAGCGGCGTCAAGGTCAACACCGTGTTCCTGAAAGATGGTCTGGCTGAGCGCGTTCTGAGCGAGGGCGCAAGCTCGCCTGCCGACGTCCTGATGACCGTGGATGCCGGCAACCTCGTTGATCTCGCAGAAAAGGGCGTTACCCAGGCGGTTGAGTCCGAAACCCTGACCAAGGCAGTCCCGGCCGAACTTCGTGATGCCAAGGGTCACTGGTTTGCGCTTTCCATGCGCGCCCGCGTTCTTTATGCGGCGAAGGATCTCGACCTTGCTTCCTTCAACTATGAAGATCTGGCGGATGCCAAGTGGAAGGGCAAGGTCTGCATTCGCGCTGGCCAGCACCCCTACAACACGGCACTGTTTGCCGATTACATCGCTCATTATGGCGCTGCCGACACTGAAAAGTGGCTTGCTGGCGTCAAGGAAAACCTGGCCCGCAAGGCAGGCGGCGGTGACCGTGACGTTGCCAAGGACATCCTCGGCGGCATTTGCGATATCGGTATCGCCAACTCCTACTACGTCGGCCTGATGCGCTCGGGCAAGGGCGGCGAAGAGCAGGTCAAGTGGGGCGACGCCATCAAGGTGGTTCTGCCGACCTTCAAGAATGGTGGCACGCAGGTCAACATTACCGGTGCGGCCGTGGCCAAGAATGCGCCCAACAAGGCTGAAGCCGTCAAGCTTCTGGAATATCTCGTTTCCGACGAAGCCCAGAAGATCTATGCCGAAGCCAATTACGAATATCCGGTCAAGCAGGGCGCGGGTCTCAACGAGATCGTCGCTTCCTTCGGTGACCTGAAGATCGACAGCAAGCCGCTGACGGAGATCGTGTCGCATCGCAAGCAGGCGAGCGAGCTGGTCGACAAGGTCGGTTTCGACAAGTAAAGGCCAATTGGCAACAACAAGGTGGAAGGCGCTCGCACCCGCGGGCGCCTTTCCCTGTATTTTCAAGAAGCTCATGAATCCAGACGCCGCTCAGCCATTGACGTCCCGCGCAAGACCAAGGTTTTCATCCGCCTTTTGGTGGCTGTTCCTGTCCATGGTGGCGGTCTGCGGCGCCATGGTGCCGGTTCTGGCGCTGGTCTCTCAAGCGGTGCAGGGTTCTGCCGGCCTGTGGGAGCATCTCGGCTCCACTGTTCTTTTGACGGCCTTGCCGGATACGGTCATCCTTCTCACCGGTGTCGGCTTGCTGGCCGGCATCATCGGAACCTGTTCGGCCTGGCTGGTTACCGCTTATGATTTTCCCGGTCGCCGGATATTGGAATGGGCGCTGCTGCTGCCGCTGGCCATGCCAACCTATATTGTTGCCTATGCCTATCTGGATATTCTGCATCCGATCGGGCCAGTGCAGGGCATAATCCGCTTTCTGCTCGGTTATTCCAGCCCGCGTGAATTCCGTCTGCCGGACATAAGATCGATGACGGGCTGCATCATTTTGCTCGGCTTCGTGCTGTTTCCCTATGTCTATATTCCCGTCCGCGCCATGTTCCTGACGCAGGCTGGCAATCTGCTGGAGGCCGCCCGCACGCTTGGCGTTTCCAGACAGAGGGCTTTTTTAAAGGTCGCAGTGCCGCTGGCGCGGCCGGCGATCGCGGTCGGCGTCAGCCTTGCCCTTATGGAAGCGCTGAACGATATTGGCGCCTCGGAATTTCTGGGCGTCCGCACCCTCACAGTTTCGGTCTATACGACCTGGGTCACGAAATCCGATCTGCCCGGTGCGGCGCAGATCGCGCTCTCCATGCTGTTCATCGTCGTCGCCCTCGTGGCGTTTGAACGCTGGGCGCGGCGCAAGCAGCGTTATTCGGTTTCCGCGCAGAAAAGCCGGGAACTGGAGCCGGTGCGCCTTACCGGCCTCAAGGCCTGCAGTGCTTTTACACTCGGCAGCCTGCCGGTCCTGATCGGTTTCGTCGCGCCAGCGAGCTATCTCGTCATCGAGGCATGGAAACGGTTCCGCTTCAGCGGCCTGTCTGCCCGTTTCACCGAGGAGGCATTGAACACCATCGTCTTTGCCGGATTGGCGACGTTGATCACCCTTATTCTCGGCCTTGCGGTTGCTTACGCGATGCGCCTTGCGCCGGGGCGTCTCTCGCTTTGGTCCTATCGTCTTTCCACGGTGGGATATGCAGCCCCCGGCACGGTCATTGCTATCGGCGTGCTGATCGCGCTCGGTGGTTTCGACCGGTTTGTTGACCAGACCATGCGTGACTGGTTTGGCATATCCACCGGCCTCATTTTCATCGGCAGCGGTGCAGCCCTGATCTACGCCTATTCGGCGCGTTTCCTCACCATTGCAGCCGGCGGCGTCGATGCCGGCCTGAGCCGTATCCCGCAATCCTTCGATCATGCCTCGCGAACACTCGGGCGATCCGCAACCCAGACATTCCGCCAGATCCACTTACCACTCTCGAAGGCATCGCTTGCGGCAGCGGCGTTGCTGATCTTCGTGGACTGCGTCAAGGAACTCCCCGCCACGCTTTTGTTGCGGCCGCTCAATTTCGAGACCTTCGCGACCCATCTCTACGGCGAAGCAGCGCGCGGCACCTATGAGGAGGCGGCAATCGCCGCACTGGCGATCGTCGTCATCGGCATCCTTCCCGTCATGCTGCTTGCAAGGATCGGCCGGCGCAAAGGTTGATGGCTGGGTCTCGTCCCATAAAATGACGGGCATAAAACAGCGCGAGAGGCCAATAAGCTTCAAATCCTCCCGGAAAACGACAAGCATCCCGCCTTAATCCTGATGTAAATACTCAGCTTAATTGAAGTGCTGCGGCCTGCCGGCTATGATCGTCGGCCGCGATCTGTTTCGGGGCATATCTTGAAAAATTTGCATGGGATGTTTTTGAGCCGTCTGGCTTTGGGAACGGCTGCCGTTGTTTTGATGGCGCCGGTGATAGGTCACGCACAGGAAACGACCGTTCTGCGGGAAATCACCGTCGAAGGGCAGGGGGCGGAAAATGCCACGGGCCCGGTCCGTGGCTATGTTGCGAAGAAAAGCGCGACCGGTTCAAAAACCGACACGGAAACGAAAGACATTCCGCAATCCGTATCCGTCGTCGGTCGCAAGGAAATGGATGACCGCGGCGCCGTGACCAAAATCGACGAGGTGCTGCGCTACACGCCCGGTGTGACGGCGGAGCCCTTCGGTACCGACCCGGATACCGACTGGTTTTACATTCGCGGTTTTCAGGCAACCCAGACCGGCGTGTTCCTCGATGGGCTGAACCTGTTCAGTTATGGTTTCGGCGGTTTCCAGATGGATGCCTATGGTCTGGAACGGGTGGAAGTCCTTAAAGGGCCCGCTTCGGTGCTGTATGGCGGCGCCAATCCCGGCGGTATCGTACAACTGGTCCGCAAGCAAACTCAGGATACGCCGGTTCGTGAAACGGAAATCGGCATCAACAATTTCGGCAATGCATTTTTCGGTTTCGATGTCGGCGACAAGGTGGATGGTGAGGGCGTATGGAAATATCGCGTCACCGGCAAGGTTTCCGGCGGCGATAATTACACCGATTACTCAGAGGATCTGCGCGGCTTCATCATGCCGCAGATCACCTTCGAGCCGGATGCGCAGACAAGTGCCACGCTCTACGGATATTTCTCGGCGCTGGATCAGGTGCATGTCGGCAATGGCTTCCTGCCCTATGTCGGTACCGTTGTCGATGCGCCATTCGGCAAGCTCGACCGCAAGGCCTTTTATGGTGAACCGGATATCGACAATGGCCGTGTCTACCAGTCTATGGTGGGTTATGAAGTCAGCCATGAATTCGACAATGGCTGGAAGATCAGCCAGAACGCCCGTTATGGCCATCTCTATAAACACGAGACCGGACCCTATCCGGGCGGTTGGGCCAATGCCGACGCTAACGGCCAGCCGATCCTCGATGCCACCACCAACGACTATATGTTGACCCGCTTCGGTTACGACGGCCTGTCGAAAGCGGATAGTTTCGGCGTTGACAACCGCATTGAAGGACAGTTCGAAACCGGCGCGGTCAGCCATTCGCTGCTCGTTGGTCTCGATTATAAATATTACAGGCTGGATCAGGTGCAGGCTTGCTGCGGATCGAATGCGATCGGCGCGCTCAAGCCGATCTATGGTTCGACGCAGGGTACGAATTTCGTTTATGCCGACAATGTCGTTACCCAGCAGCAGATCGGCATCTACGCTCAGGACCAGCTGCGTTTCGGCGATGGCTGGCTGGTGACGCTCAACGGCCGATACGATTATGTCGATACGGAGCTGAACAACAGGCTGCCGGCAGGCGCTTCCTTCCGCTCGCATGACGGTGCGCTGAGCGGCCGCGCCGGCCTCGCCTATGAATTCGACAATAGCCTGACGCCCTACGTCTCGGCGGCCACCTTCTTCAATCCGCTGATCGATACGCTTGCGGATGGCACCCCCGCTTCGCCGGAGGAAGGGCACCAGTTCGAGGCCGGCGTCAAATACGAACCGACCTTCTTTGATGGCAGCATCACTGCCTCCGTCTTCAAGTTGGTCAAGGACAATGCAATCGTGTCCTATACGGCCGGCGGTGTGACCACGAGCGGGCAGTTCGGACAGGTGGAATCCACCGGCTTCGAGCTGGAAGCCAAGGCCAATCTTTCCGACAACTGGAAGGCGCTTGCCTCCTATTCCTATACCGATCTTGAGATTACCCGCGACGCCAACCCCAACCTGATCGGCAAATCGCCCTGGATCGTGCCCACCAACACCGCGTCCCTTTGGGTGGATTACGCCTTCACCGATGATACGTTTGAAGGCCTCAGCATCGGCGGCGGTGTGCGCTATCAGGGTAAATCCTGGGCTGATGCGGCAAATACGCTGCGCGTTCCAGATGCGGCGGTCTTCGATGCCGCGATACGTTACGAGAAGAACGACTGGACGGCATCCGTCAACGTCGCGAATGTCTTCGACAAGGAATATGTCAAGAGCTGCGCCGGCGTCTCGGTTTGTGGCTGGGGTGATAGCCGCACCATCACCTTCAAGCTTGCAAAGAAGTGGTAAGGTTTGGCAGCAGGCCAGCAGTTGCGGGAAATATAGTTTGCCTCTATAAACATGAATAGATTTATCATGTTTATAGAGGCGCCTTTGCGCCTTGCGGGATCAAGAGGCCATGGCTTTCCGCGTGCGGATGGAAAATGAGATCGAGGGTTTCGCCGTCATCGGCGGCCCGCGCTCGAGGGTCTGGAACGGCATCGTCGCCGATCTCTGGGACGTGCGCTGCGCCCCGAAAGCGGGCGGCCGTTATGTCGGCAAGGACCCGCGGTTTGTTTTCCTGCTGGATATGGACGGGAGCGATGACGGCCGGTTCATGATGAACCGCTCCCGCCGCGACAATTACGGTTCCTCCAAGGCGAACCGGATTTCCTTCGTGCCCGCCGATCTGGATGTGCATGCGGAACTTAGCAATGTGTCCTTCGTGCGCCATCTCGATCTGCATTTCGATGCGGGTTTGCTGGGCGCGCGGCTGGTGCAGGGGTTTGACCCGCACGGCCTGCTCGATCCGCATCTGATGTTCGAGGATGAGCGCCTGCTGGCGCTGGCGCGGTTGATCGCGGCCGAATGCGATAATCCCGATCCGCTGCACGACCTCTACGGCGAAAGCCTTGTGCTGGCGCTGTTGACGGATTTTCTCAAGGTAAAGCGGGAGCCGGTCAAGAAACGCAGCAAGCTCGCCGTCTGGCAGCTAAGAGCGGCGACCGACTATATCCGTGAACATTGCCTGCGGTCGATCCGGCTGGAGGAACTGGCGGAACTCACCAACCTGTCGCAATCCCATTTCAGCCATGCCTTCAAGGCTTCCACCGGCGTACCGCCGCACCAATGGCAGATGCAGGCGCGCATCGATCGCGTCAAGGATCTGATGATGCGGACCGACATGGCGTTGACCGACATTGCCATTTCTAGCGGGTTTTCAGACCAGGCGCATTTTTCCCGCGTCTTTCGCAAGATGGTCGGGGTTTCCCCCTCCGTCTGGCAAAAAATCCGCCAATAAGCGCCTTTTTGTTCCATCCTCCTTCAAAAAATACCTGCCGCAGCGCTTGAAACGCCTCGGAACGATTTCTCCGTCGCAGGGTTTACAAGACGTGACACCAACGAAGAAAATCAAGGAGGAAGACGTCATGTTGCATCAGGAACCCCGCGCCGGGCAGGATCCCTATGTCAAGGATACGCCGAGCCTGATCGCCAGCGACAAGGTAGAAGGCACCCGCGTTTATGGCGCCGATGGCAAACATATCGGCTCGATCCAGCGCATTATCCTGGAGAAGCGTGGCGGCCGCGTCGCTTATGCGGTGTTGAGTTTCGGTGGCTTTCTCGGGATCGGTGACGACTATTACCCGCTGCCCTGGGAAAAGCTGCATTACGATGAAGAACTGGACGGCTACCGCATCGATCTTACCAAGGAAGAGATCGAAAACGCGCCGCACTTCGCCAATCTCGATGACAATGATCTGCTGAACGCCAAGGACCGCAAGGTTTACGACTATTACGGCGTCGCGCCTTACTGGATGTAAGGTCCAGAAAAAGCGCTCCCGGCAATTTGTCGCCGGGAGCGCAATACGTAAAAGAACGGCTCCTTTTCAGGAGCCGTTTTGTTTTGGGCCTGTCAATGCGGGTTTTTCTGCATCTCGGAAACCGCATCGGTGAAACATTTGCGCGCTTCCTCCGGCGATTTGCGCCCGTCAAGGGCGGCGCGGCAGGCGCTTCTGGCTCTCACAAAGCTTAATCCGCCAATCTTCGGCCAGCCTTCCGTTAGCAACGTCAGCGCTTCAGAGGGGCCGGCGACGACACTCTTGCCGTTCGCCTCAAGATTGACCTCGACCGGTTCTGTCCATCTCTCGTTCTTCATCGTGCACCTCCCAGAGCAACGCGATCCCGAAATACACCCGACAGCGGAGCAACCCATGAACGCAGCCGTGTGTCACTGCCGCTTAGAATATGCGCAAGCGAGTGAATTGACAACGGGATCAGCGGAAGCCGAAAAACGACAGAATTGCCAGTACGATAACGACGAGGCCGACGATGTAGATGATCTGGTTCATGATTTTCTCCTTGGCTGCTTGTCATCACCTTAACGTGAGGGAGAAGACGAGGTTCCAGAGATCATAAGAATTTAATCACGTACTAAAATGTTGCGGACGTTCCATTGCAAATGGCCGGACTTCACTTCCGCAGGATCACCCAGATGGCGTGAATGATGCCGGGTACATAACCGCACAGCGTCAAAAGAATATTGAGCCAGAAATGCAGGCCAAGCCCGACCTGAAGGAACACACCGACGGGCGGAAGAAGGATGGCGATAAGAATACGAATGACGTCCACGATGACTGGCTTTCTGGTTGAGAGTGACTTGCCGGTCAACGTATTGCGGGCTGTTTGGTTTCAAACACTTTTGCCGTGACGATCACGTGTCGGTCGAACGGCCTTACTTATGATCGTCGCGGGTTGCGTTCGACATCTCATGTTTTGCCGCGCGCGCCAGGAATCCAGACCGCGTCAGCCCTCTGGTCTCTGCGAAGGCATCAATTGCCTTCAGGACGTCTTCCGGGAGCGTGATGTTGAGACGAACGGACTTCCTGCTCTCTGCCTTGAGGGCAACGAGGATGGCAACGCCATCCCTGTTTTCCGCATCCGCCATGATGGTATCGAGAGAAGACGCTTCGGGAATGGCTTCGCCATCCTCGATCATACCTTCAACATGGAGCGCCAAAGCTTCTTCCGCCATTCGGCGCGCGTCATCAAGATCAGTGCCCGCGGTCACGACACCGGGAAAATCAGGGAAAGAAACGCCGTAATCGCTATCAGCGTCCTTATGGATCAGTCCGATATAGTTACGCATGGTTCACCTCAGTTTCAGCCCGGATTGTTTTTCAATGCTTTTAAGCGTGCCGATCGGCAAATCTCTCTTCGGGTGAGGAACAGTGACGCGGCTTGGTTTGGTTGGATGTTTGAATTGAACGTGACTACCTATCGTGCTCACCTCGTACCAGCCATCCGCTTTCAAGGCCGAAACGATGTCGCCGCTTTTGATGTGTGTATTGATACACACAATCATCTCGAAATTCAATAATTGGGGATTATGTTTGATTGACGAAGTCTGACGGTCAAGGAACCCCGACGTGTTATCGAGTTTCTGTCACCACGTAGAGGCGTGTAAAATCGAAGCTGTCGATTCCGCGGTATTGAGTGAGTTTTCATTTTGCTTGGAAATGGTGCCGCTTACGTGCATTGAACTCTGATATCACTGGCTATCGTTGATGATCATTGCGTATCAAAAGTGCCAGATATCGGCCTTTATTCTTGTTTCGTTCACCATCATGCATTATTAATCGTTATCACCGATCCTCAAAACAAAAGGTGGATTGGAAGGTGGATTGAAAAATGGCTCGTTCTCTCAACAAACTGTCAGCCGCAGCAGTAAAGCACTCCACGGCCGGAAAGTATTCCGATGGCGGCGGCTTGTGGCTGTTCAAGCGTGAGGATGGCGGCGGGCAATGGGTTCTCAGGATCACTGTCCATGGCAGGCGCCGTGAGATGGGGCTGGGCGCAATATCTGAGGTTTCTCTTAAAGAGGCGAGAGAGGAGGCGGAACGCTGGCGCGCTGTTGTTCGTACTGGTCGCGACCCTATCAAAGAACGTGAGCGATCAAAGCGTGAATCGGCCAAACGCCTCCATCTGCTCAAAGACATTGCGGAAGATGCCTATGAGAGCCGCAAGGCCGAGCTCAAGGGCGACGGCAAGGCTGGCCGATGGTATAGCCCGCTTGAACTGCACATCATTCCGAAGCTCGGCAAGGTGCCAGTCGCTGAGGTGGATCAAACCATGATCCGCGACACGCTTTCCCCCATATGGCATTCCAAGGCAGAGACGGCTCGTAAGGCTCTCAACCGCCTCGCCATATGTTTTCGCCATGCTGCTGCTTTGGGCTTGGACGTTGATATCCAGGCAACCGATAAGGCAAGGGCGCTCCTCGGGCAGCAACGACATGAAGCAACCAACATCCCGGCCATGCCGTGGGCGGAGGTGCCGGCGTTCTATCAAGGCCTGTCCGAAGGTTCGATAACTCATCTTGCACTTCGCCTGCTCATCCTTACCGGCGTTCGATCCCGGCCGCTGCGCTTCCTCCATATCGGCCAGATTGACGGCGACGTGTGGACGATCCCCGGCGAAGACATGAAGGGACGAAAGGGCAAGACGCCAGATTTCCGCGTTCCTCTTACGCCTGAAGCGCTCGAAATCATCAAGGCCGCCACGCCGATATCTCGCGATGGCTTCCTGTTTCCCAGCATCAAGAAGGGCGTGATTTCCGACGCAACCATGTCAAGACACATGGAGCGCGCCGAGATGCCATATCGGCCCCATGGGTTCCGCTCGTCGCTTCGAGACTGGATCGCAGAGGCAACCGACACGCCACACGATGTAGCGGAGACCACGCTGGGCCATATCGTCGGCGGCAAGGTCGAGCGCGCATATCGCCGGACTGATTTTCTGGAACAACGGCGCAAGCTTTTGCAGCGCTGGGCGAAACACGTCACCGGGCAGAACGGCCAGGTGCTTCAACTGGTTAAAGGTGCTCAATGATTTCCGTCGAAGGGTATGAACCTCTGCATGCTTTCTGGCGAGCAGCGAGAAACATATTTAGTGGAAGACTCAATCAAGAGCGTTGGGCGCGAACAGATGCTGCCATCGAAAACGGCGAGCCTCGGCCACAGTTTCCTTACACTGTACTGAATAGCGAGATTGCAGCGCAATTTGCGGTTTGGGAATTGTTTGAGACAAAGCTGTCAGAGACAGGAAGGAAGCCCCAGATTCTTCGTCCGGACGGTGTGCGCCTCGATTTGTCTTTGGGGCCGATTTGGCCTCCATTCAGGGTATCGGAACCCCTAGACGAGGCTATGCGGAATGAGCACGCGGATGAGATCAAGTCGGGAAAGAAGATATTTGGCTTTCTCGACGCTACGAGACGTGACTACTGGCTGGAGTTGATGCTTACGACGCAATGCTTTTCTGAAAATACGCCGGGTCCGCGGAACTTTAACCGAGCCGTTCAAATCGTGGATTGGGTAAACGGGTGTTTGGATTTAACTCACGTCAGACGGTACTACGAAGGGATGGAAATGGTGAGGCAAGGTATGGACATGATGGAAGCATTTGGTCCCATACCTTCGATAGGCCGGAGATTTCGCGATGAAGTTGCTAATCCAGGGAACCGGAGATTTTTCGCGCCGATCCTGCCTTTTGACGGTTTCCCGATAATCGCTCCTACCGAATGGCTGAAAGAGCTTGAGCCTCAGCAGCGGGAGCGGGCTGTAGCGCTCAACGCAAGGGACTGCGACAAAAACCCGATAGAAGTGATCCTAAAGCTATTTGACGAAGGCAACACGAAAGGGAAAATCAAAACACTCGTTCAGGAAGAGTTCAATTTGTCTGCTCGCCAGTTCGATAAGAAGTGGGCTGACGCAGCGAATAAAAACAATGCCTTGTCTATTCCGGGCAGAAGAAAAACGAATTCATAACACCGTATCGATACGCTTTTTTAATCGTGCAGACTATTTGTTCCTGATCCGTTCATGAACAATCACCTCATATCAACCGATATAGAGGTGAAGAAATGAACATCACACAGACTAAAACAGGATTGGCTGATACCTTGCTTCGTGACAAGGAAGTGGCCGCCCAGCTTCGTGTCAGCGTGCCGACCGTGTGGAGGCGTGTCAAAGACGGCACTATTCCCAAGCCCTTGAAGATTGGCTCGCTGTCGCGCTGGCAGCAGTCGGATATCAAAGCGGTCATTGACGCCGCGCGCCGGCGATCCGTGGGCGTTGCGGCTGAGGGTCAGCGATAATGACTGATCCCTCCCTTGAAGAACAGCAGGCAGCATTCCAGCGATACGCCGAAGCCGTCCGAAAGGTTGAAAAGACCTTGGACTTTAACGACGGCCGCGCGGCTAAGGATGCATGGATCGCATTCTTGAACCTGTACTTGCCGGACGAGCGAAAGCTTCCTGCACGCCAGTCATCGGCTGGCAACGTCATGTCCTTTGCGAGCTCCCGTGCATCATGAGCAACGGCAAGGCGCGCCGGGTCGATTATTACCCTGACGAATACATTGCGGGTGAGATAGCCTCCCGGCTCGGTCGTCATCGCTGCCTTCGGGTAAAGCTTCCCCGCAAGGACGCGAACAAGTGCCTCGCGGATGGCGTCAGTCAGGATGAGATGGAAGCTTGCCTGTCGGCGGCCCAAGGACTTGACCCGGCCGGCCTGCGCCGCCCTTCCGATTTGACGGACAGGGTAATTTATCTATTCTGGCCGGCGGAAGGGGAACATGTCGGTTACGGGGTTCCCTACGACAAGCTTGCCGGGAAACTGTTGTTCAGGCCGGCGGAGTTGACGCTGTGGAGCGGTGCGAGCGGCCACGGCAAAAGCCAGATCCTTTCAGACTGCCTGCCGCATTGGGTAAAGCAGGGAAGCCGTATTTGCTTGGCCTCTCTCGAAATGAAGGGGGAGCAAACCCTTAAGAGGTTGGCGAAGCAGACAGGCGGCATAGACCGCCCTACGGCCCCGTTCATCACAAACATCCTGCAATGGCTCGACAATGGATTACTGATTTACGATCACGTCGGCAAATCCGGCATCCCCGCATTGATCGAGGTTTTCGATTACGCCCGCGCAAAGTACGGTTGCGACCAGTTCATAATCGACAGCCTCATGCGTCTTGGCATCGCCCAGGACGATTATAACGGGCAGGAAAAGGCCGTCTTCCAGTTGGTCGATTGGACAATCGCCAACAACGTTCATCTGCATCTCGTAGCTCACTCTCGGAAGGGCGACAAGGAACGCGGCGCGCCAGAAACAGAGGACATCAAAGGCGCGATGGAGATAGGCGCTAACGCCTTCAACATCGTGACCATCTGGCGGAACAAGCAGCACGAACAAAAGCTCAAGATGGCAAAGTCCGACGACGAGCGCGAGGAATTGAACGAAAAGCCCGGCGTCATCATGAACGTTGCCAAGCAACGAAACGGCGACTTTGAGGGCATGGTTGGGCTTTGGTTCGATCAGGCCAGCTATCGGTATCACACCACAAACAACCGTTTTTATTGGGAACGGCATTACGTGCCGCGTGGTGCAAATGGCCAATCCGAAACCACTGAGTGAGTTTGTTGAATGAACGAGATCGTAAACAAAGACGCAACCTGGTACGCCGTTCGTATCGTTCCCGGCGCTCAGAAGATGGCTCGGGCCATTTCGGATGCGCCTGAGCACCGCGTGGGTGAAACCCTGCTTGAGCGCGAATGCCGCAACAACGGGATTACCATCTTCATGCCGTCGTTCTGGACTGTGGTTCGCCACCAGCGAACAAACAAGCTGATCGAGAAGCGTTTCCCGCTTCTGGTCGGCTATGCCTTCGTGCGGATCGATGACAAGGGTTTTGGAGCCGTTCGCAATCTCAACACCGTGAGTTACTTCCTCCGCGGTGGCGGCCGGTACGGGCTGGCGTCGTTCCCAGACGAAACGCTTGTTGAGCTCTATTTGGCTGAACTCGAAGCCAAGGAACAGCACTCGACGATGAAGCGCACCGGCGAGGCTGAAGTGAGGAAGGAACGCCGCTCAATTCTCGGCCGGCAGCTTGGCTCGATCTTCCCGAAAGGCCGCCGCAAGAAGGTTCCTATCAGGATGATGGCGGCAGCCGCGATGAACGGACTGCCGCCAAAGGCGAAAGAGAGATGCATGTCGATCTTGGAAGAACTGGAAAATCTTGACAAGCTCGACGCGGAATCTTGCAAAAGTCCTGCAAATCCCCTAACTTCAGCGGCGTGATTTGGGGTGTTGCAGTCGGACCTTCCGTTGGAAGATGTAAATTCGACGGCCCCGTGCGGAAATAACCGATCCGCGCGATGGGAGAAATGTGCTCGTTGTAAGGGCCTCGCTATCTTGAGCCAGCGAGGCCCTTAATCAGATTCTTATGGGTCAATTTGCTTCAGCATGTCGGGATGAAAGTCTGACCACTTCACCTCAAATTGTCCGCTGTTTGAATTGAACCAATAGCACAAAATATTTCCATCGGATTGTAGGTACCCAACAGTCATTAGTGGGCCACCAGACTTCAGCTTTACGGTATCACCAATTTTCACAGAACAATGCTCCTTTTAATCATCTGAAGGACTGGCGCCGATTCACTCTGCGAGTTTTGTTGTGAACCCTATACGGTAAGCTTTCTCACCCAGCTTCGGCATCGCAATGATAACAACGCTGGGGGCGGACCCACCGGTCACCAAAACGCCAAGTTCTTGATCCGCTGATAGAGCTGCTTGTTGATTTGCTATCATCCGCATCATTCGCTCGTGCATGTACTCTGCTGGATTATTTTTCCGCTGAGCGATTGTGCGCATTTCATCCCATGCCGCGGTGATTTCCGTCATATCGCCTCCAGAGGTTACCAGTGCCAGTAGTCAACAATGCACGGCACGGGTTGAGGATCAACCTAGTTCGCTCGGGTTGATTGATAGAGTACTGCCGCCGTCTGGATAGCAAGGTAGATAAGGGTGGCCATAGAGGTGGCTCGGTTTGTCTGAACAGTTTCGGGCTTTTTGTTAAGTGGATTTCCGCCTCGATTATGCTGCCACCATCATTGGTGCCAGCGCGTTGAAGTAGGCCTGATCCGGCGTCTGCCGGTCAAGGGATGAATGTGGGCGTCGGCTATTGTAAAAGGTCAGATAGCGGCCGATGCCAGCGCGGG
>CAACWB010000022.1_pt1 | contig 75490 bp, 70 predicted proteins | sample 2275501 | NCBI WGS metagenome assembly CAACWB01 (sample SAMEA5312444, study PRJEB27640) | indoor metagenome | biome: indoor environment; feature: controlled; material: polymer antistatic dissipative epoxy resin | place: Italy | collected 2014-05-27 | reverse complement strand
GGGCCGGCCACGCCGTTCTGCGGGTGCGAGGGTCAGCCCGCGAAGATTTCGTTCACGGTCTCGACGATATCGTCTTCGTTTTCGAGATAGGCCTTCCAGTCCGGCAGCCAGAAATCCTTGGTGGCGTCGGCGCTGTTGACGATACCGGCCTTGACGAGATTATCCGGCAGGACGGCATTGGAGACGGTAGGGCGCAGGTAGAATTCCTTGCCCATATTGGTCATGAAGGACGGCTCCAGCGCCCGGTTGAGAAGGGCATAGGCAAGCTTCTTCTGGGTCGGCTCGGAATAGCGGCTGACCGTATAGGTCTGGGTCAGGATCGGTTGCAGTTCCTTCCAGTACATGACGGCGAAAGGTGCGCCCTTGTCACGGGCCTGCATGGGTTCGGCATCGCTCTGCACCGCGATGACCACCTCGCCGCGATCCATCAGCGTCTGCATGTTGCCGGTGAAATCCGAAATCTTGGCGGGCATCAACTCCTTCATCGCCTTGTAACCCGCGTCGAGATCGTACTGATCCTTGCCGAATAGCGAGCAGGCGACGAGGAAGAAGTCCATCTGCAGGGTGTTGGACGTGATGTAGGTGCCGCGCTTGCCGGCGAATTCCGGCTTCCACATGTCCTTGAAGCTGGTCGGCGGCGGTGTGACGAGGTCGGTGCGATAGGCGTGCACATACTGGTTGAAGGCCCAGGTGACGCCGACGCCGTTCGAGGTGGCGAAGGGCCAGAGATTTTTGCCGTTTGGCAGGTTGGGAAGGATTTCGTCGATCGTGTGAAAGAAATCGCCTGCCGCCGCCGTCTTGAACATTTCCGGCAGGTTCCAGTTGGTAATGTCGAGCGGCGGTTTCTTCGGCCCGTTGGCGACGAATTTCGGAAACCAGGGCCAGGTGGAATCATATTCGATCTTGCAGTTGAAATCTTTCGCGAAGTCGGTCAGCAGATATTTGTGCACCAGCTCGCCCCAGGGCCCGCCCCATTCGCCTACCCGCAACACCGCCCCGCCGGCATCGAAAACGGAACCGTCATAGGTCACATCCTGCGAGAAGGCGTGGTTGATGTTGAAGAGCGGCAAGGTTGCCGCTGCAGCACCTATCTTGAGAAGCTTGCGGCGGTTGGGATCGAATGTCATTCCAGTCATGTCCATGTTCCCCTTGTTTTTTGAACCTATGGATGCGGGCATTCATTAAATGTCCGGCGGTGCTCTACCCGCCGAAAACGCGCTTCAGATTGATGAGCCTGGACGTAGCCACCATCGACACGACGACGAGGAGGATGGCGAATATGCCTGCTGCCGCCGCGGTGGGTTCGAAGGCGTAACGCAGCGCCACATACATGGCCATCGGCAAGGTTTGCAGGTTTGGCGTCGAGAGAAAGAGTGTCACCTCGAACTGGCCAAAGGAAATGATGAAGGCGAAGATGGTGCCCGCCGAAATGGCCGGTGAAATAATCTTCAGCGTCACGAGGCGGAAGGCGGTGAAGGAAGAGGCTCCGAGCGACCGTGCCGCCTCTTCCAGGCTGCGGTCGAAGCCGACGAGTGCTGCGGTGACCGTGGCGATGACGAAGGGGCAGGTGACGATGACGTGGCCGACGATCAGGCCCGCCATGCTCCGCGCCAGCCCGATGCCCGTGGTGACGTAAAACACATAGAGCGCAAGGCCAAGCACCACCCCCGGCAGGACGATGGGCATCATGAAGAAGGCGCGCAAAGGTGCGACAAGCCGGCTGGACGACCGTGTCAGGAAAAGGGCCGCCATGGTGCCTAGTACCGTCGAAATCGCTGTCGAGATGCCGGCAACGAGGAAGGAAACGCCATAGGCCGAAAGGAAGGTCGGCGAGGTCAGGAAGGCATAGACCCAGCGCAGGGAAAAACCCTGCGGCGGAAAGGTCAGGTACTCGCCGGCATTCAGCCCGGACATGATGACGATGATGACGGGGACCAGCAAAACCGTCAGTGTCAGGACCGACAGAAGCCTGAAAACAAGCGGAATGGATGATTCCTCACGCATCAGCTGCGCCCTCCCGTGGTGCGCATGGCAGCGCGGTGATAGACGGCGATCGCCATCAAGCTGGTGACGAAGAGGACCACGGCGATTGCCGCGCCGAATTGCCAGCGGCCGGTTTCCGCCACCTGCTGGTAAATGTGGATCGGCATGACCATGACCTTCCAGCCACCCATCAGCGCCGGCACGACATAGGATGAAATGGCGAGCGCGAAGACCAGCAGCGTGCCTGCCAGAATTCCCGGCATGGAAAGCGGCAGCACGATGGAGAAGAAGGCTCTCGTGCGGGAGGCGCCGAGCGATCTGGCCGCCTCTTCCAGCGCCGGATGGATGGATTTAATGATGCCGATCAGTGAGAGGATCATGAAAGGCAGCGCGATCTGCACCAGCCCGACCACGACGCCGAAGATGTTGTACATCAGCGGCAACGGCTGTGAAACGATGCCCATGCGGATGAGCGCGCCGTTGATGAGACCGTTATCGCCCAGAAGTACCATCAGCCCATAGAGCCGGATGACCATGTCGAGCTGCATGGACGATAATACGAGGATCATCAGCAGGGTGTTACGGCCGGGATTGACCGTCTTGGCGATGACATAGGCAAGCGGATATCCGAGCACCAGACAGACCAGAGCCACCATGGCGGCAATGCCGACGGAACGCAAAATGGCCTCGTAATAGATAGCGCGGGTGAAGATGCGCACGAAATTGTCGAAGGTGATCGCGCTCGACAATGTGATGACGCCGGCCACCGATTTGTTGAAGGCGAGGGCGAAAAGCGAGGCGGTGGGCACGACGAAAAAGGCGATAAAAAAAATCAGGGCGGGCAGCAGGAGCAGCCAGAAGCCGAAACCGTCGCTGGAGTGTTTTCGCGCCGGAGAAACCTGAGCGAGGGGCAGGCCGTCCATCTGCTTGTCCGTTGTCGTCATTGCGGATACCGCCATGTTGCGTGCTCTCCCGTCATTCGGCCGCTTGCGGCAACATGGCCCTGTGCAGTGCGTCGTAACCGATCAGTTCCTTTTCGGGCGGTGCCGGATAGGTCGTCTTGCTCTGCGAAAGGCCGGCGCGAACGAGGCCGGCGGCAATGGAAACGGCTGTCGGGATGGGATCGACGACGGGAACGTCGATGCCCTCGGCGAGCAGTCCTTCACGCAGGCCGGCCGCGCATCCCATCAGGCCGGTGCAGCCGAAGATCAGGGCTTCGGCGCCGTCTTCCTCCACCGCCTTCCTGCCTTCCTCGACGAGGCGGCGGGCGGTGGCGGCAAGGTCCGCCTCAAGATCCAGCACGGGAATATCGACACTGCGCACCGAGGCTAGCTTGCTGGAAAGGCCACTAAGGGCGGCGGTGTTTTCAAAAGACGGGATCAGGCGGCGCATGACAGTAATGACCGAGAATTTGTGTCCCAGCATGGAAGCAACATGCATGCCGGTTTGGCATGGTCCGAGAACGACCATGCCGGAAATCTCCCGGGCCGGGCGCAGGCCGGGATCGCCCATGCAGTCGATGATGACGGCATCGACGCCTTCACGTTCGGCGCGGGCTATTTCAAGCAGGGTGCCGGGAACGGACATTGCCGCCTCGAACTCGCTTTCAATCGAGCCCGGCCCGGTGGCTATTTCGGCGTGGGAAAGGCTGATGCCGGGATATTCCAACGCCTTGAGATCCGCCAGCTTGCGAAAGCCGCGCGTTACGATGGGGGATACGACACGAACATGGACGACGTTGTCACGCATTCTCGATACCTTCTCCGGCGACTGTGACGACCTACCGCTGCTTGGCAGGACCCGAGCCTTGATCTCAGATGATTTGCGTTGTGGGATGCTGCCCGTTGCTCCCGATGCCTTACGGTGCATCGGCTTTCGGTCAGAAGAAAGGGCTGTGACGAATAGGGCAATGGCTGTTTCGGATGGGTAGCTCGGACAGGTAGAGTGCGTCTTCCCCATACCTTTGGATAGGCAATGCCTCTAAAGCGAACCCTATTCCGTTTGCTTGATTAAATTTTCGTCAGCCGACGTCGTAAATCAGGCAATGCTGTCCTCAGGGAATTATCCAATTCATGCTCCACTATTTTGCCGTCACTTGACCGGTCCACGGTTCAGTTTGATCGTATCCCCACAACAAAACTTGCGGCTTGCTGTACGATCAACAGTTCGCCCTAAGCCAAATTCGAACGATCGGCGCGAGAAGGCGGGCATCGGTCACCTTGCCAACGCTCGGGGCGTTGCACCTGCTTATGGACGGTGTCCATTCTCATCACGAGCTTGACAAAGCGCAAAACCCGATCAATGCTCGGCTTATTGTTTACGCACATGAGAAATGAAGTTGGCATTGGAATTTCGCTGCTTCCGAAACATGCGGCTTCGAAACAAGTCGATCGTTCTTACTGGAGGCTGTTGTCGAGATCGATGTATCGGAAGTGATGTGGAGGCCGAAATACAGTTCAGTTACACAATGGCACCTGTAGCAACATTGGTTTAATCGAGCATGACGACTTTAAAAAAATCGCAGAACTACTTTATGCTAGCTTGAGGAAATCATGCGAGATCTAATGATCCATCTAAAAAGCCCCGCGATACGCCTTGGGCTAGGAATTCCGGGGGCGGCGCTGGCGTTCCTCATCTGCATTTTCGATTTGCCATTCTTGAATGCGAATCTTGGAGCCTTGCTAAAGTTTCTTGTGATCGTGCCGGTGTCTTTGTGCAGTCTGAGCACGATGGATATTTTTCCGTATTCGATAGCCCGTCGTGAAATTGAGTGGAGGAGGAAGTTTCCAGAAGCCTACCGCGCAGGTGAGTGGGAAGTAGTGCCTTTCTTGGAAAATTTGCTGGTTCGTGTCCGTATGAAAGCTGCCCAATGATGGTGAGGAAACATGCGGATCAATCGATATGAAAAAACTGATTGATATCGACGCAGGGTTGGTGATCCAGCAATGTTCTGATGTGCTTCACATTCTTTCAAACCCAAAGCGGGTTCATATCTTGCTGATCTTATCTGAGGGGGAACAATCAGCCAAAGAGTTGATGTATCGCCTTAACAGTTCACAATCGGGCATTTCCCAGCATTTGGCCAAAATGCGCGATGGAGGGATCGTGTCAACAAAACGTTATGGACTTTTTGTACGCTACCATCTGGCGATGCCAGAAATCAAACGCCTGCTTATAGAAGTCGAAGAGTTTCTGAAGCTTGGAGGTGGCCGACGGCGGAGATATGCCCGGGGTCGTGATATCAAGCGGTCGCGATAAATTGGACGAAAGTAGAATGGCGCAATGCCGCTGCATTTTCCAAGAGCCGCCCTGATGCCGCGCGCATATTTATTTGCAAGCACGTGCAACGGAATCGCGTTCGACCACCTCTGTCTGAAGGACAATGCGGCTCGCCTCGCTCGCGGTGCCGTTCAGCCTACCGATCAGCAGTCGGGCGGCCGTTTCGCCGAGTTCGTAGACGGGCTGGCGCACCACTGTAACTGGCGGCGTAGTGACGGACGTCCAGTCCGCGTCGTGAAAGGAAACCAGCGACAGATCGTCCGGAATTGCCAGCTTAAGTTCACGGCAGACCTTGAAGACTTCGAGACCGATGACGCTGTCTGAGGCGATGATCGCAGTTGGAGGCTTGCCAGAGTGGAGCATCGAGGTCACGATGCGGTGGGTATGCTCGGGCGTAACGGCCCCGACACGGATCCACTCCTCCATTCCCGTCAGTCCTGCTTTCACACAGATGTGCAGAAATCCCTCAATGCGGCGGCGCACGGATTCGGTATTGATGTCGGTTGCCTTTTTGAAGCGGTGATCCGGGGTGTCACAGGCCGTAAGATAAGCGATACGGCTGTGGCCGAGAGCAATGAGGCGGCGCGTGATTTCCTCGGCCGCATGCTGGTCGTCGGCGATCACCGTGTCCACATCAATTGCTTCGCTGGCGCGGTCGAGGAGTGCGAGCGGTCGTCCTGCTTCCCGGAGATGATCGACATCGTCCTCTTTAGCCGGTGAGACGATGAGACCATCCACGCGCTTGGCAAGCAGGGTGCGAACCGCCGCCTTCTCCGCGTCGGGATCTTCCCCCGAGTTCATGAGGATTACAGTGAAGCCCGCTTGCCGGGCGACATCCGTAATGCCTCGCACAGCGAGGCTGAAGAAAGGGTTCTCGATATCACCCACCACTACGCCGATGGTGCCGGAACGACCCGTGGTCATGCTGCGCGCAAGCTCGTTGGGGCGATAGTCGAGGTAATCAGCGGCGCTGGTGACGGCCTCGCGCACCCGGTCGCTGACTGTTCCGTAGCCACCCAGCACGCGTGCAGCCGTTGCCTTCGAAACGCCGGCTCTGCGCGCGACGTCAGCCACGGTGACGGAAGCATTTTTAGGTGGGTTCTTGTCCATAGACGGTAGCCTTACAAGAGAACTTGACGACTGGCAAATGCGAAGATAACAATTGCCAACAACAAAAGAGACCGGTCTCTTTGCAATTGAGACCGGTCTCAAAAATTTAAAAGACTTCCGACATGCGAACTGCATGGGCCGGGCGGTTGAGGTCATGCCGCCGTCCGGATGGGACCCGTGCGCCTTGAATACATCGCAACAACGACACCAGAGGAGACGAAACCAATGCGAATTACCGAAGCCTTCAATTCCCCCTTTGCCAAAATCCGTGCCACCGCGATCGCGGTCACGCTCGGTGTCGTTGCAGGCGCAGCGACGCCGGCGTTTGCCGACAATCCGCTTGGCCTCATCGATCCCGCCACCATCAGTGTCGGCACGATGGGCGATGCCAAGCCCTATGCCTTCACCACCGCCGACGGTAACTTTACCGGATTCGACATTGAGCTTTTTCTGAACGTCGCCGGACGCCTTGGCTTCAAGAAGGAGCAGGTGGTCTTCACCGGCCAGGAATTTTCGGCCCTGATGCCCTCGGTAGCCAACGGCCGCTTCGATGTGGCAGCGGCTGCAATCGGTACCACGGCCAAGCGTAAGGAGACCGTTGATTTCTCCGATGGTTATCTCGCAGGTTTCCTGAGCGTCCTTACTCCGGAGGCTGGCATCACCGATGCGGCGGGCCTCAAGGGCAAGCGTCTCGGTGTCGTGCAGGGCACGCTTCAGGAAATATATGCCGAAAAGAACTTTGCCGGCACCGATCTCGTGAAGTTCCCGGACAACAATTCTGCCGTTTCCGCCCTCAACAACGGCACAGTCGATGCCCATTTCCTCGATTTCGAGGCGGCAAAGGACTACTCCGCCCGTTACCCGGCGCTGAAAGTCGCGGTCAATATTCCGAGCTTCGATGCACCGGCAGGTTTCGTCATTCGCAAGGGTAACGATGCGTTGCGCGAGGCGCTCAACAAGGGCCTGAAGGAGGCCATGCAGGACGGCACCTGGAAAAAGCTGCACGAAAAGTGGTTCCCCGGCACGCCGATGCCGCAGGCATATCTTCCCAAGCAGTGATGCCGCCTTCCGGTCCGGCTTTCACCGGTCGGGCCGGCCTTTCTTTCAAGGGATATCCTGATGAATTGGCTTGAAAACCTGCGCCGCAGCTTCCTCGACTGGAATGCCATGGCCGAAGTGCTGCCGACCATGATCACGGTCGGCCTGAAGAATACGCTGATCCTGGCTGCGACTTCGACGGTGCTTGGCGTCGTCATCGGCATGATACTCGCCATCATGGGCATTTCCCGCTCGCCATGGCTGCGCATCCCCGCCCGTCTTTATACCGATATTTTCCGCGGCCTGCCGGCCATCGTCACAATCCTCCTCATCGGCCAGGGTTTTGCCCGCATTGGTCGCGAGCTCTTCGGCCCGTCACCTTATCCGCTCGGCATTCTCGCACTCAGCCTGATTGCCGGCGCCTATATCGGCGAAATTTTCCGCTCGGGTATCCAGAGCGTTGACCGCGGACAGATGGAGGCCTGCCGGGCATTGTCCATGAGCTACGGCCAGGGCATGCGCCTTATCGTCGTGCCGCAGGGCATACGCCGTGTGCTGCCGGCCCTCGTCAACCAATTCATCGGCAACGTCAAGGATTCAAGCCTTGTCTATTTCCTTGGGCTTCTGGCCTCTGAGCGTGAGATTTTTCGCGTAGGGCAGGACCAGGCGGTAGTGACGGGCAATCTTTCACCGCTGCTGCTGGCAGGCGTGTTTTATCTCATCGTCACCGTACCGCTCACCCATGTCGTCAATGCAATCGACAATCGCCTGCGGATTGGCAAGCAGCGCCCCTCGACCATTACCAGTGGGCTGGAGGAGGTTAGTGAACTCGACAGCGCAGCCCGAGCAACCGGTGTCTCCTTCAAGGGCGGTAGCCTCGACGTGCGCGGTCTCGGCATGGCCTATGGTGATCTCGACGTGCTGAAGGGTGTCGACCTCACCGTAAAGCCGGGCAGCGTCACCTGCATCATCGGCCCGTCAGGTTCTGGCAAATCCACCCTGTTGCGTGGGCTCAACCGCCTGGTTGAGCCGAAGAGTGGCGATATTCTCATCGATGGTGAAAGCATTCTCGCCATGAAGCCGGAAAAGCTGCGCCGCCGGGTCGGCATGGTCTTCCAGCATTTCAATCTTTTTCCGGATCACACGGCACTGGAAAACGTCATGCTGTCGCTGACGAAGATCAAAGGCCTGCCGGCAGCCGAGGCCGAGCGTATCGCCAAGGCAAGGCTCGCGGATGTCGGTCTTGCGAGCCGCCACCATCACCGTCCGGGCGGTCTTTCAGGCGGACAGCAGCAGCGCGTGGCCATTGCCCGTGCGCTTGCCATGGAACCGGAAGTAATCCTCTTCGATGAGGTGACGAGTGCTCTCGATCCTGAACTGGTCAAGGGTGTGCTCAACCTCATGGCCGAACTCGGCACACGCGGCATGACCATGGTCGTCGTCACACACGAAATGGGATTTGCCCGCCGGGTCGCCGATCAGGTCGTCTTCATGGACGAAGGGCGCGTGGTGGAAGCCGGCACGCCAGAAGCAATATTCGACAATCCGCAGAGCCCGCGTCTTCAGCGCTTCCTTGCGGAAGTGCTCTGAGCGTCGGGAGGAGAAGAACATGACACGAACGTTACGATGGGGCGTGCTCGGTTGCGCGGGCATCGCCGCCAAGGCGGTAATTCCTGCCATCCAGTCCAGCCGCCTGGGGCGCGTTGTAGCAATCGCCTCGCGCGACGCTGGCAAGGCGAGGGAGATGGCGGTGCGCTTCGGCATCGCCAAGTCTTATGGCAGCTATGATGATCTACTGGCTGAACCGGAAATAGATGCAATTTACAACCCTTTGCCGAACCACCTGCATGTGCCTTTGACGATAAAGGCGTTGGCGCATGGCAAACCCGTGCTCTGCGAGAAGCCGATTGCACTTGATGCCGCGCAGGCGCTGGAGCTGGCAGCGGCACAAAAGGCGGCAGGACTGCTGGTCGCGGAGGCTTTCATGGTGCGCCACCATCCGCAATGGAAAAAGGCGCGCGCGATGATCGCCGCAGGGCGCCTTGGCGAGGCCAGGGTCATCCAGACGATCTTTTCCTATTATCTCGACGACCCCGCAAATGTGCGCAACCAGGCCGAGATCGGTGGCGGTGGCTTGTTCGACGTCGGCTGCTACGCCGTCAATACGGCGCGTTACCTTTTCGGTGCCGAACCGGTTCGGGCAATCGCTCTTGTCGAGCGAGATCCGGTCTTCGGCACGGACCGGCTGACGAGCGGACTGTTGGCGTTTCCGGAGGGAAGGCAACTTGCTTTCACATGCTCGACGCAGTTGTCCCTCACGCAGAAGGTTACGGTGCTTGGGACGCGCGGGCGTCTGGAAATTCCCATTCCTTTCAATGCACCGGCCGATGAGCCGACCGTCCTTGTCTTCGACGATGGCCGTGATCTTGCCGGCGTTGGACGTGAGGAAATCACGATCGGGCCGGTCGATCAGTATCGCGAACAGGTCGATGCATTTGCCGAGGCCGTTCTCTCCGGCAGGCCAGTCGAAACAGGGCTTGGCGATGCGATCGCGAACATGAAGGCAATCGACGCGCTCTTTCGCTCCGCCGCCAGCGGCCGCTGGGAAGAGCCCTGACCGCTTCACACCATCCGTATGACAATTGAATGAAAGCCAACCCCATGACCGACAACACCATCTCTTCGGCCGTCATCATCGGTGCCGGTATCTTCGGAGTTTCCACCGGCGTGCAGCTTGCGCGACGCGGCATCCAGGTCACGATCCTCAATGACGGCCCGGCCGCCAATGGCGCCTCGGGTCGCTCGCTCTCCTGGCTCAACTCGGCGCGTATGCGCTCGGAACCATATCATCGACTGCGCATAGCCGGCATCGACCGATATCGTACGCTGGCGTCGCAGAATCCCGACGCAGAATGGCTTCGCTTCGATGGCGGGCTGACCTGGGATGCAGATGACGAGCGCAACGAGATCGATGCAGCCTATCGGTACGAGGTGTCACTCGGTTACGACGCACAATGGCTGTCGGGCGCCGACGTCGCCCGTGTCACGCCCGGCGTAAACGCGAGTGCTGTTACGCCGCAAGGTGCCATCTTCAATCCAGGCGAGGGTTGGGTCGATCTGCCCGCGCTGATAGAACTGCTTCTGAAGGAATTTTTTGCGCTCGGGGGCGCGCTGGTGACAGACCAGGGGGCCGCACGGGCAGTAATCGAAGGCGGCCGAGCGGTCGGTGCCGAGACGGCGACGGGCGGACGGTTTGCGGCTGATGCCGTCGTGCTGGCGACCGGTCCCGCCGTGCCGAGGATGGCCGCCGAGAGCGGGCAGACCATCGGCGACGGGACGCCGGTCGCCCTTCTCGTGCAGACTAAGCCGCTCGCCCATCCGCTGCGCGCCGTCCTGAACACGCCGCGTGTCGCCGTTCGCCCGGGGCCGGGCGGCGTTTTCTCGCTCGATGCCGATTGGGCTGCAGACGAAGGGGTGGCGCTGCGCCCGGACGGCGGATTTGATATCGACGACAGCATCGTTGCGGCGCTGCTCGAGGAAGCCGCCAGGGTTATGGAGGGTAATCCGAAGCTTGAAGTCGGCTCCATCGGCGTCGGCGGCAAGCCGATACCGGGCGACGGCGAACCGGTGGTCGGAGCTGTCAAGGCCATTCCAGGCTATTATGTCGTCTTCAGCCACAGTGGTGCGACCCTCGGCCTCATCATGGGCGAGCTCCTTGCTTACGAGGTCGCGTTAGGCACCGAGCATCCGATGCTTGAGCCTTTTAGGCCGGAGCGTTTTGCATCGCGATAGACCTACCCGCTCCGATATCGGCGCTGGCCGTGCCTAAAGGCGGCCCTAAAGACTTCCAAGCCCCGGGCACTGGTAGATAAGTAGGCTGTGTGCGGTTAATGCGTCCGGGGCCGTGGCGGAAAGGCTCCGGAGGCATAGCCTCCCTCAGGTAGCATGTGTCAGCTCTATCAGTTGTTCGAGATATGTCGCGCTGTCCCTTACGTAACGCCAGATTCTGACGTCCATTCGAGAATTCTTGAATATTCCTTGAAACCAACGGAGGTCCAAAATCCAAATCCTCCCGGATTGGAATCGAGGACTTCTAACCGGACGGAGACCGGCTCCTTGCATCTCTCCGCCAGGAACAACCCAATCGCAGCGCGGCCAAGCCCGGCCCGCCGACTCTTGCGCGCAATAAAGAACTGCCGAAGGTAAACACGCTCGCCTGCCGACACGGTATCATCGTGCTCCAGCCGATATGTAATGAAGCCGACCGGATAGCCTGAGCATTCAATGACTTCGACAATCCAATCTTCCTTGGATTGAAAGTCTCTGAACCGCTCCTCCAGTTCCTGTAAACCGAGATTGCTGCGATGGCCCTCATCCTGAATTAGCTCCAAATTCATCTGCGCAAGTGATGAATAGTCTGCGGAAGTCGCCGCACGAAACGTGAGATCCGGGAAGGGCGATTCCGCATTTCCGATCTCAGAGTTGGTCATCTATCAAGTACTCCAGGTTTGTCCCGTAAAAGCGAAATTCTGTTTTCGACCCGAAAACCTTTCCGCCGGGACTGTTGTCGATCTCAAGAATACGCTCACTCAGTATAAAACTACTTTTGCCAGCGCCTCGAAAGCCATAAGAGCGGTAGGGGGGCTCACGGGCGATGTAAAATTGACGTAGCTGAATGCGGCCTCCCCGCGTCGAGCCGCGGAGCCAGCAGCGTCAACTGGGCCGAACAAGGCTATCGAATTTTTCAACGAATATTCCCTGGCCCAGGGTTTCGCACCCGAGCCGTCGTGCGTCATTCGCCATAAGGCAGCCAGATGGTCTTCACCTGGCTGGCTCGACGGAGATATTCCGGTCCTTGGCCAAACCGCGGATCAAGCCAGTCTCGCAGACGACCGTAGTCGGCCGAAACAGGCTTGAGGTTGCCAGCAGACGCCGCTTCCACCATGCGCGAACCATTTTCGCTGCCGCAATACCACAGCGCGGCCACGTCGTCGTGCTCGGCGAGCGTCTTTGCCAAAACGTCGCGCTCGCCCGTAAGCAGGTTGACGACGCCCGCAGGAATGTCGGAGGTCTCGAAGACCTGATAAAGGCGGGCGGCAATGAGTGGATGGGCCTGCGAGGCGACCGCCACGACGCGATTGCCCATCGTGATCGCCGGCAGTATCAGCGAGAGGAGGGCCAGCAGCGGCGCCTCGTCGGGCGCCACAACGCCAATCGTACCATAGGGCTCGTTGATGGTCATTGTCACGTGCTGCGATTTTGTCGCGGTTACGGCGCCGTCGAATTTGTCGGCCTGCGCAGCATACCAGAAGCACCGGCGGATCGCCGTCTCGAACTCGTCTTCCGGCTTCGATGCGGCTCCTGTTGCGGCGAGCGCGGCCACGAATTCGTCACGGCGCTGCTCGAGGTTTTCCGCGACAAAATAGAGCACCTGCGCGCGGTTGTGTGCGGTTACACCGCCCCAGGCGGTTGCCTTGTTCGCTGCCTCGACGGCATTGCGCACATCCTTGCGGTTTGCGAGGCCGGCTTCGCCGATGACGGCGCCGCCCTTGCCGTAGACGGTGTAGCTCTGCCCGCCGTCCGGGCGTACCTGCTTGCCGCCGATATAGAGCTTCGCAGTGACATCGATCGACGCGCGATCGGCCCCACCGGTGGCAGGGGCTACATCAATGGGCAGGGTCGAGGCGGGGCGAGCCTTGCCCTGGTTCTCCCAGCCGGAGGTGAGATATTCGAGCATGCCTGTGCGGCCGCCTTCGCGGCCATAACCGCTTTCGCGATAGCCGCCGAAGGGCGCGGCCGCATCGAACATGTTCGTGGCGTTGATCCACACGACCCCCGCTTTTACGTGCGCAGCAAGCTCGATGGCGCGGTTAATGTTTTCGGACCAGATCGAGGCGGCAAGACCGTATCGGGTGTCGTTGGCGAGCGCGACCGCCTCGTCCAGCGTGCGGAAGGTCTGCGTGGTCGCGACGGGACCGAATATCTCGACCTGCGACACGCTGTTTGCGGGATGGCTGTTGGTAAAGAAGCCCGGTGTGCAGAATGCTCCCTTCTCCGGCAGGGCCACCGGGGCGAGGTTGAGCGTCGCCCCTTCTTCTTCACCAGCCTTTAGAAGGGACTTGATGCGCGAAAGCTGCTTCATCGAGACGACCGCGCCCATGTCCATCGTCTTGTCCAGTGGATCGCCAACGCGTAGCGCCGCCATGCGCGCCTTCAGCTTGTCGAAGAACCGCGGTGCGACTCCTTCTTGGACGAGGAGCCGTGAGCCCGCGCAGCAAACCTCGCCCTGATTGAACCAAATCGCATCCACGACACCTTCTACAGCCGCATCGAGATCGGCATCGTCCAGCACGATAAAGGGGGACTTGCCGCCCAACTCCAGGCTGAGCTTCTTGCCGGAGCCAGCGATCTGCCGGCGAATGATGCGACCGACCTCGGTCGAACCGGTGAAGGCGACTTTATCAATGCCGGGATGGCCGGCAACGGCAGCGCCTGTCTCGCCGTCGCCCTGCACAATGTTGACGACGCCCGCAGGCAGACCGATCTCAATCAGAAGCTCAGCGAAGGCATACGCTGTCATCGGTGTCAGGTCGGCTGGTTTTAAAACGACGGTGTTACCGGCCGCGATCGCGGGCGCGACCTTCCAGGCCAGCATCAACAGGGGGAAATTCCAGGGAATGATTTGGCCGCAAACTCCGACCGGCTTATGTTGCGGGAACTCGTCAGCGACAAGCTCCGCCCAGCCGGCATGATGGTAGAAGTGGCGGGCAAGGAGCGGGACGTCGATGTCGCGCGTTTCGCGGATGGTTTTGCCGTTATCCATGGCTTCGAGCACGGAGAAGAAGCGTTCGCGCTTCTGGATGTGGCGTGCGATGGCATAGAGGTATTTTGCACGTTCATGGCCTGACAGCGCCGACCACTTGGGAAACGCCGCGCGCGCAGCCTCAACGGCTGCATCGACATCCGCCTCAGTGCCCTTGGCGATCCGGCCGATCACTTCCTCCGTTGCCGGGTTGACGACCTCAATGAGGTCACCCTCTGCAGTCGTGAACTTGCCGTCAATGAAGTGGCCGACACCCGCGGAACGAGCGGATAGCCAAGCCTTGATCTCTTCGTTACTTTCGGGTGCGGGGCCATATTCCATGGTCTGCATGATGTCCTTGATGGAAGGCATGGTTTAACCCTCAGGCCAGCGCGTGGCGGTTGGCGGCCGAGTAGCGGCCTGTGATGTGATGTTCGAGCTGGCGTTCAATGTCGCCAAGCATTGAGGACGCCCCGATACGGAAAAGATCGGGCATCATGAAGCGTGTGCCGAGTTCTTCCTTCATGAGGATGAGCCAGTTCATCGCGTCCTTCGCGGTCCTCAGACCACCGGCCGGCTTGAAGCCGACCATCTGACCGGTGCGGTCCTTGTAGTCGCGCAGAGCCCGCACCATGGTGAGGGACACCGGCAGCGTCGCGTTGACGTCTTCCTTACCGGTCGACGTTTTGATGAAGTCAGAGCCAGCCTGCATGGCGATCATGGATGCCTTGTAGACATTGGAGAGCGTCTTGAGGTCGCCCGTCGCGAGGATCGCTTTCATATGGGCGTCACCGCAGGCTTCGCGCATCTGCCGCATCTCGTCATAGAGTGCGGACCAGTTGCCGCGCAACACATGCTCACGGGTGATAACGATGTCGATTTCCTTTGCCCCTTGGTCGACGGCATAACGGATCTCGCCGAGCCTGAGCGGAAGCGGGGTGAGGCCCGCGGGGAAGCCCGTCGCAACAGAGGCGACCGGAATGCCGCTACCTTCGAGTGCCTTCACCGCGTGGGCGACCATGGTCGGATAGACGCAGACCGCCCCGACCGTCAAATGATCGATGCCGAGCCTTTCTAAGATATCACCGCGCACCGGCGCCTTCGCCTTGGCGCAGAGACGTTGTACGCGACCCTCGGTATCATCGCCCGCCAGCGTGGTGAGGTCGATGCAAGTGATCGCACGCAGGAGCCAGGCCGCCTGCCAATCCTTCTTGACCGAGCGACGCGTGGGCAGCGTCGCGGCGCGACGCTGTGCGGCCGACCAATTGACGGTGTGGTTTTCGAACCAGTTGAGGGTTAACGGCGTGCCCTCCGGGCGGGGAAAGTGATCTGTCATGGGGGGTTCCAGCTGTTTTTCCCGGGGTTTCATGCCCGGCCTCTGCGGATGTCGATGAAGCGGTTGAGAAGAATGGCCACGACAATGATCAAGCCCGTCACGGTCATCTGGTAGAAGGAACCGAGCCCGAGGAGGTTGAAGATATTGCGCAGCACCTGCAGCAGCATGACGGCGAAGAACGTTCCCAGGACGCCGCCTCGTCCGCCAAAAAGTGATGTGCCACCAAGAACCACCGCCGCGATTGCGTCGAGCTCCAGCCCTTGCGCAGCCGTCGGCTGACCGATACGCAGGCGCGATGTCAGCAGGATGCCGGCAAGCGCGCTCATGATGCCGGAAACCGTAAAGACCAGCACGAGGACGCGGGTGGTAGGCAGACCGGAAAGCCTCGCGGCTTCAGCGTTGCCGCCTGTAGCGTAGACGGATTCGCCGAACACCGTGAGGCGCAGCAACGCGCCGGCGACAATGCACAGCACAATGAAGATGAGACCCATCGAGCTGACCTGCAGGCCTGGCAGCACCGGGACCATGGTCGAGGAGATCGCGCCGAAGGGCGCCGGCAGGCCCGAGACTGGCACGCCGTCCGTCAACAGGTATGTGATGCCTCGGAACGACACGAGGCCGGCGAGCGATACGATGAAGCTCGGCACCTCCGCCAGCGCCGTAATGAGACCAATGACGGCTCCGGCGAGAGCGCCGGTCAGGATGGTGATGGTGAGCGCCAGCACGATTGGCATGCCGCTGGCCAGAAGCACGGCCACCAGCATGCCACACAGGGCAACCACCGAGCCGACGGAGAGATCGATATTGCCCGTCAGGATGACGAAGGTCATGCCGACGGCTACGACACCGACCACGGCCGCCTGCTGGAACAGGTTGGCGATATTGGTGGATGTCAGGAAGTTCGGTGACAGGATCGCCGCGATCGCGACGACAACAAGGAAGATCGCTATGAAATTGTACTCGATGAGAAGATCAGCGATGCGACGCCCGGAAGTGCGTACTGGCGCAACGCCTGTCACATTGTCAGTCATGATGGTGGTCTCCGAGGATCTGATGTTTCAGGATCGTGTCCTGTTCGGTTGTGGCCGGGTCGAAGCGGGCAATGTTTCGCCCCTCGTGGAACACCCAGATCGTGTCGCACGCTGCGTAAAGTTCCTCGAGCTCGGACGAGGCGACGATGACCGCCGCGCCGTCGGCCGCCAGTTCGTCAACCAGCCGGTAGAGATCGGCCTTGGCGCCGATGTCCAGGCCTCGTGAAGGCTCGTCGAGCAGCAGCAGCCTCGCGCCCTTAATGATCCATTTCGCCAGCACGACCTTCTGCTGGTTGCCGCCCGAGAGCTGGATGACCTTCTGCTCAGGCGAGCCGTATTTGGTGGAAAGCTGCCTGAGCACCGGCACCGTCTTCGCCTTGAGCTGGCCGTGCCGTGCGAGGAACCGTCCCTGCATGGCGGGCAGGGTGGCGTTGCGATAGATCGGCGCGTCGAGGATGAGCCCTTCCGTCTTGCGGCTTTCCGGCACGAGACCGAGGCCGGCGGCGATGGCATCGCGCGGCGTCTTCGCCTTGTAGGGCTTGCCGTAGAGCGACATGCGCGCCTCGTGCGGGTCGGCCCCGAACAGCGCCTTGAGGAAGGATGTGCGACCGGAGCCATTCAGCCCGGTGAGGCCGGCGATCTCGCCGCGCCGCAGTTCGAAATCGCGGATATCGAGGCCGTTCGCCGCCGTCAGACGATCGACCTTCAGCACGACCTCGCCGGTGACCGACGGCCGCTCGCGGCGCTCGACGAAGCCGCGATCGCGCCCAAGGATGGCTTCCACCAGCGCGCTGTCCGGCGTGCCTTCGACATCGAAGGTCTCGATGGTGCGCCCGCCGCGCAGCACGGTCACGCGGTCGCCGATCTCGCGAAGCTCACCCAAGCGGTGGCTGACATAAAGGATGGCGACGCCCTGCGCCGTCAGTTCGCGGATGACACGGAAGACGGATTTCAGCTCGGTCTCGTTGAGTGCCGCCGAAGGCTCGTCCATGATGATGACCTTGGCCTCGCGCGTCAGCGAACGGGCAATCGCGGTCAATTGCTGGTTGGCGATGGAAAGGCTGCCGACGCGATCCTCCGGCGTGAAGCTTGCACCGACCCGCGCAAGCGCCTCGAACGCCCGTGCCCGGCGGCTGCGCTTGTCGAGAAAGCCGAAACGCGACGGCGGATGGCCGAGGAAAAGATTTTCGGCGACCGTCAGTTGCGGCACGAGATCCAGTTCCTGATAGATCATCGAGATACCAGCCCGGGCCGCTTCTGCGGGAGCGCGGAAATGCACCGGCTTGCCATCCACCTGTATCTTGCCGGCCGACGGTGACAGTGCACCAGCGATGAGCTTCAGGAAGGTCGACTTGCCGGCGCCATTCGCGCCGAGAAGGCAATGGACCTCGCCCTTGCGGACGGCGATATTGGCTTCTTCCAGCGCAATGATGCTGGGCGGGAAGCGTTTCGACAGGCCCTCGATGGTCAACACGTCCGGCATCATACGCCCTCCTCCAGAATGCGGCGTGCCGTAACCTCGTCGGTCACGAGATCAGTGACGTAACCGGCGCGCAGGCAGGCCGCGGCGATGCGGTGCTTGTCCTCGCCCGCCGCGACACCGATCACCCGCTCCTTGGCCGCAAGCGCTTCCAGCTTCAGACCGATGGTGCGGTCGTCGAGCTGGGTGTCGGCGATGCGGCCGCTGCGATCGACGAAGCGGCCCATGATGTCACCGACCGCCTCCAGATTGCGCAGCCGCGCGATATCCTCGTCGCCGAGGTAACCGGAGCCGAGCAGCACCGACTGGGATGTGAGGCCGCCGAGACCAAAGCAGAGGACCGGCGCCTCTTCAGCCAGCGCCAGAACGCGGCCCAGAATGGGATCCTCTTCAAGCGCCTGGCGGGTGGATTTCGAGCCGATGATCGCCGGCACGGGCAGCAGCGTCGCGCGCCCACCCGTCGACTGCGCGAACTCCTCCGCGACGGCGGAGTTGCGGCTGCTGGTCGCCGTCAGCGCGGTCGATCCGTTGACGAGCACGACATGAAGCCCCGGGCACCAGTCCTTCGGAAGCGCGCGGGCGACCGCCGACATGGTGCGCCCCCAGCTGACGCCGATCAGCTTCGGCTTGGGGCTGAGGCTTGCCAGATGCGTGGCGGCGGCCTGGGCGACGCTGTCGATGACGAGGCTGGGGTCGTCGATCTCGCCGGTCGGCACGACGATGGCCTCCTTGACGCCGAAGCTGCGCTGCAATTCGAGTTCGACCGTGGTCCTGCGGCCGGCGCGTGGCGTGATCTCGATGCGGACGATGCCGGCCTCCTTCGCCTCGGTCAAAAGCTTGCCGACCTGCCAGCGCGTGAGGCCAAGTTCGTTTGCGATCTCGGACTGGGTGCGATCGAGGTCGTAATAGAGCTTGGCGACCTGGACGATCAGGTGATCGCGCTGGTCGGAGGAGGGCAGGCGGGCGGAATAGGGGTTGCGTTCGGCCATGTCACGCCTCCCTCTGGCGGCTTGCCAGTTGGTGCAGCACCGGTCTTAGCCGCTCTGTCGCGTCCTGATAGAGCGGCAGCATCTTCTGGAACCAGTCGGCGCGCGCCGGATCGGGCAGCAGTTCCTTCGACGGCGCCACGCAAGCCGCAGCGGCGGCCCTCAGATCAGAGTACGCCCCGATGGCTGTGGCCGCGGCCGCAGCGGTTCCAATGAGCGAAAGATTGTCTTCCCTAGCGACCTGCACCGGCTGGCCAATGGCATCGACTGTCGCCTGAAGCCATGCGGCGTTCTTGACGATGCCGCCCGCCATCATAACACGGTCCACGGCGACGCCGCGCCCTTTGAGCACCGACAGGACATTGGCCGAACCAAGCGCGATGGAATCGATGGACGCGGCATAGACATCCGCGCGGGTATGACCGAGCGTCAGGCCCATCAGGACACCTCGCAGGGCGGCGTCGCGATAGGGTGTGCGGTTCCCCATCATGTAATCGAGCGCCAACAGGCCTTCCGACCGCGCCGGATCGGCCGCGACATCGGCGATCAGCGCGGCATGGCCGGCCGCGTCCAGTCCGAACATCTCACCGGCAAGCCAGTTGAGCATTGAGCCCGCTGCTACCTGTCCGCATTCGACCAGCCAGCGGCCATCGTTGAGCGCATTGGGGTAGGGTCCCCAGAAGCCTGAAACGTCGGCCTCTTGCGCCAACTGCACCAGCTGGACGATGGAAGTTCCGCCAATGAACAGCATGCCGCCCGGCTCGATGGTATCGGCACCGAGGATACCGATATGGGCATCGATCCCGCCTTGGGCGACGACCGGCTGGTTCTCCAGTCCCAGTTCCGCCGCAATGGCCGGCTGCATCGGTGCGATCACGCCGCCGACGGGCACGATGCGTTGTGGCAGGCGTTTGGTCAGGTCGGCAATACCCAAGGCCTCGTAAACCTCGGGCACGAACCGGCCAACGGCGCTGTCGTAGTTCCATTTGCAGGCGGCGTTCATTCGCGAGCCGACCCACTCGCCCGTCAGATCGAAATTGATGTAGTCGAGCGCTTCGCAGACGACCTCGGCGGCGTCCCAGACGTCGCGGCGGTTTCGCTTCAGCCACATAGCCTTGGGCACGAGCCATTCGACTGCGTCCGATCCGCCGCAGTAGCGCATGACGGGATGGTCAAGGCTTGTCGTCTCGCGTGCCTCGGCTTCCGCGCGGCAGTCCATCCACAGGAGAGCGGGCGATAGCGGCGTGCCGTCGCGTCGGCAAATGGCCACGGTGGAGGCGGTGGTGGCGGTGCAGACCGCATCAATGGTGCGTCTGCCCGCCATTTCGAGCACGGCACGGCCGGTCGTGCGCAGGGCCGCGCGCCATTCCGCAGGGGACTGCTCCGCCCAGCCCGCGCGCCGGTAGCACGTCGCATAGGTCGCCTCCGCCTGGGCCAGCATTTGCCGCCGATCGGTATCGTAGACGCCAGCGCGAAGTCCGCCCGTGCCGAAGTCGAAGCTCAGGATGTGAGCCATGACTGATTATCCTCCCTATATTCTCCTCGCCCGGCATCGCCTCCAGTGCCGGTCATCCCTCACGGGTGGAACATGATCTTCGAGAAGAAGAACTCGCGATCGGTGCGAAGCCGCTCGAAGATAGAAGGCAGTTCCTCCAGCTTTAGATCGTGCGTGATCATGAATTCCCACTTCAAAGCACCCGACGCAAGCTTGTCTAGCGTCACCGTCCATTGCGGGCCCGGATAGGGCGCTCCGAAGGAATTCCATGAGCCGTGCAGCGACACTTCCTGGCGCAGAAAATGCTGGAAGGCCGCATTGGAAAGGGGTACGTCGCCGACGGGAATGCCGATGAAGACCACATGTCCGCCTGGTGCGGCCAGCCGGACGGCGGCGTTGACCGATGTCGGATGACCCGCGGCTTCCACGATGATGTCGGCGAAAAGCCCCCTGGGGAGTTCCGCTCCGGCGAGGAAGGCATGCGTCGCGCCAGCCTGACGGGCAAGCTCCCGCTTTTCCTCGGAGACGTCGATCGCGACGACCTCGCGCGCACCCATCAGCAGCATCCACTGGATGGCGAAGAGGCCGATGGGGCCGCAGCCGATGACTGCCCCGCGATCCCCCATACGCACACCGCCGGCCTTCCAGATGGCATGAAGGGCGATGGAAGCGGGATCGACCATGGCCGCGGCGCGCGGGTCGCAGCCTTCCGGCGCCCTTAGGAGATTTGCGACTGGGGCGCAAACCCATTCGGCATAGGCACCGTCGCGGCGCGAGCCGAAATAGTCGTAGTTGCGGCAACGCGAGAAATTGCCGGTCGCGCACTGATCGCAGGAGCCGCACGGCAACATGGGAGGAACCGTGACGAGGTCACCCTTCGCAAAGCCGGTCACAGACGCACCCAGTTCCTCGATATGGCCGGAAAATTCATGGCCGCAGATGATGGGCATCTTGTGTGCGCCTTTGACGAGCATGCGCGGCAGGTCCGATCCGCAAACGCCGACGGCCGCCACGCGCAGCAGCACCTCGTTCGCGTTCGGAACGGGTTTATCGACATTTTCGAGGCGGATGTCTCCGGGCGTATATAGGACGGCGGCGCGCATGAACGGGTTCCTTTAAAAACAAAATGACTTGCGCCGGCGGAGGTCCGCCAGCGTTCGGAAAAGCGGGAGTAGCTGAAGCTCCCCCGCCCTCTAAGAATTACTTGTCGAGGACCTGCGGGCGGTATTCGGCAAACAGTTCGGTGTGCGGGTATTCGCCGACCTTGTCAGGCGTCACGAGGGCCGTGCCGGCATCCACGAAGGCGGGAACCTTTTTGCCGGCAGCGGCTTGGCGCGCGACCTGGATGGTCACGTCGCCGAGATACTGTGGATCATTCAGCGCGGTGGCGATGTACTTGCCGCCGGCCATTGCCTCGAGCGCCTCGGACAGGCCGTCGACGCCGGCGATCAAAACGTCGTCGCGGCCGTTTTCTTTAAGAACCTGTAGGGCGCCGAGCGCCATATCGTCGTTATGGGCGTAGACGACTTTCACATCCGGATTTGCCTGCAGGAGGTCCTGCATTGCGGTTACAGCGTTTGCGCGGATGTACTCCGCATAGGGCCCTTCGATGATCGTGTGGCCCGATCCATTAATCGCTGCGTGAAAACCGTCTCGCCGGTCCATCATGACCGCGCCGCCTGCGTCTCCTTGGATTTCAATAATCTTTGCTCCGGCGACGCCGTCTTTCTTGAGCTTTGCGACAACGGCCTCGCCTACGAGCTTGCCCATTGCCTTATTGTCACGACCTACATGGGCAGCAACTTTGCCACCAGTGACGGGACGATCTACCGTAATGACCGGAATGCCTGCCGAAGCCGCCGCTTCGAGCGACGGGGCGACAGCCGCCGGGTTTACGGGATTGATGATAATCGCTTTGACGCCCTGAGTGATCAGATCCTGAATGTCGTTATTCTGTTTGCTCACGTCGCCATTGGCGTCGAGAAAGACAAGGGTATCGCCGGAAGCCTTCGCTGCGGCTTCGGCTCCGTTCTTCAGCTGCACATAAAACGGTGATTGGAGCGTGACCTGACTGAAGCCGATTTTGAGCCCTTCGGCCTTTACGGCTTGTGGCGTCATCATCGACACCGCGAGAAGTGAAACTGCACTTGCAAAGCCTGCGAGAAGTGAACGGCGAGTTGTCATTGAATCCTCCCATTGATCCAGCTGCCCTCTCTCCCAGAGGGCAACATATGTGATATAATTTCACATATGTTGATAACATGGCATCATGCGATCCTCCGGCTTGTCAATACCAAGCGGTCACCGGCAAAAATATTCGTTTAGGTATTTGAATTTATTATATTATGTTCGCGAAGATCGACACAACATAGCGCCGTCGAAATGTGGGCGCGCTGGTCTCCACGCGTTTATGCACCTGTCACCGCAGCAACATTTGCAGTTTTGCCCTGCGAAAGGCGGCGTGAGAAACTGGCCTCTGTGCTGATGACGGCACGCCTACCCCGGCAGTCAAACTCCGGGCCATCCCAAGAGGGCAGCCGATCTACCTGAGGGCAAAAATGATAGGCTTCGGGGCAACTCGGTCTGCAGCTACCGCCTGATCGGTTGTCCAACCGGAACGCTGTGAAGGGTGTCCCTTCTAAGACGCATCCCGAGCTTGTCGCCGACTTTCGGCAGGGTTTCGCTGCCACGGTAGTCTGCTCTTGCAATGAGTGGGACAGAAACCCCGGCGACATGCGCCTCCACTCGGTAGGTGCCACCGTGGAACTGGACCTGTTGAAGAGTCAACATTCCCTCGTTGTTCGCGGTTAGTTCGATGTCTTCAGGTCTAATGACAATCAACTGATCGTCTGCAACGCGATCAACGACTTGAGGCGGCAGCACGTGATACGCCTCATTTCTCGGAATGAGATTAACTTCGCCAAGAAACCGGGCAAGGAACTCTGACCGCGGTCGGCAGTACATCTCTTCGGCTGAACCTTGCTGTGCGATGTGCCCTTGGTCCATAACGATCACGTGGTCCGACATGGAGAGCGCTTCCGATTGATCATGGGTCACGCTGATCGTTGTAATGCCCACCTCACGCTGAATCGTTTTCAATTCGGATTGCATAGCCTCGCGCAATTGCTTGTCGAGCGCTGACAGCGGTTCATCGAGGAGCAGGACATCGGGACGCGGTGCCAATGCGCGCGCCAGGGCAACACGTTGAAGCTGTCCGCCGCTCAGTTGGGCCGCGGAGCGCTTCTCAAAACCTGGCAGCTTAACAAGCTCCAGAACCTCGGCCGTACGTTTCGCCTTGTTCTCAGTAATGCCCTTTGCGAGAAGGGGGAAATGAATGTTTTCCTCAACCGTCATATGGGGAAAAATCGCGTAATTCTGGAAAACGATACCAAGTCCTCTGGCTCCCGGCGGAAAGGCGACCATATCGGTTCCGCCGAACATCACGCAGCCTCTGTCTGGCCTTGCGAACCCGGCGATCACATTGAGGGTGGTGCTCTTTCCTGATCCGGACGGACCAAGCAATGTCACAAATGATCCAGCCGCCGCCTTGATGTTGACGTTGGTCAAAATACGATGGTCCCCAATCGACAGATCAATCCCGTCAAGTTCTACTTCGACCGTCATTGATGAAGACCTTTCTCGTTAAGCAGCTTTCGATCACGATGTAATGCGGTGATCCGGCCGAGACCTACCACGGCGACAGCGACAATAATGGTTATGAAGATTACAAGCCCGCTTACTGAAGCCAGCAATGGAGTGATGCTTTGAGTGGCTTCCGAATAAAGCTTGGCGGGAAGGGTTGAATTCCCGGGCGGCGCAAGAAACAGCGGAAGGACGGCCTCATCGAAGGCAAAGGCGAATGCCAACAGGTAACTGAAGATCAAACCGCGCTTCAACAAGGGTAGTTCAATATTAAGAACGATCCGAAACCAGCTCGCTCCCATACTCTGGGCGGCCCGAATGAGCGCTGGGTTTATATTCGCCATTGCGCTCTGCATGACAAGAAATGCAACGGGTAGACTCAAAATGATCTGACCGACAATCAGTGGCGTGAGCGAACGCGTGAGGCCCAGAGGCAAAAAGAGCTGCCGAAGGCCGAGTGCGAAAACGACGTATGGAAGGACCATCGGAAGGAAAAACGCAGCTCTAATTCCGGCGGATCGGTGCTTTTTATGCGCTATGCCAATAACTGCGAGCGTTGCCACAACAGTAGAAAACAACGCAGAAAGGCCCGATACCTTGAGCGAAATGACGAGGGCGTCCTGCCAAGTCGGATCTTCAAAGACCGCATAGTACCAACGCAGCGACCAACCGGGGGGAGGAACCTCGATAAAATCGCCCGACGTGAAGGATGCGGGCAAAATAATCAAAGTTGGCATTAACAGGTATATTGCGAGCATCACCCCAGATGCCACCAAAATCAAGCGTTGCCCGCGGAGCGTTGAGCGAAGTTCCTTGTCAAGTTCTGTCATTGCTGGCTCCATCGTTCCGAAAGATGAAAGAGCTTTTCGGCAATCAGGTATAATCCAGCCACGACCGCCAACAACGCCGCGCCCATGGCCGCCGCCGCTTGGAAGTCGAATTTCTGGCTCATCTCTCGGCCAATCAGGGTGCCAATCGTTAACTGCGTGGGCCCACCCAGAAGCGCTGGGGTGATGTAGAAGCCAAGCGATAGCATGAATACGAGTATCCCGCCGGCCAGAACTCCTCCGGAAACCTGGGGCAATACAATATGGCGGAAGGTGAGCGAAGCCGATGCCCCCATGCTTCTTGCCGCGCGGAGTTGATTTGCATCCAATGCGCTGAGCGCCGAGTAGGTCAGAACGATCGAATAGGGAAGCATTACGTGAACCATGCCGATATACATGGCCACCGGCGTTTGAAGCACTGCTAAAGGACCATCGAGGAGGCGGAGCCAAGTCAGAAGGGAGCCGACCACCCCGCGCGGTTGAAGGAGAATGATCCAACCGTAGTTGCGCACCATCAAGGAGATGACAAACGTGGTCCCGATAGCGAACAGAAGGAAAGCCCTGACTGGCCCGGAACAGATGGCGAGGGCGAAAGCGTAGATGACGCCGAGACAGGTACAGATGAGCGCAACAAAGACGGCCATCGACAATGTCCGCAAAAGCGCCGACAGGAACAACGGCTGGGCGATTGCAGAATAAGCGCTGTCAAAAGAGCCTTCGACAAACGCAGTGCCGAAGACGAAAGTGAGGGGAAGCCACATTCCGACGGCAAGTACGGCGAGGGGTAGTGAAATTAGCGTTCTGGCACCAAGCCCGAGCTTGTAAACGGCCCAGCGCGAATGCGAGGGAACGAATGGGCCGCCAGATGAACCGAGGGATGATTGTAAAATAGACATTCAGCCGGAATCCCCTCTCGTGATGATGCCCTGAGATTCGAGCGCGGCCAAAACTTCAGCCTGGAGGAATTTGTGAGCATCGGCGAGTGCATCGCGTGCCGCTGAAGGGTCCCGTTGACGAGCGGCATCTATCAAACGCTGCAAGCACGCCGCAGCGACCACGCGTTTCGGGCGCACGTTCCCAAGCGTCAAACGGATATAGCGTTCTGTAGCGCGCCGGAACTCAATTATAGTTTTTATCATTTTCGGCCGTTTTGAAGCGGCAAAACAAAGAAAATAGGCGTCCCATTCGGGGCTCATGTACTCGTCGAACTCTTCAGCCGACTGAAGAAACCGGTCATGAAGCTCTTGCATCCGCTCAATGTCAGAGGGCGACAAATAATCAATGCCCACTGCGGCGGCGAGAGATTCGATCGCGCATCGTAAATCCGAATATTCCTGAAATTCGTTGAAGTCTAACGCAGCCACATAGGCGCGCTTGCGAGGCGAACTGTTCACCAGGCCTTCTGCGGTGAGCCTCGCGATCGCATTTCGCACGGGCATCGTGCTCACCCCGAGTGACGAAGCGAGCGGGGCGAGCTGCAGCTCGGTACCAGGTTTTAATTCGCCCAAAACTATTCGGTCCCGCAGAAACTCATAGGCGGCTTCATCAATCGACTTCGGAACGAATTGGGCAACGGTCTTAGGAGATAGGGTCATGCCTATTGATAAGGTCATTTCTTTTCCTATTGCAAGCACAATGTGAATATGTCACAGATCGTTTTATAAAAATCGGTGATCACAGATTTCAAAGTAGAGGTTTCTTGATGTCCAATCCTCATCCCCGCCTGGCAGTCATCACTGGAGGCTCGTCAGGCATTGGCGCTGCCTGTGTGGATCGCTTTATTGCAGAGGGCCGCGCAGTCATCGTTCTTGATCGCCGAGAACCACAGGCGACCGTTGCAGGCTTCCATCTGGTTGACGTGTCAGACGAGAACGCAGTCCGTGATGCGTTCGCTGCGATTGAAAAAGAGCACGGAGATATCGACGTGCTTATCAACTGCGCCGGAATAGCAATGGAGCGACAAGAGCTGCGCGCCACGACAGGCGCGCATTTCTCCAGGCATCACGAGGTCAACACGGTTGGCGTCCTCAATTGCCTCAAGTTCGCGGTAATTGCCGACGGCGGCGCCATCGTCAACATCTCGTCAATTCTGGGCGTGTCGGGAGGCCCGGGTTACGCATCCTATGTGGCTTCGAAATATGCCGTAGAAGGATTGACGCGCGTGGCGGCTATCGAATTTGGAGACCGGGGAATACGCGTCAACGCCATCTGCCCGAGTACCGTCAACAACCCCATGACCGCGACGTTTTACGTTGAAGCGGGTGCCTTTGCCATGAGGTCGGCTGTGGACCGAATCGTGGAAAAGGACGAAGTGGCGGCACTTGCCGCGTTTCTCGGGTCGCGGCAATGCCCGTCATTGACCGGTCAATCCTTCATACTCGATGCGGGAGCATCTGCCGGCTTAAGCACCAAAGAGTGGGCTCGATCAAAGGAAGCTTGCGATGCACGTGCATAACAGTAACCAAAGCGTCGATCATTTCTCGGACGAAGAGGCAATCAGCGCAATAGATCCCCGTCCGGTTCTTGCAGCGTTGGCGCTTAAGACCGGGGATAGATCGTTCCTTGCCGATGAATTTCGACAATCACCCGACCCGGACGTTGACGCGGAGCGGATTTTGGCGGCGCGCGATCTTCTTCGCAAGCGCCTTGGGAACATTGTCAATGGCTCGCTACGAGCCGATGAATTGCGAACGATCGCACCTATTCCAGAGGAGGAAATCGTTCAATTCCTCACGAATGGAGCAGGCGAGGCTTACGCCGACTTCATCTCGGAACAGCTTCGCGGCGGCGTCCAAGCTGGCGATCACTTCGGGAAAAAAGTGGCGATCGTCGGAGGTGGACTCTCAGGCATTGCCGCCGCGATCAAGTTCATTTCAAGCGGCTGCACGGTCGTCATTTATGAAAAGAACCACGAGATCGGCGGGACTTGGGCATATAACGATTATCCCGGCTGCCGATTGGATACAAACAATTTCACATATACCTACTCATTCAGTCGCGCGAGAAAATGGACAAACTACTATTCAACGCAGCCTGAGGTCCTGGAATATTTGAAACAGGTTGCGCGCCGACACGGCGTCGATGAGTTCGTCGAACTCGACGCCCAAGTGCTGCAATGCTCCTGGTCGGAAGAAGACCAAGATTGGACACTCAGCATCGAGAAAAATGGCGCAGTTTCTCACGCACGTTTCGATATCGTGATTTCTGCGCTCGGCCAGCTCGGCGTTCCCAAGATACCGCAATTTGCTGGCCTGGAGGATTTCCATGGTTTGAAGATACACTCGAACCGGTGGCCAAAAGACCTTGACCTGTCCGGAAAGAAGGTCGGTGTGATTGGAACCGGAGCGACCGGTTTTCAGCTTGCGCCAGAGTTGGCGAAGCGCGCGGATAAACTTGTCATCTTCCAAAGAAATCCGCCTTGGCTGATGCCGACGCCCGAGTACAGCAGAGCAATGCCACAAGGCGCCGTCACTCTTTTTGAAACCTTGCCGGGGCTGAGCGACTGGTATCGCTTTTGGCAGTTCTGGATATCGGTTGAGGGACGACTGCCTCTCACCGAGGTTGATCAGGACTGGCGGGAGAAGGGCAGCGTCTCAAAACGCAATCAAGAATTTCGGCAGATGTTGACGAACCACCTCGTCCGTCAATTTTCGGATCGACCCGATCTGTTAGCTAAGGTCATTCCTTCCTATCCACCCGGCGCGAAGAGAATGCTGCGAGATGATGGGACGTGGGCCACGATGCTCAAGCGGCCGAATGTCAGGCTCGAGACCTCCGGCATCAATTCATTCGTTCCTTCGGGAGTCAAACTGGAGACCTCCGAAGTCATTGATCTCGACGTTGTCGTCTTCGCGAGCGGTTTTGCCGCCTCTGATTACCTGCCGGATATCACCGTAACAGGCCGTGATGGCCGGGAGATTCATGAGGTGTGGGGTGACGAGCCACGCGCTTACATGGGTGCCATGGTCCCAGGATTTCCGAACTTCTTCATGTTGTATGGTCCGAACACGAACCTCGTTGTCAATGGCAGCATCATGTTCATGAGCGAGTGTTCGATAAATTTCGTCGCGAAATGCCTTGAGCTTTTGCAGCGTTCGAACGCCGTGACCGTCGAGGTAACGGACGAGGCTTATCGGCGTTTCATTCAGGAAATGGATGAAGGAAACAGCCGGCGAGCATGGTCAGTCGTCAGCAATTTCTATCAGAACGGTACCGGCAAAGTTACACAGGTCTGGCCACACACCTTGCTGGAATTCTGGCAGCGAACGCGGTCTGTCAATCACGATGACGTAATGATGGGCGCATGACCCGCATGCGTCCAAATAAGAAGGTAGATCAGCTACCCAGAAATTAAGAAGTCATAACAACCAGAGAGGAGTACATCATGACACATGAACGGAATTCCAAGAGTACTTTTTGGGCGTTCGCCCGCAAACTTGCGGTCACGGCAGGTATTGCGGCTAGCGTTTCTTTCTCAAACCTGTCGACTGCTCTTGCCGCCGACCAGGTCGTGGTCGCAACCTATGGCGGGGCGTTCCTTAAAGCGCTCGAAAATGTCTACTTCAAGGACTTCACCGCTGCGACGGGAATTGCAGTGGTCACTGTCGAGGCCAACGAGGGTCGCTTCGTGGCTATGGGCAAATCAGGATCCAGTGAATGGGATACAACAGACGCTGCAGGATTTTCCGTCATCGAATGGTCAAAGAACGGAGTTCTGCAGAAATTGCCGGCCGATGTCCCTCGATCCTCCTTGGTAAATGAGGCCTACCGAGACTATGCCGGCTATGTCTACGGGCAAAGCTACGTCCTCGTTTACGACTCTTCCGTCGTCAAGAAGGCCCCGAAATCCTGGTCCGACGTTTGGAACGTCGCCGACTTTCCTGGTAAACGAGGATGGCCGTCCGACCCATATGGAGCGATGGAAGCGGCGTTGATGGCTGACGGCGCAACGCAGGCGAACATGTATCCGCTTGATTTCAATCGAGCGTTCGCCAAGCTCGACAAACTTCGTCCGGAAATGACGATCTACACGTCCTATGCAGCTTCGATCCAGGGTCTGCAGGCGGGCAGCGTATCGATGGCGCTGGTCCCCAACGGTCGCGCATATGCTCTCATCAAGCAGGACCCCCGTTTCAAGATCATGTGGGAGCAGAACATCTATATGCCTTCTGCGTTTCCGCTGACCACGGGCGCCCCTAACACTGCAGGCGCGGCTAAACTGTTTACCTTCATGGCAGACCCGATGAGGCAGGCAAAGTTTGCCGAGTTGATCGGCTATGCCCCCACGGTTCCGGCGGCCTTCCCAATGTTGAAGCCGGAAGTGGCATCTCAGTTGCCGGGCACACCGGAACACATGAAACAGGCGCTGGTGGTCGACGAAGTGGCACTCTCAAACCAGAACACCGCTTTGCTGGATGCCTACAGCAACTGGATTGCGAAGTGAACTGTCAGGGGCCGCGGTTTCTGCGCGGCCCCTGTTTCGCGACCCACAAACGAAGAGAGGCGAAACGAGATGACGATCAGCGCTGCCAGCGAGCTTCACGGGAAAAACATAATGATCACAGGCGCGGCGGGCGGCCTTGGCGCCGAAACAGCGCGCCTCTTTGCCGAGGTGGGCGGACGTCTGACGCTCATAGATCTCGACCGCTCGTCCCTGGAACGCCTGATCGCGACTCTACCAAACCCGTCTCTCCACACAGCTGTGACAGCCGATATCGCCAACGAAGCTGCGGTCGGCGATATCGTCAACGCGATGATCAATCGCGTGGGATCGGTTGACGTGCTTCTCAACATTGCCGGGATCATTGGTCCGATCGAGCGGCTGGAAGATTACCCGCTCGAGGCGTTTGAAACCGTTCTTCGTACAAACGTCATCGGGACCTTCGTCACGATGAAGAGCGTGATGAAAGTGATGCAGGCTCAAGGAAAAGGCGCGATCGTCAACGTGTCATCGATCTCGGCAGTTCGAGGGGTCAAATGCGAAATTGGCTACGGCGCTTCGAAGTCTGCTGTGTCGCAAATGACAAAGAACGCGGCGGTTGAAAACGGCGCGAACGGCGTCCGTGTCAACGCAGTCGCACCTGGCTGGATTGCGACTCCGATGATGGAGGCGGTCATGGAAGGCCGCGCCACGACCTCCCAAGTCATTGTTACAGACTATGGGCCGCAAGGCCGACCTTCACAGCCTTCCGAGATCGCACAAGCCATTCTTTTCTTAGCCTCGGATCGTTCAAGCTACGTCAACGGAGAAGTGCTTGTCGTCGACGGCGGCATGTCCACACGCTGAAACCGGCGCTGTGGCGACTGAATCCGAGCCTGAGAGGAGGAGGGAATGCTTCATTTTGACCAAAGGAAAATTGATCGCGCATTGGGCCGCAGCATTAAGACACGCCTCACGCGTATCGACAGATTTTCCCTGGTTATCCTGGTGATATGGGTGATTGCGTCCATCGGGTTGGACGTCTTGTCTTAACAGGCCCTCCAGGATCTCGCTCAGAACGGTATTCACCTTTCAACCATACGATGCGTGCAGACATAGACACTTAGGATCGGAACCCAACAATGTCGAAGCAGCTACCCCGGATCACCTATTCCAACGTCAACGCCGACCTGTCCGATTTTCACGACTACCTCGACCAAGCGATTCCCGAATTCGAACGAGCGGTTCTTTCAAAGACATGGAGCACCCCATTCGCGACAGGGGCGGCCGTTGGTATGGCGAGTCCCATTGACCCATCCCTTACCTTGGGAAACTTCCCGACCTCATCCCCCGCGGACATACAGACAGCGGTAGCGCATGCGCGAGAGGGAGCTAAAATCTGGAACCACGCGACGGTCGCGGAGCGCCTGGGTTTTGCTGAAAGATGGAAAGCCCAAATTACTGAAGCAAAATATTCGCTCGGCCTCGCTGCCCTCTATGAGGTGGGAAAATCGCGGATCGAAGCGATGGGGGAAGCCGAAGAGGCCCAGGACATGCTCGATTACTATCCTGCGGAACTGAAAGCGCATGACGGTTTTCGCCGCCCGATGAATCAACTGGTAGCACACGAGACCGCATTGAGCGTTCTTAAGCCATATGGCGTCTTTGCAGTTATATCTCCATTCAATTTTCCCGTGGCGCTCTCGATTGGGCCGATTGTGTGCGCACTTTTAGCGGGTAATGCCGTTGTCTTCAAACCCTCGCCGGAATGCGCTCTTACTGCGCTCATGATTGCTCAGACCATAAAGGATGCGGGCCTGCCGGACGGGGTTTTCAATATCGTTCTTGGCGGCGCGGAGGTAGGTCGTCTTTTAACCACCGATGAGGGAATCGACGGCGTCGCATTCACGGGCTCGCACAACACCGGAATGGAGATCTTCCGGCATATGGCGACCGGACGGTGGATGAAGCCGGTTCTTGCGGAGATGGGCGGCAAGAACCCTGCCTATGTCACCAAGAACGCTGATCTCGACCGTGCATCGCAGGGCGTGGTTCGGTCTGCCTTCGGCCTGCAGGGGCAAAAATGCTCTGCCTGTTCGGTCGTGTATGTCGACAACCAGATCAAGGATGCGTTCATCGAACGTTGTAAGTCATTCGCCGCCAAGCTGATCGTCGGGGATCCTCGTAAAGCGGGAACCTTCATGGGGCCGCTCTACAATTCTGCGACAGCAGACCGTTTCGCGAAGGCCGTCGCGCAGGTGCGGGCGAATGGCGTGCTTCACTTCGGCGGCGAACACCTCGACGGCAAGCCAATGAACTATGTCGTTCCGGCAATCGCGGAAATGCCTGGTCCCGGCGACCTCACGAGGCAGGAACTGTTCATGCCTTTCCTTGTGGTTCGTGGCGTGGACAACTTGGAAGAGGGGCTCAGGGAGGGGAACAGCACCTCCTACGGTCTATCCGCCGGTGTCTATACTGAGAACCAGAGCGAACTGGAGCTATTTCTCGGTCGCGCCGAGGCGGGTGTGCTTTATGCCAACCGGGCGAGCGGAGCAACAACCGGGGCGTGGCCCGGCGCCCAGCCATTCTGCGGATGGAAGGGAAGCGGCGTCAGCGGCAAAGGAGGGCTGGGGCCGTATTACCTTCCGCAGTTTATGCGTGAGCAAAGTCAGACGATTATGACGAAATGATCCAGGTCTGCCGATCTCCGGATCGGCGGCGCCATCTCGTAATTCGATTTTAGGACAGGCCGATGACCCACTACCCAGAACTCTGCGAGATTTCGAAATCGTATTTCGAACGAGCCCAAACGGTCATGCCGGGCGGCAATACTCGCACTACAGTTTTTATCGACCCCTTCCCCATCTACGCAGCGCGGGGGGAGGGTTGCAACGTATGGGATGTCGACGGAAACAAATATTACGACTGCATCAACAATTTTACCTCCATGATCCACGGCTACGGCCACGCTGAAAGCATGGCCGCTGTTGCTGAACAGCTTTTTCATGGAACGGCTTTCGGAGCGCCTACGGTTAGCGAGATTGAGCTGGCTGAACTGCTGGTCAAGCGACTCCCCGCCGTGGACCAGATCCGGTTCGCCAATTCCGGCACGGAAGCAGTGATGATGGCAATCAAGGCTGCGCGCGCCTTTACCGAGCGACCGAAGATCGTCAAAATCGAAGGTGCGTATCATGGATCCTACGACTTCGCTGAGGTCAGCCTCGACAGCAGTCCACGTAACTGGGGAGACATTCCGGCCTCGACCGCATACGCAAAGGGAACGCCAAAGGGCGTGCTTGCCGACGTGATCGTCGTTCCGTTAAACGACGAGGAGATTTTGCGGGCTGTTTTCGATGCTCACGGGGGAGAAATTGCCGGCGTCCTCATTGATCCCATGCCGAACAGGGCCGGCCTTATACCGGCTCGGCCTGACTACCTTAAAAGCATCATCGCAATTGCACAATCGGCGGGAGCTCTCGTCATTTTCGACGAGGTTATATCCTTCAGGCTTGGATATGCTGGGGCACAAGGTCTTTGGGGCATCAACCCGGATCTGACATGTCTCGGAAAAATCATTGGCGGCGGTTTTCCCGTTGGTGCGATCGGCGGTCGAGCGGAGGTAATGAGCGTTTTCGATCCGACCCATGGCAAGCCGGCGCTTCCCCACGGAGGCACCTTTACCGCTAATCCCATAACCATGAGGGCTGGCCTCGCCACGATGAAAGCACTCACGCCGGACGCCTTTGCCCGCCTGGATGAGATCGGATCCTTAATCCGCAATGGCGTAAACGAGTCCTTCATCAAACACGGCCTACCGGGCCAGTGCGTCGGCCTTGGATCCCTTTTCAAGCTGCATTTCACTGATAGACCAATTTCGGATTACAGATCGATCTATCCTGATGCGGGTGAGAAAAAGAAACTGGGCGCACTGCATATGGGTCTTCTCAATCGCGGCGTCCTCTCTGCAAGTTACGGTCTTTTTGCCTTATCGACGCCCATGACACACCAAGACGCGGCATACATACTTAAGGCAATCGACGACGCTATCGGTGACATCGCTGGCATGGGCAACTTTAACGGCTGACCATTTGCTGGCGTCTGTCGGCGGGCAGGGATGCTGTTACGAGCAATCGAAATCATAGGTGGGGCTTGAAGAAGAGCGTCGAGGTCCGAAACAATGGATAGGACAGGGACAACGCTTAGTTTGCCGCCTTCCCAGCTGCAAGATGATCGAGAAATAATGAAAAAAGCTCAGCCTGGCTCGAGATCCCAAGCTTAGAATGAATATGCTTGCGGTGGTTCTTGACCGTTCCTTCAGCGATACCAAGCACCAGCGCAATGGAAGTCGATGAATGGCCTCGCAGGACCAGACTGACAATCATTTGCTCGCGCGGAGAAAGCGTGCGACCTGCGAAAGTTCGGAACGCTAATTCCAATGGCTCTTCCGTTGATATCGCCGGAATGCCTTTTTCCGCGGCCGGGACGCTTCCCCATTGCCGGATGATCGCTGCAGCGACGATCGGCGCGTAGGCACTTAGGGCCTGGAACTCTTGTTGATTGAACACCGCGCTGCCATTCGATCGCATCAACGAATAGCACGCATAATATCCCTGGGGCAAAGGAACCAGAAAAGTGATCTCTTCAGCCAATGCTCCTGTTTCGAGGGAAATGCATGGGTGCACCTGAGCAGAATTGAAGTACTCTCCCTGGAAAAATTCATCGGGAGCAAGCTCGGACAAGCGATACAACCCTTCAGGCACCTTTCGCATGCAGGCAGTGTAAACCGCGTCGAGAAGGTAGCTACCGCCGAGATACACCTCCATCACTTCTGGGGGTGAAACATTCCCCAGTCCGTCATGCAACAGGTTTGGCTGCTCCGAGACGGGATAGCTGATGACTGCGGTCAAGTCGAATGAAACCACCCTTCGCAAGGCGGAGTCCAGGCTCTGCCCAAAGCCCGATCGACCGACGGCTAACACGATTTCGCCGACGACCCCCGGGTCGATACTGTTCTGGATCATCATCCGCGCTGCCTCATCGTTTATATCGGGCGAGAGGCGATCTTGCGCTTGTCTCATGTCCCTTTGGGGATATGGCCCCCTAATAGAATACTCTTACATTGGTCCCGAAACCGAGCAAAACGGTAAAGGGGAACTATAATATGGACAAGAAGATACGTGACATACGTAGCGAGGAAGATCAGCGGCTAAAGGAACTCGGGTACAAACCACAGTTCCAGCGTGTGCTGGGCCTCTTTGGCGATTTTTCTCTGGGTTACTCGTACATGAGCCCGCTCGCGGGGTTCTACGCTCTTTTCGGCTACGCCATGACAACAGCCGGCCCAAGCTTCTTCTGGACGATGCCAGTTGTGCTGGCCGGCCACACGCTGGTCGCGCTGGTCTTCGCCGAAGCATCTTCGCAGTACCCGCTCGCCGGCGGGGTCTATCAATGGGCGCGCAGGTTGGCAGGGCCCCGGTTCGGATTCCTGACGGGTTGGATCTACCTGATCGCCTTGATCGGAACCGTAGCAGGACTTGCGGCTGGCGTCGCCCCTTACTTGGCACCTCTCGTCGATGCGCCCCCCACACCCATGTTCAATGCAACAGCCGGGGTTGTGACGATCCTCATTGCGGCGATATTTAACTTGATGGGAACCCGCACTCTGTCAAAGGTGACTGAGCTCGGCGTCTGGGCTGGGCTTCTCGGCCTCGGCGTTTGCGGGATTTATCTTTTGATCTTTGGGCGGGTGCAATCCATCGACGTTCTGTTTCAGAGCTTTGGGGCCGGCGAAGGTGACCGAACCGCAGCCTTATTTGCAGCAAGTCTTATAGGGATTTGGATATTCTTTGGGCATGAAGCGTGCGGAGATCTTGCGGAGGAGGTTCAAGATGCGTCGCGGCAAGTTCCTCGCGCAATGATGCTCACAATGATAGCGGGCGGAGGAAGTGCCCTTCTGATCGCACTCGGTATGATTCTCGCCGTTCCCGACCTTTCGCAAGCCGTGTCCGGAAAGGTCAATCCAGCGGAGGCGGCGCTGGCTTCGGCACTGGGTCCGTTAGGAGCGAAGCTGATGTTGACATGCCTGTTGCTCGTCGTGTTCAGTGCCACCGTTTCCGTCATTGCGTCGACGAGCCGCCTCTTGTTTTCACTCGGCCGCGACAAGCTCATTTTCGGCTCCGCGCTTATGGCTTCCATCGACGAACGGAAGGGCCTTCCGGTCGCAGCCGTTGCCGTTGCCACCGTCGTGCCAGTGGGCATAGTTTTGTCAGGCCTCCTCGCACCAGATGCTGCCGCTGCCATAATATCCTTCGCCACCGCAGGCATCTATTCCGCCTTCGCGATGGTCGTGCTGGGGGCGGTCCTGGCCCGCGTGAACGGGTGGAAGCCATCAGGTAAATTCACGTTGGGCGTTTGGGGATGGCCAGTCACCATTGGAGGGTTGGCGTTCGAACTCGGAGCCGTCGCGAATATCATCTGGCCAAGGCCATCTGGTCCCGACGCGTCATTCTATGTGACCTATCTGATTCCGCTTGTACTTTGCCTGGTGTTCGTTTTGGGCCTGCTGCAGCTTGGCCGAGTTTCAAGTGTCGAAGGATTGGGTAGAAGATGACAATAAAAAGAAATCAAGCGGGGAGACTTGCGGGAAAAGTTGCTCTTGTTTCCGGTGGCGCTACAGGTATCGGCGCAGCAACTGCAAGTCTGTTCGCCTCTGAAGGTGCAGCGGTTGGTGTTGTTGACCACAATTTACAAGCCGCCGAGGCCCTCGTTGCAAATATCTCGGCAGCAGGCGGGAATGCGATCGCGGTTCCCGCGGACGTCTCCGTAGCTTGCGATGTTGAGAACGCAGTTGCCCAAGTGACGGAGAAGTTCGGACCGATTAATGTTCTTATCAATCATGCGGGGACCATCGTCATCAAGCCGTTTCTTGAAACGACGGAAACAGAGTGGGATTGGCTGCATTCTGTGAACGTCAAATCCATGTTCCTGATGACGAAAAGCGTTCTGCCTGCCATGATTGCAGCAGGAGGCGGTTCTATCGTGTGCACTTCGTCGATTTCAGCGGTTGTCGGTACGCCCATGGAAGTACTTTATGACACGACGAAAGGCGGGGTACACATGTTCGCCCGCGCGATAGCGGTCGAGTTTCGAGATCGAAACATTCGGTGCAACGCCGTTTGTCCTGGATTTGTCGAAACACCTCACGGCCTTCGAGAAGTGCAAGAGCTTCGTAGCTTTGGTGTAGACGTGACCGAGGCCGCCATCGCGGCAGCGCAGGGTAGAATAGGACGACCGGAAGAGGTCGCACAAGCCGCGCTGTTTTTGGCTTCGGACGAGTCGAGCTTTGTCAACGGAACGCATCTTTATGTCGACAATGGTTTCACTGCTGTCTGAAACTCATATCCGACCCCAATGAAGGAGAGGCCGAGCGAGATCCAAACGGGGTGCAAGAGGTCGGGCTGGCCCCAACTTCTTGACCGGAGGGGACATTTTCGTCACTACGACTGGCGATCGAATAGAAGGCTCGGCATTCCGGAGCCCATTCTGATTGCTGCTTTGGGCTTCGTCCGAAGGAAGCGACGCACCTCCCTAGACTCGTCAAAAGATCAGACAGGCCCTGGATACGTGATGGCGAAGCTATAAGCTTCGTTATAATGCATGTCCCAATAGTCCTCCCAGATGTTCCGCGTAATCGGCCCGACCTGTCCGCCGCCGACATGTCTTTCGTCCAGAATAGTGACGGGCATGATCCCCCCGGCCGTCGTGCAGAAGAACATTTCATCTGCTTGATAGGCCAGTTCGACCGGGACGTGTTCGATACGCAATTGAAGTCCGCGTGCTCTGGCGATATCGAACACGCTCTTTCGGGTAATGCCTTCCAGCACCCCCCTTTCTGGTGTGTAAAGCACGCCATCCTTGATCAAAAATACATTGAACCCAGATCCTTCCGTGAGATTGCCGTCACCGTCACTCAGGATAGGATAGCCTGCTCCACGATCCTGAGCCTCAAACAGCCCGCGAACAAAATCGCCCCATTGGAGATTCTTCACCGTCGGATCGATGGCACCCGGCGGGACGCGCCGAACCGTTCGCGCCATAATAGCACTTCCGCCCGCTCTTTGTGTCTCCGGAGACATGACCCAGACATAAGGCATGACCAACATGTACAGATTGTTGATGATGTCTTCTGGTTTGTTGCCGCGAACAAACTTCAGCCCACGCGTGACGATCATTTCGACGTAGGCGTCGCGGATTCCGCTTTTCGCGACCATATCGACAAGGATCTGTTTCATATTCTCGCGAGGAATCGGCATCCTGAGGCGAAGCTTCCGACAACTTGCGCCAAGCCGTTCCAGGTGGTCATCCAGACGAAAAAAGCGGCCATCCCAGACGGCAGGTACATCATAGGTGAGGTCAGAATGTAAAAAGCCTTGGTCCAGCAGGGGTATTCGTGCCTCGTGTATGGGCACAAGCTCGCCCTCGATCCACGCGATGCCTTTTGCAAACGGGTTGACACTTGCCTCAAGCGCTTCATGGCGCCGCGAAAAACCGCCAAATATCGTGTCCATTGATGCCATGGGAACTCCCCGATGTTTTGAGATCGATTTGAATAGCGTCAGCTGGCTTTGAGGGGTCGGTGATCCGGACGCCTGGGTTTCAGCGTGATCAGCACGCCGCCAAGCGCCAGGATAGAGCCGAGGATGGTGCGGTGAGTGAAGGTGTCTCCGGTCAGGGCGGCACCGAGAACGATGGTCATGATCGGCATGGCAAGCGTCAGCGGCGCGACAACGCTGGCTGGGTATCGCTGTAGCAGGCTGAAATAGAGAGTATGCGCAACCAGAGTGACGATCAGGATCGAAAACAACGACGCGGCAATGAAAGCCCATCCACCGGCCACCGTGGTGGCAATCTGGCCACTTTCCATAACGGCTGAACCGAATATCAGTGGCGCAAAGGAGGCGATCGCCACCCAGGCCTGCAGACGTAGGGGATGAATGGGGTCAAGGCGTTTTAGCAGGATGCTTCCGCTTGCTATCGATGCGGTCGATCCCACCACGGCGAGAAGACCAAGGGACGCCTTCATCTCTGCCGGGTTCCAGATGACTGTCACAACGCCAACGAATGCGATGGAGATGCCAGCTGCCCGCTGAGTTGAAATCCTTTCGCCGAGAAACACGACGGAAAGAACGGCTGTCAGCGGGATACCCAACTGCAGAACGATGGCAGCACTTGATGGCGTTGCGGCCGTCAATCCCACAAACAGAAGCCCGAAATGTGCCGCCCCCACCAAGAAACCGACACAAAGGACGCGTCCAAGCTGCTTTGGCACGTCCCGCAGCAGCGGTGAAAGGATCAGTGCAACACCTAGAAAGCGGACACCCGCATAATAGAACGGCGGGACAGCGTAGTGCGTCAGAACAATTTTGCCGATGATGACATTCAGCGCCCATATCAGGCAGACACTCATGAGAAGCAGGAAATCACGGAGGCGCATCAGCTTTCGCTCGCATCTTCCGCGACGACATTGCCGGGATAATGGCAGGCAAAGTAGTGCTCGTCGGCATTCTGGCGCATGGCGGGCTCGAACCGGGCACAGGTTTCCGTTGCCTTCCAGCATCTCGTGCGGAACCGGCATCCGCTCGGCGGGTTCATCGGACTCGGTACATCTCCTTGAAGGACGATCCGCGTGCGCGCTCGCTCCTCGATGGGATCTGGCAACGGAACGGCGGAAAGTAACGCCTGCGTATAGGGATGGCGTGGGCTGGAATAGAGCTGCTCGACAGGTCCGATTTCCACGATCCCACCGAGATACATCACGGCGACGCGGTGGGAGATGTGCTTGACCACCGCGAGATCATGCGCGATGAACAGGTAGGAGATACCGAACTTGTCCTGCAATGACTGCAGCAGGTTAAGAACGCCGGCCTGCACCGACACATCCAATGCCGAGACGGGCTCATCCAGAACGATGACCTTCGGCTCCAGTGCCAGGGCGCGCGCGATGCCCACACGCTGTCGCTGTCCGCCCGAAAGCTCATTGGGGTAGCGATCGCCCATTTCCCCGGATAGCTGCACGAGTTGCAGCAGTTCGTCGATCCGTTCCTCTACGGCCTGCCGGGACAAATGTGCCAGTCGAAGACTTTCAGCGAGGATCTGACGGACCTTCATGCGTGGATGCAGCGATGCCAGCGGATCCTGGAAGACGATCTGCAACTCCTTGCGAAGGGCGCGCATTTGCGACTGCGAGGCGTCGGCGATATCTGTTCCTGAGATGCGGACCTCACCCGCCGACGGCGTGAGAAGTCGCATGATGCAGCGTCCGAGAGTCGACTTCCCGCAGCCGGATTCACCTACCAGCCCCAGTGTCTCACCGGGCTGCAGCTTGAAGGAGACGCCATCGACCGCACGGACATGACCGGTCGGCTTGTTGAAAATCAGATCGCGCCCGACGGGAAATTCCTTGACGAGACCATGGACTTCGAGAATGGGCTGAAGAGCTGGGGCGTCCCTCATGCTGCGTCCTCCGTCAGGCTTTCCGAAAGGTAACAAGCACTCTCGACGACACCAGCCGTTACAAGCGGCGGCACATTCGTGGCACAGACGGCAGCAGCGTGGCGGCAGCGCGGACGAAAGGCGCAGCCAGGTGGACGATTGCGCAATGAGGGTGGCATGCCTTCGATGGCAACCAGCGGCCCGGTGTGCCCGTTCAGCTTGGGCAGCGCTGCCAACAGGCCTCGGGTATAGGGATGGCGGGAATGGCGAAAAACATTTTGAACCATTCCACGTTCCACGATGCGGCCGGAATACATCACCGCAATCTCGTCTGCCGCGCCGGCGACTACACCGAGATCGTGGGTGATCAGCACAAGCCCGATTTTGAGATCTTCCTTGAGCTTTTGCAGCAAGTCCATGATCTGCGCCTGAACTGTAACATCCAGGGCAGTGGTCGGCTCGTCGGCGATGAGCAGGTCCGGACGATTTGCAATCGCCATGGCGATCATGGCGCGTTGGCGCATGCCGCCGGAAAACTCGTGCGGATATTGATGGACGCGCCGGTCGGGTTGCGGGATAGACACCTCTGCAAGCAGTTCCACGGCTCGCGCATAGGCCGCCTTGCCATTCATTTGGCGATCATGCAGCCTGAGCGCTTCGACGATTTGCTGTCCGACCGTCAGGACCGGATTAAATGCTGTCAGCGGGTCCTGGAAGATCATCCCGATGCGTGATCCGCGCAGGCGGTCCATCTCCCGCCGCGCAAGACCAACAAGCTCCTGACCGTTGAACTTCACGCTGCCGGTTATATGCGCTGAGGGCGGCAGAAGTTGCATGAGCGCCATCATGGTTACGCTCTTGCCGGATCCAGATTCGCCGACGATGCCAAGCACGTCGCCAGCGTTCAGTTTCAGGTCGACGCCGCAGATGGCGTCAGCCACACCGTTGCCCATATCAAAGCTCACGCGCAGATTGGAGATCTCGAGCAGCGGCGGCGTGTTTTCAGTGTGCATGATGTGAACCTCCGTTAGCGCGAGCGAGGGTCGAGCAGGTCGCGCAGACCATCGCCCAGAAAACTGAAGCCAAGCACGAGGGTAAGGATCGCCATGCCGGGGCCGAAGGCGATCCACCAGTTATAGAAGCGGGCCGCCCCTTCCGAAATCATTGACCCCCATTCCGGAGTTGGCGGCGTAGCCCCTAGCCCGATGAAGCTGAGGGAAGCGGCGAGCAGGACAACCTGCCCGAAGTCCATCGTCGCGTTGATCAAAACCGGCGTCCAACAGAGCGGCAGAATATGAACACCCAGCACGCGGATGTGCCCTGCTCCGCCAGCAATCGCTGCCTCAACATGCTCGCGTTCCTTTACCTCCAGAACCTGAGCACGCATCAGACGAGCGTAGATGGGCCACCATACGATGACCATTGCGAGTGCGGCATTGATTATGCCGGGACCAAGCGTGGCGGCGACGGTCATGGCCAGCAGAATAGGCGGGAAAGAGACAGTCACATCCACGAGACGCATCACAGTTCCATCTACCACGCCGCCGACATAGCCCGCGATCGCGCCCAGAAAGGCGCCGATGACAACACCCGCAGCTACGACGAAGATGGCAATCGGCACGGAATAGACCGCACCATGCAGCGTGCGGGACAGAACGTCGCGGCCGAGCGCGTCCGTACCCAACCAGTTCTGCGCACTTGGTGGTTGAAGCCGCTTGCCTGCCAAGGCCAGCGGGTCCGGCAGACCCCAATGGGAAACGGTGAGAGCCGTGATCACCCAGAAGATGACGAGGATACCGCCAACTCTCGCCGGCCAGGGGAGCGCATTCACGCGGGTGAAGATCATTGTCCACCGACCATTCGTGCCGGATTTGACGGAAGAGCCGCCAGTCTTTTCAGGAGTGGCAGTTGACGCGATAGCCATGACATCGACCTCACTGAAGTTTTACTCGGGGATTTGCGAAGGCATAGGCAATATCGGTCACCAGATTCGTGGTCAGGAACGCGATGGAACCGACGAGCGTGACGCCAACGATGCCGGGGAAGTCCAACGAACGTGCAGAACTCACCGCGTAGGAGCCGACCCCTGGCCAGGAGAAGACGGTTTCGGTCAGAACCGCACCCGTAATCAGATAGGCGAAGGAAAAGCCGATGATGGTGAGTGTCGGGATAAGTGCGTTGCGCAAGGCGTGGTTCAGCATGACTCGCGTTTCGCCGGCACCCTTTGCCCGTGCAGTGCGGATATAGTCCTGCCCGAGCACTTCCAGGAGACTGGAACGAACAAGGCGGACGATAATGCCGATGACGGACCAGGCGAGAACAATAGCCGGAAGGGCGAGATGGTGCAGACTTTCGAAGAACAGCGGCATGTTGCCGGATAACAAGGAATCGATTGTATAGAAGCCCGTGATCCCATGCGGCGGGGTAGTGCGCGCATCCAGCCTTCCTGGTCCCGGAAAGATCCCTGTCTTCACAGAGAAGATGAAGAGAAGGATCAAGCCGGACCAGAAAACCGGCAGCGATGACCCGACAAGGGAAAACATGCGCGAGACATAGTCGGCAGGACCGTTGCGAAAGCGAGCGGCGAGAACGCCGATGAGGATGCCAAAGGTAGTCGCGAGCAGCATTGCGAGCGTCACCAGTTCGAGCGTGGCCGGCAATCTTTCCCCGATGTCCTGGGAGACGTCTCGGCGTGTCGAGAAGGATATGCCGAGATCGCCTTGTACCAGACGCCCGATATAGATGGCGTAGCGCTCTATGAGAGGGCGGTCGAGCCCCCATTTTTCCTTGGCTGCCGCAACAATCTCGGGATTGTTCATTTGCCGTTCCGGAACGATGGCAGAGAGCGGATCGCCCTTGCTCATCTGGGACAGGAAGAAGGCAACGGTGGCGACCCCGAGAAGAAGCAAGGGCGCTGCCAGAAGGCGGCGAAGGACGAAGCGCAGCATGGGTTATTTCTTCCGGCTGATTTCGGCGAGCGGGAGGTTGCAACAGGCACTGTAGCGAACGCCGACAATGTCGCTGCGATAGGCGAGAACCAAGTTCGGACTGACCAAGGGAATGACGATGTTATCGTTCATCATCTCCGTTGCCAGTTCATGGTAATACTTTTCCTGATCCTCGGGAGCCGCAGCCAGCGCCTTGCTCAGAAGGTCTGCCTCCTTCGGATTGACCACGGAGGGATCGTTCTTCGCACCTGCTCTCTTCGACCAGGACGTGCCCGGGATCATGCCGAAATAGTTCGCGTATTGACCCGAGCCGTAGTAATCTGGGGCGTAATAGACCGCCGTCAGCGGGATGCCGTCTCCGTTGATCTGATCGCGCCAAACCGGATAGGTCGAAGGCTTCAGGTCCACCTTGATGCCGGCTTCGCCCAAGTCCTGCTGCACCTTCTGCATCATCATGTTGAGATCGACGCCGTAGACGTTGTCGTTGGGATAGATGGCCTCCATCTCGAAGCCGTCCGCGAGACCCGCGTTCGCCAAAAGAGCTTTTGCCTGCGTCAGATCACGCTTGCGCTCAGGGAGTCCCGTCGAACCGGGAAAGCCATTAGGCACGGGTGATGACTGCTTCTTACCCTGCCCGCCAACGGTGAATTCGATGAGCCCTTCGTAATCCAGCGCAAGGGAGATCGCCCTTCGCACATCGGCTGTTAGAGGAGCCTTGTTGCCTTTCGCACCAGGACTGACCGCGATGTAGAGGAAGTTATAAGAAGGAATGGTTTCAATCTTGACGTTCTGCGCGTCTAGAGATTTGGCCGTGTCGAAGTCCACCTGCATCGCGATGTCAGCAGCACCCGATTCAAGCAGTTGGGATTGAGAAACCGCATCTTGCGACTGACGAAAAACAACTTCCGAGAACTCCGGCTTGGCCGCCCAATAGGCGTCATTGCGTGCCAGTCGTAATTCACTGTCCGGTTTATAGGCGGCCAGTTTGAACGGGCCGCTACCGGCGGAATTGCTGAGAAACCAGGTTTCCGCCTTGTCGGATGTTGCGGCCTGGGCATCGGCGGTTGCGCCGTTCTTGATTGCGAGGGAGCTGTTGATGACCCCTGTGAAGCCCGCCGTCAGCTTGTTCAGGAACTCGCCGTTTGGAGAGTCCAGACTTATGACGACGGTCGCAGCGTCCTTTACATCAACGGACTTCAGACCATCCATCAAGAAAGATGGGCTCCCCTTGATGTTCTTCAGGCGCTCGAAGGTCCACTTGATGTCCTTGGATTGGACCGGTGATCCATCGGCAAACACAGCCCCAGGATCGAGATGGAAGGTGAATACGCTCTGGTTGTCGCTGATCTCCCAACTTTTGGCGAGACGCGGCTTTACCGTCTTGTTGTCCTTGTCCAGCGTCACCAAGGTGTCGTACACGGAGGTTAGGTAAATTTGGCAGGTGTCGCAGAAAGCACGTGCGGGATCGAGCGAATTGACGTCCATCGATCTCGCGACGATGAGTGTGTCCGTACTGGCAGCCATCGCGCCGGTGGCGACTGACGAAAGAAGTGCGAACGCAAAAGCACCCGTTCTCGATGTGCCAATCGCCATTTTAATGAAATGCATCGTCATCATGTTCCCCTTTTGATTGTTGATTGGGCTGAAGCGTCATGCGTTATGCGGCGGCGAGGATCCCCAGGCGCGTCGCAACGACGGCGTTGGTTTGCGGACCAATGGAAGAGTAGCTGCGCTTGAGCTCTTCGAAAGCCTGATCGGTCACGGTAAGCGTTTTCTCAACGTCGGCATCGGTAAGGGCCGGAGTGACAAACATGTTGTGGTAGGGGTGTAGGTATACGCCACGCCTGACCGCAGCTTCCGTCCAGAAGTAACCATACCGCATGTCCGGATCGTCGGCGAACAGGACCTGCGGCATCTGTGAGGGGCCAGTCTGCCGCATCGCAAAGCCATGAGCGGCGGCCTGCGCGGCAAGCCCGGCTCGGATTCGATCAGAAATCGCAATCATGCGCTCCAAGTAATCTGTTTCGCGGATCAGCCGCAGAGTTTCGACGCCGGCTGCCATTGGCACGGCAGAGAACCAGAAAGAGCCCGTGACGAAGATTTTTTGGGCGGCGGCCCGTAACCTGTCCGCTCCAAGCACCGCCGAGAGCGGATAACCGTTTGCAAGAACCTTGCCCCACGCGCTGAGATCCGGCTTCACACCGAATTGGGCCCAACTGCAATCACGCGCAAGACGAAAGCCGGTGCGGATTTCGTCGACAACTAAAAGCGCGTCGATCTCGTCACAGATCTGGCGAACGCCTTTGGCGTATGCCTCCGGCGGTTCGGCCTGATCCTGAAACACCTCATGTCGAAACGGCGTGGCGAAAACCGCGGCGACGTCGCCATCTGCTGCCTTTACTGCATCGTGGAGACTGTTGAGGTCGTCATAGGCAAAATAGATAATATGCGCGCGGTCTTCTGGCAGGATACCTTGGGGGCTTGGCGTGCTCCATACGGAAGCACCATGATAAGTTCCCTTGGCAACAAGTATTTTTCGACGCCCGGTGTGTGCACGCGCCATCACCATGGCCATTGAGGTCGCATCCGACCCGTTCTTGCAGAACATCGCCCAGTCAGCATGATCGATCATGCCGACGAAGTCCTCCGCCAGCCTCACCATGAACTCTGACGGGCCCGTCATCGTGTCGCCTAAGGCGGCCTGCGCCCGCGCAGCCGCTTCGATAGATGGGTGGTTATATCCGAAAAGGTTTGGTCCATAGGCACACATGTAATCGATGTATTCGTTACCATCGACATCCCAGAGTTTGGCGCCCTCCGCGCGCGCGAAGTACTGCGGGAAGTCGGCCGGCAGGAGCGCAACTGACTCATGTCCATACATGCCGCCCGGGATGACCTTTTGGGCGCGCTCCTGAAGTTCACGATTCCTCGAATTTATTCTCATCTTTTTCCGTACCTGCTCTAAAATTTCCCGGGTTTTGGCCGGTAGCGTTCCAACAGGTGAAAAACATAATCATAAATAATTCGATTATCAAATCAAAAGTGCATATCGGAGCGGCATTTCCGGAAGGCGATTAATAATTGGGCGAAATGACGCCAATTGAGCCATTTCCGGGCCATTTCCGGCAAAAATATCGGCATCGACGCGTTCTCGCCACCACATGAAAGGGCAAATTGAGGAAGCCTGGGGCTGATTTATTGACAGAAAATTCGATTAAATCGATGCTATGCACCGCAGTTGCAATCTCTCAGGGAGATAGCACCGTAGATACGCAGTCGTCGCAAGAATACCCTCTTCAACGTACGCATGTGTGATGCAACGATGTTCGCTGTAGGACAGCGCCCATATCCCATCGACCAGCGCAAGGGCGGTTGCGATACGTTGTTCAAGGTCGGGCATTGCCGGCATGTCGAAGATCTCTCGCATGACGGCGGCGCGTCTTACGGCGAGGGCAGCATTTCCCGCAACGTCGACATTGCGAATTTCTGCACTCACGCCAGCTCCCATGAACAGCCGAAGGGCAGCGGGCTCGCTATTGAGATAGGCGGCGCCACGCCGGATGCGAGACGCAAACAGGTCTTGCCATCTATCAAGGGAATGATCGGTTTCGACGATGCTAAGCTCGGCAATGCGTTGATGATAGCGCTTCGCCAACGCTTCCAAGGCGGTATTACGGTTTGGAAAGAAGTGATAGACGGAGGCGAGCGGAACGCCGGCTCGCTCAGCAATTTGAGCGAGACTTATCTCGTCTTCAGGATGTTCGCCCAAGACGGCGGCGGTCGCATCGAGCAACAGTTCGAAGCGCTCGATGCCGCGCTTTCGCATCGGTGCGCGCGGCGTTAGGTCGAGGTCATTCTTTTCGCTTTTCATTCCCAATGAATAAACGCTTGCGATGCCCCTCGTAAAGGCTCAGAGCTATTCAGCTTCAAGTGAGAGCATGCCGACCTTTCGGAGCTTTCTGCGCTCGTTGTGTCGGCGATTGCGCCAGCGGGCGGTGACGAATTCAGCGCTGTCGCTGCAATCCTCGAAGTGTGGCGGCGGTAATGCGCTCAAGGGTTGATATCAAAGCCTCCCGTTCATCGGGGTCTGTGTGCATGATCCGGACAAGATTGCCTTGAATGCCTTCCAGAAGCACCAGAGTGGTCAATCGAACCTGATCGTCCGGCAACCTCGGAACTGCCCAGAGCATCAGACCGCGAAGGAGTTCAGCACTTTCTTCCGTGTCGCGCATGTCGAGCGATCGGAGCTCGGGATTTGCACGGAGGCTGTCGAATATAATTGCGGAAACGGGAGATCGTAGGAGGAATTCCGAGATGCCACGCACGAGAGCCGCAGCAGCCTCCGGTCGATCTTCCTCAGGCACCGGGGATGAAGGTAACTGCGATACAGCACCTGTAACATGTTCCCGCAGCTCAGCCAGATGCTGCACTGCCAACGCCCGGACCACTGAACTGACCGAAGGAAAGTAATGGTAGACGGACGCAATTGGCAATGACGCTCGGCGAGCGAGCTCGCGCATCTTGAGTCCTTCGATGCCTGTTTCCGCTATTAGGACTTCTGCCGTGGAGAGCAACGTCTCCACCCGGCCACGGCTCCTGGCCTGCAGGCCCTGACTACGCATTTTTGTCTTTGAATTCTTCATTGTCTTTTCAGGCACCGCTTTTTCCATCTCCAGTTTCGCGAGAGTCGAACGTTGATCGGTATTGACATAAATTAAAAGTCGATCAATGCTCGATTCATAAAAATTTCATACGCAGGTCATTTAAGGGGAACTTGCACCATGCAACAAGTACACCGCAACACGGTGGCCTATCCGGCTGCCGTGAGGAAGAATCGTACGCTTTCGACTGGAGGCGTAGTCATACTCGTTATTTCGGCCGCGGCCCCTTTGGCCGCGATGGTCGGAAATACGCCGCTCGCATTGTCGACTGGAGCCGGCCTGTCCATGCCGGCAGCGTTCCTTTTTGTTGGTCTCACACTTTTTTGCTTTTCGGTAGGCTATGCGGCTCTTAGCCGGGAAATCGTCAGCAAGGGAGCCTTCTATACGCAAGTCGGGCAGGGATTGGGCCGGCCGGCGGGTGTTGTGGCAGCGTACGCGGCCAGCTTCGCTTACATGACCTACGCCATCGGAATGGGCGCAGCCTTTGGCTATTTCGCCTCGCTGCTTGCAAAGGAAGTCGGGTATGAGCTTTCGTGGCTCGCGTGCGCCGCTGCCGGCATTCTCTTTGTCGCTTGGCTTGGTTTTCGCTCGATTGACCTGTCAGCGCGCGTCTTGAAGTATTTCATGATCGCGGAATTTGGCGTTCTCCTCGTTTTCGATGTCTTGGTTCTGGCAACGAAAGGCCTCGCGGCGCTACCGCTCGACGTCTGGTCCTCTGCAAGTGTGTTCAACCCAGGAGTTGGGGCCGTCATCCCATTTGTGATTGTCTGCTTCCTCGGCTTCGAAGCAACGGCCCTTTATGGGGAAGAAACGCCAAACCCACGGCGCTCAATCCCCCGCGCCACATATATTGCGTTAGCGACGATCGTCATATTCTACCTCGTCTCCGTCTGGATCATTATCGGCTCAGTCGATGCCGCTATCGTTGAGGATTTTGCCCGCCAGCAGTCCGGGAACATGCTTTTTTCTCTTGCAACTTCGTACGGTGGCGAGGGGTTGACGGCAACGATGGGTCTGTTGCTGGTCGCCAGTATGTTGGCGAGCTTTCTCGCGGTCCATAATGCCGCCAGTCGATATTTCTTTGCTCTCGCCAGCGATCATCTGCTGCCATCCGCGCTCGCCCAATACCATCCGCGCTTTCACTCTCCGCATGTAGCAAGCTTGGTCATGACAGCGCTTGAACTCTGTGTCGTCCTCGGCTTGGGCGCATATGGCGTCTCACCTTATGTTGGCATCGCCTCATCTACGATCGGATTGGGCACGATCGGCATCATTGCCATGCAGATTGCGTCCTCGCTGGCCGTCTTTGCCTTTTTCGTCAAAACGGGCCGTGGCCCGGTGCTGACGACAAGAATAATGCCCTTTTTGGGCGCAATCGGCCTCACAATCTGCCTGACGCTTGTCGTGAGAAGCTATGGCAGCCTGACCGGGACGGACAATGTGTTCGTCAATGGCCTCCCCTGGATATTCCCTCCATTGGTTTTTGCCGCACTCTTCTACGCCTTCTGGCTGAAGGCACGTCATCCAAACCAGTACGCCCGCATTGCGGGTACGGACTACCGTCACGTATCGGAGAGGACAGCAGTAGAAGCACTCTATGAGAACGACTACTGCATCATTGGAGCGGGTCCATCCGGACTTATCATGGCCCGCGCATTTCTTGCCGAAGGAATCCCCTTCGACTGCTTCGAACGCCACTCCGACGTTGGCGGTTTATGGGATCCCGAAAACCCGGGTACGCCGATCTATGAAAGTGCCCATTTCATTTCATCGAAATGGACCTCCTATTTTTACGGCTTTCCGATGCCGGATCATTATCCGGACTATCCTTCCTACCGGCAAATCCTGGATTACATCCGCTCGTTTGCGCGCGCGTTCGGACTATACGGCCATATCACATTCAACACCGAGGTGGTCTCCGCCGAGCCGATTGACGGCAAATGGCGAGTCACATTGTCGACGGGTGAGGTCCGCATTTATGCCGGCGTGATCGCCTGCCCCGGCGTGACGTGGCATGCAAGTCTTCCGCAGGTTCCGGGCATGGACACCTTCAAAGGCGAAATTCGTCACTCTGTCACCTATCGAAGACCAGACGAATTCCGTGGCAAGCGTGTGCTTGTTGTCGGGGCCGGCAACTCTGGCGTCGATATCGCCTGCGACGCGGCGAAGTTTGCCGATCGGGCCTATTTCAGCGTTCGTCGCGGCTACCGCTTTGTTCCCAAGCATCTGTTCGGGATACCGACAGACGTGTTGATGAGTGGTGATGTCCTTCCGCCGAAGGGCGTGTCACTTTCGACCGACCCGAGTGCGATGCTCGATACACTCAACGGCGATCTGACACGTCTGGGGCTTCCCAAGCCCGATCATGACGCGCTTGCGAGCCACCCAATCATGAATACGCAGATCCTTCACTATCTCCAGCATGGAGACCTACAGGCAAAGCCGGACATCAAAGAATTTCGGGCCAATTCCGTTCTGTTCAAGGACGGCTCGGAAGAGCAGATCGATCTTGCATTGTTGGCGACAGGTTACGAATACCAAATGCCCTTCTTCGATCCTGCCATGTTCGAATGGAAGGGTGGGCGGCCGCAACTCTATCTCAACGTTATCCATAGGGATGTGCCTGGCCTTTATGTCCTTGGCTTCACCGAATTCGCCGATGCCGCTTACCGTCGCTTTGACGAAATGGCGCAACTCATCGTCGCGGACATTCGCGCTTCGGAGACGGGGGTCGGCCGGGATTGGCTTGATCGGCAACGAGCAAACCATTTCCCCGACCTGCGCGGTGGCAAGGTCTACATCGACTCCCCCCGCCACGCCAACTACGTCCACACCGAAACGTTCAAGCGGTTAATGGCGGAGTTCCGTCGAAAGCTAGGCTGGCCCGATCTGGACGACAACTTTTACTCCGATCTTCGTAGGCCAGACGCGAATGTCCATTCACTCAGCAGAAAGGCGGCCGACGGATCGGCAAGCCGAAAGAACAATTCCGTTGTGGAGATACGCCAATGACCAATTTCACCCAAAATAAGAACCGCAGAAAGACGGCTCTGGTAACCGGCGCCGCTGGGGGCATCGGTCAGGCCCTGATCGAACGCCTCATTGCCCAAGGGTACCATGTTCTCATGCTCGATATAAACGAGGGCGCCTTAGCGGTCTGCCGTCAGCGGTTGGGCGAGGCGGTGACGCCGGTTGTCTGCGATCTGACGAATACAGAATCCGTGGCAAAAGCTCGCGCTCAAATCACTGAAACGGACGCTGTGCTGGACGTCATTGTCAATAACGCCGGTTTCATCATGCCGGGGCCGTTCCTCAAGGCGCAATCCGACATCATCGAGAAGCAGATGCAAATCAATCTGCTGGGTCCATTGCGGGTACTCAACGCCTTCCTTCCCATGGTCGAGCAAGGCGGCCACGTGGTCAATGTGATCTCCATGGCCGGTATTCTTCCGTTGAAGGATAGCTCCGTCTATGCGGCCGGAAAGTTCGGCCTGCGTGGTTTCACGATTTCCCTTGCACTCGAGCTGAAAGAGCGGGGAATCAAGGTGTCCGGCATCTATCCTTCTTCCGTAGACACGCCGATGCTCCAGATGGAAGCCCGCAACGGCGGCTCTCCCTTGAACTTCCTGGCCGAACCTTTGCCTCCCGCAGCGGTCGCAGACGCGATCATGAGGGCGATCAAGGAAGGGAAACTCGAATATTACGTTCCCTACAGTGATGGGCTGCTTTCGCGAATTGTATCCGCGTTTCCATGGTCGATCGCACACCTGCTTCCTCGCTTCGAGAAGAAAGGAATGGTCGGCAAGCAGCGTTATCTCGCGAGGATCGGAAAAAGCATCCAGTAACCGCATTATTAGAACGAGGGGACATCTCATGCGGAAATTTAGGATAATCAGTGCAGTATCGGTGATTTTCGGCTTGACGGCCACCACAGACGTTTCCAATGCCGGGGAGGCGGGCGGCACGAATCTCATGCTGGGAGGCACAACCTTCCAGACACCTGTCATACCCAACGCCGGCTTCTATTATGGCAATTACGTAAACTATTATCACGCGAATCGCATCAATGACGGCAATGGAACTAACGTCGTTCCCGGGCTAAGGCTTGACGCCGTCGTCGACTATAACCAGTTCGTATACGTCACGCCGTTTGAACTCGGAGACTTCAAGCTAGCGGTGGGTGCGGTCGTTCCTTTTGCCACTATTCGTCAGGAAGCAGGCGGCATCGTAGACCGGGAAAGCGGGCTCGGCGACATTCTGCTCCAGCCTCTGATTGTCGGATGGGAACAAGGAAACTTTCACGTCGCGCTGGTGCAAGGTTTCTTCATGCCAACGGGCAAATACGATGCTGAATCGCAGCTCAACATCGGGCGCAACACCTGGGCATATCAACCGCAGCTTTCGTTAGGGTATGTCGACCCAACAGGATGGGAAGCAACCACCACGCTCTCGTACATTACAAGCTCGAAAAACCGTGACGCCATGTTCTCTGCGCTCAACCCGACTGGAGCGGATTATCGCAGCGGTAACGAACTGGGGATCGACTTCGCCGTCGGATATAATTTTACACCGCGCTTCGAGCTGGGCGTCACCGGCTACTATTATAAACAACTATCCGACGACAAGATTTCGGAACCCCTATCAAATCAGGCACTTCAGGAGTTTGCGGACGGTTTGCGAGGGCAGGTCGCGGCAATCGGCATCGGAGCCAGATACCTAAGCGACTTTGGCGAATTCTATGTTCATGTCGAGCGGGAATTTGCCGCCCGCAATCGTTCAGAGGGAACGTCGGCGTGGCTACGGTGGAACGTCTCGTTCTGACCTTCGATCAAGTCAGTAGCAAAAACTCAAACGAGCGAGGAGAAGCGCTTTGAGCAAGCCTGAAAACGCCGTGGATGATCTAGATGGGTTCTCACAGCTGCAGAAACTAATGGCCAATGGAGAGCAAGCCCCAATTGCCAAGGCGTTAAATTTCGCCTTGGTTGAATTGGATCGGGGCAGGGTCGTCTTTGAAGGCGGACCGGATGAGCGCTTCTATAATCCAATTGGAAGCGTGCATGGAGGCTACGCCGCTACCATGCTCGACAGTGCTTGCGGTTGTGCTGTTCACTCCTCGCTGAAAGCCCGGCAAGGCTACACGACACTCGAACTGAAGGTCTCCTATCCGCGTGGCCTCACTGCGCGTAGCGGTCCTGTCCGTGCAGAGGGGCGCGTTGTCAGCCTTGGCCGCCGCGTTGCTTTTTCGGAGGCGGTGCTTGTCGATCGTGAGGGGCGGCTTTGTGCTACCGCGACCTCGACCTTGCTCGTGTTTGAAATCGAAAATTAAAAGCATGTGAGCTCGTCTACGTGCCCGGCGTGATACCGGCAAGCATGCGGCGAAAGTTCAGCCTGCAGGGTCAGTTCCACAAAACGAAGAAGGTGTGAATAGGGAGGAAGGGATGGCTCAAAACTTTGGTGACTTTCAAAACGAGATCTACCTCGCGGGGCTCCTCGGGCGAAAAGTGCCGTTACCAGTCGATTTCCCTTCCTTGGAAGCTCGTGCCATGGAAGCGATGCCACCATCGGTCTGGAGCTATGTCGCTGGCGGGTGCGGTGACGAATTCACACAGCGCAATAACGTCGACGCGTTCAATCGCTATGGGATCGTGCCGAGGATGTTCAGCGGCTCCGCTGACCGCGATCTGAGCACCACTCTCTTCGGTCGAAAATTAAAGGTCCCAATATTTCTCAGTCCGATAGGCGTGATCGGCATATGTTCGGACGATCATCACGGCGATCTGCGGGTGGCCGAAGCCGCAAGAAAAATGGGCGTACCTATGATGGCTTCGACGCTGTCTCAGGACCCGATGGAAGAGGTGGCGAAGACGCTCGGCGATACACCAGGCTATTTTCAGCTCTACACACCTCGAGATCGTGATCTCGCGTTAAGCTTTATTTCGCGCGCGGAAACAGCGGGTTTCGAGGCACTTGTCGTAACGCTAGACACCTGGGTGACGGGATGGAGACCCCGTGACCTCAATACAGGCAACTTCCCGCAGTTGCGCGGCTTATGCCTGGCGAATTATTTCAGCGACCCGAATTTTTTAAAGCGACTTAAAAAGCCGGTTGCCGAAGATCCAGGAGCTGCAATCTCTGAATGGGTGAATATCTTCGGGCATATTCCGACATGGGATGACCTAAAATGGATCCGTGAAGCGACTAAGCTCCCGATCGTCTTAAAAGGAATTTGTCATCCAGATGATGCGCGACGTGGAGCTGACGCCGGCGTTGACGCCATCCTTTGTTCCAACCACGGGGGCCGCCAGGCGAACGGCGGAATTGCCGCTATCTCGATGTTACAAGACGTCCTGTTTGCAGTTCAGGATTTACCAGTCCTATTCGACAGCGGCGTGAGAAGCGGCACTGACGTGGCCAAGGCACTGGCGATGGGGGCGACCGGCGTTGGCATTGGGCGTTCCTATGCCTATGCGCTAGCCGCGGGAGGCGTCGATGGCGTTGTGCACCATCTGCGTTGCATCCTAGCAGAAACCGATCTATTCATGGCGGTTAACGGCTATCCCGCCATCGCGGACCTCAGAGACGCTGGAGTTCGCCCGAGCCGTTGACCAATAACTTGCCTGAGGGCACTCAAGCATTAGTCGGCGGAAGCCTTGCAATCTTGCTGCAGCGATCCGTGTCCTGGCTTCGCCATGGCCCACGCTGGCGACCGTCATTCGGCACGGAAGAGACCATGAGCAACGACGCCGAGCGCATATTCCGCCGATGCGCGATACCGCGGTATTCATGACGCCGAAAGCCACCGGTTTTGAGCCTTCACCAACACGTGGTGAAGCGAGAGATGCGGCGCCGGCCGTTGAGCCGGTCATCGGCCATCTCGAAGCCATCCGCTGAGGCTAGGCCCCGAACTATAAGGCCTGTCCTAGCAGACCGCGCATTATCATTTCGAGATGAATGTTCAGAACGGCCTGGCTGTCCAGGCTACGCCGGTCGTTGAAAATCAACCGAAACACCAATGTTCCGACTATGGGTGATATCACCACTTTGGCGAGTTCGGGAGGATTGGCCCTGAACCTTTTTTTCGCGACGCCTTCATCGAGGACCGTATCGATGCGCGTAAAGACTGGTGCCATCAACGTGTCATGGTGCTGGTCGATGAGATCGGGAAATTTTGCGCCTTCCGCAAGGATCAGGCGGAACAGTTCCCGCATCTTCTTGTTGTCGACGAGGGAATCGAACAGGAATTTCAGCAGCAGACGAAGCTCCTCGACGGGGTCGTCGGATGTATGCGTATAGGCATTGAACGCCTCCTGGAATGGCAGGGAGGCGTGCTTTACCATCGCTTCGAAGAGCGCCTCCTTGGTTTCGAAATAGACGTAGACCGTCCCTTTCGTCACCCCCACCCGTGCCGCGATGTCTTCTATGCGCGTTGCGGTAAATCCCCTTTTGGTGAATTCCTCGAATGCGGCATCGAGAATTTGCAAAGGACGTTGTATCTTCTGTTCAGCACGTGTCAGTTTTGCGTTTGGCGTGCCCTTCAGACCTGAGGTTGTTTCCTGGCCGAACTCGCTGCGGTCTTCTTTTTTCTTGGGTACCAAATCTCGCCCATCCTGGATGGTTTTCCACCCAACGGCGGTTTTTCTCGTGGTGCGCGACGTCGCCTGTCGAATCCACCTTTATCGATGTCGAAAGTGCCTGCACCGCCGTGTTCAGCCGTTCAACCATTTCAAGCGCCGCCAGCCTTTTTTTCGCACGGATCAGTGCCATCAGTTTCGACTCTTGTTTCATCGTCTGCGCTCCCATGGCGGAGATCTAAAGGCGGGCGGACTCTGCTGAAGGATCAGCAAATTTTCATGTTGGATACGCCCACCCAGGGCTATGGGACCTGAGAGCTGGATCACTTCGCTCCATTCGCAACCGCAATGTTACTTAGAGCCCCTACCGGCAACAGAACTCCCCGCCCCGCCTCCGGTTTTGCCAAAAAACTGTTACCCAACGCTTTGAGAATGTCAGCGTTCTGCGCGAACGCACTGTGACCGAGAACATCGTCCTGTTTGGCATCCGATGCATCGATGACAGTAATGCCGTACTGCTGCAACAACTTTTCGTAAGGTCTAAAATCGGTGGCGCCAAGTCGTTGAACATCACCGGCGAGCCACGTGGAGACCTTCAAAGCAAGATCGTTTTGCGAGGAGAGGATTGTAATCTTTGGCCGCCCCTCACCGATCTCCAAAACCTGGCGCTGAAACACATCGACATCGATATCGGGAGAAGCAAGATAAACGGAGTGGATTTTTGGAGATACTCTCCCGTATTTATTTGCCATGTCGCGCAGCGCCTCCATCGTCAGCCATGTCCCCATAGAATGCGCAAGGACCGTTACGTCAGAAACGTCGGGGCTGTCGACGGCGGCCTTGAGCACCGCACCGAGGCCGAATCTCGAATAAATCGTACTTTCCCGGTCGTACACGTAATCGAGCACATTGCCGCGAGACGGCCAGGTAAAAAGCACTGGAGCAGCATCGATTTTGGCGTCATGGACCAGTTGAGCGAAGCGATATACCGCTTCAGCGTAGTCGTTGTTGAACCCATGCACGAAGACAAGGACACGTTTCTTGCCGCGGCTTGCCTTGCGGAACCAGGGCATAACTTGATCTTCCTGAAGAAGGTTCGCCTTCGTGGTAGCGAACGCTTGTAGCGGATTCGGTTTGGCAGTGGCCGGCCACTGAACCTTACCAATCTCGCGCGCCTTTGCGGGCGGTATGGATACCACGATATTGTCAAGGCGAACATCCTCGCCGCGCTCACCGCTATAGCGCAGCGCAGGATCATCGGAAGGCCTGCGCGTCGTGGCAACCAGCATGTCGACCTGTTTGGCCTCAGGCTCGGAAACCGCGATCGGCGCCATCACATCCGATCGATGGCCACAGCCGGAAGCGAGCACAGCCATGAGGACGAGCAAGCCCACTCTCGCGCAAGCCTTCCTGCAAGTGGCTGCGCCGCCTCTCCTGACTAGAGGAAAGGAAGAGGCGGCGCGGACGACATTTGCCACTCCAAGAGGGGTGACGGTAGTGACAAATGTCGCCCTAAGTCGCATCGGCAGAAGCCTCGATTGCCGAATGGGCAGAGGAAGTCGTCTTAGCCTTCTTTCCGGCTTCGGCATTGAGGAGCCAAAGCATCAGGCAGGGCAAAAGCAGGAGGGTCAGCACGGTGGCCACCGCCAAGCCGCCAATGATCGCATAAGCCATCGGTCCCCAAAAAATCTGAACGGCGATCGGGATCATGCCGAGGACTGCGGCACAGGCTGTCAGTACGATCGGTCGTGCTCTATGTGCCGAAGCCGCAATGACAGCGTCCAGCGGGTCCTGTCCCCTCGCGACATTCTCATCCACCTCCTGAATCAAGATGACAGCGTTTCTGATAATCATACCCGCTAGCGCGATGACGCCGAGCTGCGACACGAAACCCATCGGCGTCCCTGTCGGCAACATGGCGGCTACGACACCGATTAGGCCAAACGGCGCCATCAGCATGGCAAGGCCCATGCGGGTAAAGCTCTGCAGCTGCACCATGAGAAGAGCTACGATGACAAAGAGCATGACGGGCAGGACAGCGAAGACGGAAGAACTTCCCTTTTGTGATTCCTCCACGACGCCCCCTGTTTCGACCGAATAGCCCATCGGAAGCGACGCCCGAAGCTCGTCCAGTTTTTTATTTACGGCCTGCGTCACCGTCGCCGGCTGTACGCCCTGAAGAACGTCGGACTGGACGGTAATCATAGGCTTACCCTGCCGCCGCCAGACGATCGGGTTCTCGAGACCATAGGCGATTGTGGCAACCTGTCGTAACGGAACTGACGCTCCATTGGAGGTGCGAAGCTCGAGATTTCCAAGGGTTGCGATCGTCGTGCGGTCGGCCTCGATGCCCTTTACTATAACGTTGACGAGACGATCGCCGTCGCGGACTGTCGTCGCAGTCGTTCCCGTAAAGACCGATGCGATCTCGCTTGCTATCGATTCCGAGCTCATTCCGAGCGACCGTGCTTCGATCTGGTTCACGACAACGGTTAGGCTCCGCTGCGGCTCGCCGGCCGTCAGGTTGATATCTCGTGTGCGAGGATCTTCGCCGATAATGTTTGCCACCTTGAGAGACAACTCCCGCACCTGTTGATAATCAGGCCCAAGGACGCGGAACTTCAAAGGCCAACCGACCGGAGGCCCAAGCTCCAGCGGCGATGCGCGCGTTACAATGTCTGCGAAATCTGTTTCGAACGCCTGTTCCAACCGCTTTCGCACGGCGTCGCGCTCATGAATGCCCTTCGTGACAACGACAGTCTCTGAAACATTGTCATTTTCGAGAAGAACGTCCATCGGCAGATAGAACCGGATCGACCCAGAGCCTACGTAGGTCGTGAAGTGATCAACATCGGGGTCCGATTTGAGTAGCTTTTCCAGTTGCTTCGCGCGGGCATCAGTCGCCTCACGTGAGGCGTTCTGCGGGAGGGTCAGGCTGACGAGCAATTCCGGACGATCCGACGCAGGAAAGAACTGCTCCTCCAGTTTTGTCATGCCAAAGATCGAAATAAGGAAAGCCGCCAGAGCAAGTCCAAGCGTGAACCAGCGATGCGTCAGCGACCAGTCGAGTGTCTTGCGATACGCCGACATAACCCGGCCACCCGAGTGATCACCGTGACCCATACGGTCCGGCAATATCCACGTACCAAGAAGCGGTGAGAACAGAACGGCGACGATCCACGAGGCAACGAGCGCGATCAGCACCACAATGAAGAGCGAGAAGGTGTACTCGCCTGCACTCGATGCCGCAAAACCGACCGGGATAAAGCCTGCGATCATAACCAGTGTCCCAGTTAGCATCGGGAAGGCTGTCGTCTCGTAAGCATAGCTGGCAGCCTTCGTTTTTTCATCCCCTTGCTCGAGCCGAGAAACCATCGCCTCGACAGTGATCATCGCGTCATCGACCAACAGGCCCAATGCGATGATCAGCGCGCCCAGCGATATTCGCTGCAAGCCAATTCCAGCCATGTCCATTCCGAAGAAGGTCATGGCCAACACGAGCGGGATAGAAGCTGTGATGGCAAGACCCGCTCTCGTCCCGAGTGAGACGAAGGAAACGGCCAGCACGATCACGATGGCCTCAATGAGCACCTTAACGAAGCCGCCAACCGCATCCTTTACGACCGTTGTCTGATCGGCGACTTGCCGAACCTCGATTCCGTGGGGCAATTTCTGCTCGATCTCAGCCATCTTCGCGGAGAGCGCTTCACCGAAGGCAAGCAAATTGCCGCCTTGCGCCATGGAAACTGCCAGCCCGATGACCGGCTCGCCGTTCACCCGGACCGTCGGAGCCGGCGGATCTACCAATCGGCGAGAAACCGTTGCGATGTCTTCTAAGCGGATGTAGCGGCCGTCGACACGGAAAGTAAGGTCGTGGAGACTTTTCTCGGACGCAAAGGCTCCACTAACACGCAAAGAAATCTTCTCTTCGTCCGTGCGGACGGTTCCGGTTGGAGCCACGGCGTTCTGAGCGCGGATTGCATCGACCGCGGCAGCCGGGTCGATCCCGAGGCTAGCCAGTCGGCTGGACGAAAATTCTATGACAATCTCTTCTTCCTGAACTCCGAGAAGATTGACCTTTCCGACGTCTTTTAGCGCGAGAAGCTCTGCTCTGATGGCGTCCACACGATCGCGCAATTCTCTTTCCGAGAAACCGTCGGCACTAAACGTATAGATGCTGCCAAAAGTGTCGCCGAACTCGTCGTCGAAAAACGGCCCCTGTACGCCAGCCGGAAGCGTTGGCGCAATATCGGCGATTTTCTTGCGCACTTTGTACCAGACATCCGGCACTTCCGCCGGAGGCGCGCTATCACGCAGGTTCACCATGATGACCGATTGGCCGGCGCGTGTGTAACTTTGCGTAAAATCTAGAAAAGGAGTCTCTGAGAGCTTCTTTTCCAGTTTGTCAGTCAGCAAGTTGACGGTATCGGTCGTGCTGGCGCCGGGCCAGATAGCTGACACGACCATCGTCTTGATGGTGAAGGGTGGATCTTCGTTGCGAGAAAGTCGCTGATAACTCCAAATGCCGCCCAAAAGCGTCGCGATCATCAGGAAGACGACAAACGATTGATGTTTGAGCGCCCATGCCGACAGATTAAATCTGCTTTTCTGAGAAGATCCGGCGCTCATTTGACGCTCCCTTGTTCGAGCAGCACCGCTTCTCCGTCCCGCAGTTTTGTGACCCCAGCGACGGCAACAAGATCGCCTTCTGCAAGGCCTTCAGCGATAAAGATTGCAGTGTCCGCGTAGCGTTCGACGCGAACATCACGGTATCTTACCGCCTTGGCGCCAGGATCGACCACAAAAACGGCCGTTTTTCCCTCGTGCTCAGTCAAAGCGGAGGCAGGCAACTTGACGAGCTTTTTCGCGTTGATGATAAGCGATCCGGTGACAGCGGAGCCGAAAGGCATTTTTTCACCTGCCTCATCCAATCCGACCTTGATCCGGTAAGTCCGGGTCGTTGCGTCGGCGGACGGCGTCACCTCCCTGAGCCGTCCGTTGGCCTTGATTGCAGGATCTGACAGCAAGGTCACTTCCACCACTGGATCGCCAAGGTCCATGCCGACCAGTTTCTCCGGAACATCGAAAACTGCGTCCCGCTCAACGTTCGAAATTACAGTCAAGATCGACTGTCCGGCGCCCACGACCTGCCCCACATTTGCACCTACGGCAGAGACGAGGCCGTTCTGAGTTGCCTTGATCTCTGTGTAGGAAAGTGTGTCTTCGGCATTGGCGAGCGCAGCCTGAGCCGCAGCGAGTTTTGCGCTCGCTGTAGCGAGCGTTGCTTCCGCCTGCTGCAACTGCGCTTTCGAGGCGATGTTTTTGTCGAAGAGGTTGCGGTTACGTTCGGCATTCAGCTGCGCAAATTCCAGGTCCGCCTTTGCGGTTGCAAGGTCTGCTTTGGCTGAAAGAAGGCCGTTTTCGCTTGGGGTGCGGTCTAGTTTGGCTATGACGTCGCCGGTTTTGACGATCTGCCCGATGTCTGCGCGAAATGTAACCTGACCGCCCAACCTGAAGCTCATCGGGGTCTCGGTCCGGGGCTTGACTTCCCCTGTCTGGACGATGGTCTCGCCTGCGTCCTGCAGATGGACGACCGTGGTTCGGACAGGCCGCGGCGCCTTTTCGGCCGACTGTTCTTCCGAACAACCAGCCAAGAGCGCAGCCGAGACGACGGCCGCGACAAATATCTTCTTGCTCATGTATTAGATCTCCTTGGCCGAAAAGCCACGCATCAATCCGTTGATAGTGGTGTTTACCAGCTCCTCAGGGTCGGCGAGGTCGAGTTCCTTGACTGTAATGAGGAGTGTCACTGCGCCTTGGACACCGGCCCACAGAGCCTGCGTTATCAAAGCGGGGTCGGCTGCAGCGAAATATCTCCCGTCAATGGCCTCGCGAACACGCTTAAGCAGTAGGTCGTAGGGCGCATAGCCGGCAACTCGCCGAAAGAACTCGGGACCGATATCCTGGTCATGTTCGAGAAAGAGCAATCGAAACCGGTCGTGATCTTCTAAACAAAACTGCGAATACGCGGAAAGCATCTTGAAGATCGCGGACGGGGAATCAGGATCGGAGAGATCAATCGCCTCGATTCGCGCAGCAACCGCGTGTAGCGCATCCTCCCAATAACTCAGCAGCATTTCCTGCTTGCTCGGGAAGTAGCGATACAGAGCGCCAGGCGTGAGTCCAAGACTCTGCGCCAGGCTGCGCATCGACAAACCTCCAATGCCGCCTTTTCCCACAATCGATGCAGCTTCACGCAGAATGCGTTGGCGGGTGCTGGCGATCTCTTCGTCTGTCAATGGCTGGCGAGGCATGCTATCTCCTTCGTTGCACGCGTTAAATAAACGCGTTCAATAAACAGGTCAATAGGGTCTTCCGCCTTTCTCATTTTCGCCCGAACACCAGTCGGAATTCGCGTAAACGCGAGCCGGTTATCAAAAATAGATATTTTAATCAGATAGTTATTAGGTGCTGATGCGCGGTGCCGCCGTGGATTTACTGCTGTGTCCACAACGCATGGTATTGACAGAACGGAAAACACGATCAATGCTCGCCTTGCGGTGAAGTTGAATGTTATTGTCATCAATTAAAAGCAGACGGCGGAGTTCTGTCCGAAGTCCGCCGAACCTCAGGACGACTTGGAAGGTGCGTTGGAAGGTGGAGTTCGCAATCCTGCAGTCGGCAATTGGCTACACCGAATGCCGAACGAAGCGAGGCTGCGATCGCAGCGCGCCGACGAGAATCGAGTAGTTGTAAAAGTCAAACCCGCAAAACAACAATTCCGCGGAACATTTATGCAGCACTGGATTGATAAGCTGACAGATCTCGCTGCGATAGCAGGCGATGAGAACACGTTCAAACGCGCCTTGGCTGCGCTTACAAAGCATGCCGGCTTTGACCGATATGCTTACCTGTGTATTCATCCGGGGCATCTCATAGCCGTATCAAACTACCCTGCCGAATGGCGCTCCCTCTATTTTGAGCAGAAGTACGTCACCATTGACCCCGTCGTGAAACGAGCCAAAACTCTAAAACATGCCTTCCAGTGGAACGGGGACCAGGAGCGTCCACGTCTTTCAAAGGCCGAACGAAAGGTCTTTTCCGAGGCTGCCGACTTTGGTATTCGTTCTGGACTAACCATCCCGGTAAAAGGGGCCAACGGCACGGTTTCGATGCTCACCCTTGCATCTGGAAAGACCGATCCTTGCGTCGAGCGCGATATCGATCTCGTAGCGGCAGCTGCTGCCGTAGGTCAGCTCCACATGCGCATGGCCGTTCTTTCGGTCACGCCCGACGGACAGGATCCAGCTTGGCTGGATCCCAAGGAATCCGCATATCTTAAGTGGATCTCCGTCGGCAAGACGATGGAAGAAGCTGCTGACTTGGAGGGTGTCAAATACAATTCTGTGAAGAGCAAACTTGAGGAGGCTAGAAAGCGCCTCAAGATTCACACAATGCCGCACTTGGTGGCACTGGCCATACGTGCCGGGCTCATCTAGGCGCAGTGCTTAGTTAACCGACACCTTCGGGGTGTAGCCGAGGAGGCTGATCAGCGTGCTAAGCGCGCTCATCTGCGCATGCATCTCGATCATCGCATCGATGTACTCGAGATGCCGGGTACCCCCAACGGATTCTCCGTTCCTGATTGCAGCAGGTAAAGCTTGAAATAGCTTGTCTGCCCTCTCCACAAGTTGCCTGTGCGACCGGATCGCATTGATCGTCAGGCTTTCTAGGTCGGGTTGCGCTAGACCGCGAGTGAGGCCGAGCACGGCCCTAAGCTCCAATTCCGGCAATATCGCCTCGTCCGCTCCCATTTCAATCCCATTCGTCTGAGTGTCCACGGTCCGCCCCCGCAAACGCTAATCTTCTGATCCCGAGCCGGGGGTTGGAAACTGTGCTTAGACAGTCCTGCGACCTTTAGCACCGGAGCGCCTGGACATACGTCGCAGGCCCGCCGGCCAATGGCCAGAGGATTCCGATGTCGCTACGGCCGACATCAACCGCTAAGCAGGGGTTTCCACACCCCAGGGCAGCGCGTACTACCCTATCGGCATCTTATAATGATGGATGTTAGGTTCCGCCAGTGCCCCTCGCGGATAATCAACGAGCGAGCGTCAACATCCTCACTGTCAGGGACGGCTAGCGCCAATCCCCGATAGATCGATCCTGATTCCAGCACTACGTGGATCATTGGGCGCTCCGCCAACTTCAGCGTTCTCATTGATCTTTGCCGGACCAGCCTGCTTTTCAGCTGCGGTTACCTCGGGCAGGCCTGATCCCGCGATCGATTGTTGACCGGGATCCTCCGCGCGAAATACCGCCAGCCCTTCGAAATACCCCGTTTGCCAGGCGATAACCGCATCATCCATAACCTGAGGCAGGACTTCCTTTGCCGTGGGATTACCATACCATTTCATGACGATGCGAAAGACCTTGGCAAACAGCGCCGTCCCCATACGGATATTCTCGCAAGGCTCGACCATCTCAGGCTTCAACTGACCCGCCTCAACAATACCGAGGCCTGCCGGATATTGGGTGATACCCACGCGGACGGTGTTGCGGCCGAGATTGTCGCGGATCAGATCGAGAGCCTGTTCCTGTGTTGCAGGCTTCGGCACCAGTACCACCCTGTTGCCTGAGCGCACCGTGACAGCCAGCGGATCCCGCGATCCTGCCTTCGCGATGAATTGCTCGACGATTGCCGGCTTAAGGGATGGGTCCGCGCATTGCTGGACAAAAACGGCATCAAGCATCCGGGGTACTCCTTATGTGTTGAAGGACATGACGACGGGCAGGCCAAAGAGGCTTGCCCAAGCCGCAACGCTCGCTCTCTGAATAGAGACGATTGAGCTGTTTTCCGTCCACCAGCCATTGCCAACGGCAACGATCACATCAGGCGAATGCAGCATCGATTGCAGGACCGGCCAGAGAATAAGCTGCTCGTAGCAGATCAGCGGTGCGATCCTTAGTCCGGCAACCTCCACCATCGGATTGCCGAAGAAGTCCGCCCGCGCGCTACCACCCTGCCCGACCCATCGCAACCAGGGCTGCCACATCGAGCCTGGAACCGGCATGCGCTCGCGATAGAGGATATCTGCATCATCCGCCGAAATCGCCACCAGAACATTATCGTAGCCCTTAGGATCGACGACGGCGGCACCTGTGATAACGGTGAGACCAGAGCCCTGTAAGCCTTCCCGCCAGAGACGCGCGACTGTTGGCGTCCAGAAGCCGAGCGTGCTTTCCGGCAAGACCACCATATGCGTGTCCAGGTGAGTAGCAGTCTTCCGGCGCATCGTTGCGATCAGGTCACGGTGATACGGAAGCGATCCGTCACGCCCAAGGTTTTGCCCTTCTTGAAGGTCGACGCCATGCCAGGCATCAGGTAGATGCGGTTCCGTCCACGTTGCGGCGGACCAGAGCCAAAATCCGCAAAGGATGATGGCGGCGGCCGGCCAAAGCTTAGTCGTCATGACGGCGAGGCCGGTCGCCATCGTTAACAGTCCCCACCATCGCCAGCCGGGAAACAGCACTCCGGCAGCCGTCATTGGATGCGCCCAACCGGTGATGCCGAAAGGCGGGAGCCCCGTCAGCACCATCACCACAAGATAGCGCAGCGCCCTCGCCGCATCCGTCCCTTTCCTCCCGGATGCGTTTTCGCCACGAGGCTTCGTCCAAAAAACTGCATGGACAATGACGAAGGATGCCGAAGCCACGACCCAAAGCACGAGCCCCGGCCAGAGATCAGCGGAATAGAAGTTGGCCACGCCCTGCGGCAACCCACGGGAGGCCGCCAGGAAATACCCGGCCGCCACAAGTGCCGCGACCGTGCGCGACGGCGCCTTTGACCAGAGCAAGGGAAAGAACATGGCGAGCGGGAGAAGAAGCACCTCCCCGCTCCAGCCGATCCATCCACAAACTGTGGACGCGAGGATCAGAAGAGGAGATTTCCAGCGAACAGGCATATGGTCGCCACCCCGGTCACGGATCGAAGGTGAAGACAGGCCGCGCCAGGCCAAGAAGACCGGAATCCGGAACCGGACCAAAGTATCTGCTGTCATAAGAACTCGCAAAGGAGGAGTGAAGGAAGAGATGATGCTGCGGCACGACACCGCCGGGATCGGGGTTGATCGCCCTGCCCTCGCCGTCCGTGCGCCACACAGACGATGCGGGAACCAGGCGACCATCGACGAGCACGTGATCGGTGATGTCGACACGCTGTCCGGCAAGTGCTGCGACCGTCTTGATCAGCGGCGCAACTCCGCTGGGACACAACCCGCGCCGCAGGTATCCGCGCCGCCGCGCCTCTTCGAACACAGCTGTCATGGGCGGGCAAAGAAACACAACATCGCCGATCACGACCGGACGCTGGAGCTCCTCGATGCGCCAGAGGCCGAGCGGCTCGCTGGGAGTCAGGTTGAGACGATAGCCACCCGCGAACGCCGTTGCCGCCAGTGCGGACATGACGACGGCCGAACCCGCCAGAAATGGAAGAATCCCCCTCCGCCTCATAGCTTCTGTACCGGCGTCTGGCGCTGGGCGAGACGCTGTTCCTCGGCTTGTCTTAGCGACTGTAGGGTGCGCTCGTGGGCGGCGAGCTGTTGCGCTGTCCGCATCACCGGCCAGGCTTGTTTCAGCTGTTCCTTCTGCTCCGGCTTCATGCCCTCGGAGAGTTTTTCGTATAGCGCTCCGGAAGGCTCGCGCGCCGCGTTGCTCAGCAGCGTCCGTTCCCCGAACCGCTCGGTGACGGCTTTGTTAAAACCGTCGATTTCTAGCTTGGTCTCGCGATTGCTGAGTGCGTAGGCCATCGCGGCTGGCAGATCGTTGCGGTCGATAGCGTCACGCACCCGCTCCAGCACAACACGCGCTGCCGGCGACAGCGCCGGAATGTCGATCGAGACCCGCTGACGCAGGGTCTGCTCGTCCGCCTGGTGCCGCATTGCGGCGATCTCGCGCATCTGAAGATATCGCTCAAGATCGCGCTTGAGAGCAGGCACGTTCACCTCGGCGACGCGACGGGCCTCGCGCTCTGCCTTGCCCGCGAGAATGCCGGTCTTGCCTTTCAATGGACCGAAAGTCTCCGGCTCCGCCCCGAGCCTTTGCAGGACTTGCTTTGCTATCTCCTTGTCTGCCATGACAGAATCAAAGTTCATCGCGCGAAACGCGGTCTCGGGATCGGCGAAGACATAAGCGAAGCGCGCCGAGACTTCTTCCCATTGCCGTTTCAGGGCGGGATCGGCGCCAAGCTTGTCACCGACCGTATCTGCAACAGAGCCGGAAAATGTCTTGATGCCTGCGACCATGGGTGCGGCCTCCTTCATCGTTTCGGTCTTCGAGGTTTGGGGGAAGCCAAGGCGCGCGGCGAAGGCGCCAAGGCGCTGGCCGAGATCGACGAGTTTGGCCTTCTGGCGCAGCGTCCAGTCAAGCCGGTCGCGGACCAGCGTGCGAGCCACCTGGACGATGTGCAGTCCGCGGTTTTCGGCGAAGCGCAACGCCTCGCGATAGAGCTGGCCGGGCTCGTAATCGAGCGTCGTCTCCTTGGCATTCCGGCGGGATAGAACCGCCGCAAGGCCGCCATTGAAGGAGAAGGATCTCGTCCCGTAGTAGAGCTGCAGATCCTCGCGATGGCGGGTCATCGCCACATAGGTCAGATGCCGATCCAGGGACAGGGAAGCGAGCACCTTGACCTTGTCGACGGTGGCGCCTTGCGACTTGTGAATCGTCGTGGCGTAGCCGTGGTCGAGATTGTTGTAGAACCGCTGTTCGACGATCACCTGTCGACGCTGATCGCCCTCGCCCACCGTTGCAACGATGCGGTTTGCTGCGGCCTCTATGACATGACCGATCATGCCATTCTTGAGCCCAAGCGATCCCTCGTTCTTCAGGAAGACGATCTGGTCGCCGACATCGAAACGGCGCTCGCCATCGGCCGTTTTGAAGATCTTGCCCTCTCCGACAATGCCGCGCTCAACGAGTTTCTCGCGGGCCATGACATTGAGCATGCGCACGTCGCGACGCAGATGGGCGAGGATCAGCGTCGTCTTCGACTGGTCATAATCCTGGTCCCAGTCGGCGATCAGCCTCCCGATTGCTTCGGCCTTCAGGCGCGAGCCGAGCACACTGCCCTCACCTTGATACGCAGCAAGGGCTTGGTCGACATTGCCGCGCGCAAGATCGAGCGATGCCTTCCGCATCCAGTCGTCGCGCTGGCGATAGATGGTTTCGAGTTCGGCATAACCGACGCGATCGACAATGGCGCGAAAGGCAGCGCCCGCCTCGATCGGCTGGAGCTGTTCGGGATCGCCGACCAGCACGATCTTCGCACCCGTCCTTACGACGGAATCGACAAACCCAGCCATCTGTTTCGAGGCGACCATGCCGGCTTCGTCCATGACGAAGATCGTCTTGTCGTCCAGGACGTCACGACCCCTGTTCCAGCGCAGCTCCCATGACGCGAGCGTGCGGCTCTGGATGCCGGCTTCCTTCTCCAGACCCTCGGCGGCCTTGCCTGCAAGCGCGCCGCCAACGACGCGATATCCGGCCATTTCCCATGCCTCACGGGCCGCCTTCATCATTGTCGTCTTGCCGGCGCCTGCGCGTCCGACGACCACAGCGATACGGGCAGGTCCGGCAATGCGCTCGATCGCAGCTTTCTGCTCGTCGGACAGCCGCTCATGCCGCCGGAACGTCGCACCCAGTACAGCCTCGGAGACGGCATGCGTCTGCTTAGCCGACAGCCACATGGCCTGCCGCGCCATCGTCGCTTCCAGCCGGATCATCTCTCGCGTCGAATAGCGCGCCGGGACTTTCGCTCCGGTCGCAAAATCGATCGTGTCGCGCTGCAGCCGCAACACGTCCGGGTTCAGGATGATCGTGATCATGAGTTGCCGGAAGACTGCGGGATCGTCGATATAGCGATGCAGGACCTTGGCCACGTCCCGCTCGTCGAAGACGCTCTTTTCCCGCGTGATCAGGTCGAGCACGATGGCAGGATTCTTCAAGATGCGGCGTGCGTTTTCCGTGCGTCGCTGCTCGTTCAGTTCGACCCGTTCAAGCTCCGGCCGCACGCCCTGTTGCTCTGCCTTGCGCTCGATCGCCTTAGCCCCGACTCCGAGATGGATAGTGGGCTCGAGATCAATTCCCTGCTTTTCGTAGGAGCGGCCGTCCACGCGAAGATCGAGACCGCCAAGTGCCAGATGATGGTTCTGTCGTTCGAACCAGCCGTCGCGCAGCACATTGAAATCATCCGTCGATCCGGCCCAGAGTTCGTAGAGGATCTTCCCGGACTTGGTCCGCACCGCCTGGCCGTCGTCGCCAATGACAGGGACCTTCTTCGAGCCGAACCCGTCCTCCGTCAAAGGCCGCAGCGTGGTCATCAGGTGGATATGCGGGTTACCGGGATTGTCGTGATAAACCCAGTCGGCAACCATGCCCTTGGCGAGGATGTGTTTCTCGACAAAATCCCGGACCAGGGCGATGTTCTGCTCCGCCGACAGTTCCAGCGGGAGTGCAATCGTCAGGTCGCGAGCAAGCTGCGCATCGGCACGCTTCTCGAAAGCTTCGACCTTGTTCCAAAAGGCTTCCGACGCTCCTGAGACAGAACGATCAGCGGTCAGGGAGCGAACCCATCTCGGAGCGCCGGCGGGAAGGACAAACTCCTCGTGCAGCAGGCCCTGCTTGCGCGTGTAATCAATGGTGCGGCCCTCGCGCTCATATTCCATCTTCGCGCAGTGCCGGTAGGCCGCAGACAGCACAACACTGCGGCCGGAGCCCCGGCTGACGATGCTGGCTGAGAAATGGGCAATGGCCACGGCGGGGGAAACTCCTAATTCGAACGTTGTTCGTCGGGAGCGGCCGGGGGGCTACTGCCCTAGCTGGGCATGAAAGCAACACGTCGCATCACGACGTATAATTGCGCCCTTGGAGCCATTCCTTCGGAACGGCCGGGATCATTCACCAAAGCATCGCCGGTGGCGATCTGCAGATCTGCAGATGTCTTTTTCAGCGCATCCGGAGGAATCTGGGCGTCGCCAAAGCAACGCCCAGACCTCAAGGAGCAACTGGAATGAAGAAACCGTCATCGAAAATCAGGGAAGAAATCGCCCGATTGCAGGATCAGCTCAAGCAGGCCGAGACACGTGAGGCCGAGCGCATCGGACGCATCGCCCTGAAGGCCGGCCTCGGGGAGATCGAGATCGACGAAGCCGAGCTTCAGGCCGCCTTCGAGGAGACCGCCAGGCGATTTCGCGGAGGCAAAGGTAGTGCGACCGGGAAGAAGAACACTGGAGACGACCGAGCCGAAAGCGGATCGTCCACGGCACAGCCGTCTGGCGCGGATGCGGGCGGGACTGTTGAGGCTTGAGCGGATGGCGAAATCAATGACGACAGAGGCGCGCAAAAAGGACACGCGCGAAAAGATCGAACTCGGCGGCCTGATCGTCAAGGCGGGGCTGCGGTACGAGAAGCGTTCTTTGCTGCTCGGCCTGCTGATCGACGCGAGCAAGCGGATCAGGGGCGACGAGACGGAAAAGGCCCGACTGGCAGCAATCGGCGCGGAGGCGTTTGGCAATGACGGCGAATAGGCTGCTTCTGGCAATCCTGCCCGCAGCAATCATGCTCGCGGCCATGATAATGTCGTCAGGCATGGAACATCGGCTGGCGGCGCTCGGAACATCGGCGCAAGCGAAGCTGATGCTGGGCCGCATCGGCCTCGCCCTGCCCTATATCGTTGCCGCCGCGATCGGCGTCGTCGCGCTGTGCGCCGCCAATGGTTCAATCAATATCAAGGTTGCCGGTCTGAGCGCGCTGGCTGGAAACGCGGCGGTGATCATCGTCGCCATGACACGCGAGACGATCCGCCTCGCCGGTATTTCCAGCGGCGTGCCTTCCAGGCAATCGGTTCTCGCCTATTCCGACCCGGCAACGATGATTGGCGCTGGTGTCGCCTTCATCGGAGGCGTCTTCGCCTTGCGGGTTGCGGTCAAGGGGAATGCCGCTTTCGCAATGGCAGCACCGAAAAGGATCGGTGGTCGGCGCGCGATTCATGGCGAGGCCGACTGGATGAAGATGCAGGAGGCCGCAAAGCTGTTTCCAGAGCACGGCGGCATCGTCATCGGCGAGCGATATCGCGTTGATCGCGACAGCGTTGCCGCCATGCCATTCCGTGCTGACGATCAACAAAGCTGGGGTGCCGGCGGCAAGGCGCCGCTCCTTTGCTTCGACGGGTCCTTCGGCTCGTCGCATGGCATCGTCTTCGCCGGCTCCGGCGGTTTCAAGACGACCTCGGTAACAGTCCCGACCGCGCTAAAATGGGGCGGCGGTCTCGTTGTGCTGGATCCATCGAGCGAAGTCGCTCCCATGGTCAGTGAACACCGGCGTCAGGCCGGCAGGACGGTGATCGTACTCGATCCGACCGCGTCTGGTGTCGGCTTCAATGCGCTGGACTGGATCGGCCGTCATGGCAACACCAAGGAAGAGGACATCGTCGCCGTCGCCACATGGATCATGACCGACAATGCGCGCACCGCATCTGCCCGCGACGACTTCTTCAGGGCATCAGCCATGCAGCTCCTGACAGCGTTGATCGCCGACGTCTGCTTGTCGGGGCACACAGCTGAAAAAGACCAGACTCTGCGTCGTGTCCGGGCCAATCTCTCCGAGCCCGAGCCGCAGGTTCGGGCACGCCTGACGAGAATCTACGAAGGTTCAGAGTCCAACTTTGTGAAGGAAAATGTCGCCGTCTTCGTCAACATGACGCCGGAGACATTTTCCGGTGTCTACGCCAATGCGGTGAAGGAAACCCACTGGCTGTCCTATCCCAACTATGCCGGTCTGGTTTCCGGCGACAGTTTCTCAACCGACGATCTTGCCAATGGCAAAACCGACATCTTCATAGCGCTCGATCTGAAAGTGCTGGAAGCCCATCCGGGCCTGGCGCGCGTCGTCATTGGTTCGCTGCTGAATGCCATCTATAACCGCAACGGTGATGTGAAGGGTCGCACCATTTTCCTACTCGATGAGGTGGCGCGTCTCGGCTATCTGCGCATCCTCGAGACCGCCCGAGACGCGGGCCGAAAATACGGCATCACGCTAACAATGATCTTCCAGTCGCTCGGCCAGATGCGCGAGGCGTATGGCGGGCGAGATGCGACGAGCAAATGGTTCGAATCCGCATCCTGGATTTCCTTCTCGGCGATCAACGATCCTGATACCGCCGACTACATCTCGAAGCGATGTGGCGACACTACGGTCGAGGTCGACCAAACCAATCGTTCGTCCGGAATGAAGGGATCGTCGAGATCGCGGTCGAAGCAACTCAACCGCCGGCCGTTGATCCTTCCGCATGAGGTTCTGCGCATGCGCAGTGACGAACAGATCGTCTTCACCTCGGGCAATGCACCCCTCCGATGTGGGCGCGCGGTGTGGTTCCGCCGCGAGGACATGAGGGCCTGTGTCGGCGAGAACAGGTTTCACAGGAACTTCTCCGGCACCAGCAGACCCTCACGAGATCAATCGAGGACGGACGATGCGATATTGGGAAGCATGCGAAGCTCAGGTGACGGCGGCTGAAGCAATCGAAGAATGTCGGAAGCACGGGATCGAAGCGGCGGTTCGCGACTGCGACGGCGCGTTGATCGATAAAGAGAGTGGAGACGTGATTGGCCTTCCCGACGATTGCGGAGAGTTCTATGGCGGAGATGTCCCCGGCTTCCTCGGGTATTGATCGACCCCCATTTGGACAGACGGCGTCTGGTCTGGTGTTTGCGGGAAGATCGTCACCCGGATGGGGCGGAGACCTAGGGGCTCCGTTCGCCTCGGCGAACAGAGCTGTACGCCGCAGGCGGACCGCTCATCTTTCAACGGAACTTCACGAAAATGAATCGGTCAGACGCAATCGATTCATATCTCTCGTTGGACGAAAATCGGCGGCCGAGCGATTATGCTGCCATGCTCACTCAACCCTACCACCTCTATGTCGAACGCACGGACGAAGCCCGCAACATGGCTCGCTTCTATGCCATGACGATCGAGCCGAATCTGTTCGGCGAGGTATGCCTGACACGCCGCTGGGGCCGGATCGGTGCGCATGGCCAGATGAAGGTCCAGCATTTTGCCAGAGAGCGAGACGCCGTCGCTGCCTTCCTCGATCTTCTCCGACAGAAGCGAAGCCGCGGATATCGTGTCACCCCCTCCGCAGCTCGTCACTGACGGTCGGCGATCACTTGCGGCCTCTGGCTCGAGTCCACACATCGACGATGATGAAACAGGAGCTTTGACGTTTGGCATATTCGCATGATCTCCGAACCTCCTTCCGGAAAATGAGAAGGCAATCCAACCTCTGGATCCTCCCGGTGGCAGCTGGCATTATAGGTACCATCGCCTTGATGGTCAGCGCTCCAACGATGACATTGGCCGCATCAGGCATGGCTTCGGAAAAGTTTGTAAAATGCACCGGCGGCCATCGAACTGCCTGCGTTATCGATGGCGATACGCTGTGGATCGGCGGCACGAAAATCCGGATCGCCGACATCGACGCACCTGAGATCAGCGAGCCTAAATGCGCCTCGGAACTTGCTCTGGGCAACCGCGCGACCGATCGGCTGGTCGAACTGGTGAACCAGGGTCCATTCGAATTGCAGGCTTGGCCGGGTCGTGACAAGGATCGCTACGGTCGTGCTCTCCGGGTTCTCGTGCGGAATGGCCACAGCCTCGGAGATATTCTGGTCTCGGAAGGATTGGCTCGCACCTGGACAGGTCGTCGCGAACCGTGGTGCTAGAAGGCTCGGCCGGTGAAGGCCGAGCCTGTCGGCGTTCACTCGCGCCGGCCCCATTCGGTATCGATGTTGATCTCAACGTCGACGAAGAAGGATCTTGATGGCGATCTTCAGACCGAGCTTGCCCTTGCGGAAGAGGTGACTGACCACCTTGCCAAGGGTGCGAAGACGGCGGCCGGTGGCGCTGAGGAATTTTGCGAGCTGGTGCATCATGAATCTCCTGTTGATTGCGTTTCATTGCGGGGATGAAGAGCGGACCGGAAAGGAGGGCTGCACCCGCAAGGCCGAAGCGGAGCGGAGGACCTGATGGCGACCGAATTTTGATGCGCGAGGAGCGATAAGCGGGGACAATTCTGGCGTCATCAGGTTGCAGCCAGACGCGCGGGACGCACCATTCCTGATGTCAATGAAATCGGATCGACAGGAGATCTTCAGGTACCGCGCGACGCACACGACGCGACTTGAGGCCTCCCCCTCAGAACGGTGGCTCCGCATCGGCACTGCCATCCGTCTCGGCAATCGCCAGGGTCAGTTCCGCCTGTGCGAGATCGAGTTCCGTCTCGATCTGGCGGCGCTCGCAAGGATCGACAGCGTTACGCAGTTCGGCACGAAGTTCTTCGATCTGGCGTTCAAGTTCGTGGGTCATCGTCTGATCTCCTATGTGAAAGACGATCAGCGGCGCCGGATAGGGAATGACGATGTCAGGGATCGCTGAAGCGACCGGCAGCGCCGGGGAGTGGGGGAGCCGATTTCGTGTTGGCGGCTTCGCTGCCAATTCGAAATTGGGGGTACCGCTCATCCTTGACGACGGCATTCCCGTTGGCATCATCACCGGATACTGAGCAGGATTTCCTCCTCTCCGTAAGGCACCAAGAAAAGCCGGACCCGGTTAAATGCCGGGTCCGGCTTTCATATTTCGGTCAGAGGAGAAGCCCCGCCGGTGGCGGAGCCTCGTGATGTCGATCAATCCCGGTTCGGGCGGGACCAGATGAGCTGGAGCCCATCTTCGCCTTCGACCTCGGCGAGCGTTGCATAGATCGGAGCCGGGAAGCTCGGATCGTCGAGCTTGACCGAGAGGTAGTCGCGGCCCTCACCGGAGGTCTTCTGCCAGGCGGCGCCCAGCTCGACGCTCCCGGCGTAGACGCGGAACTGCGGACCCTTGTCGGAGGGGTTCTCGACCCGGGCGATGCGGGCCTTGACGTTGAGTGCGAGTGTGCGAATGGAGCCGGTGAAGCCGTTTTCGGTGGAGGTGAAGGTGCCGATGGTTGCCATTGTCGTATTCGTGCGCCAAGAGTGACGGTTGGAAACCGTCACGCGCACTTGCTGCCCCTGCGGGGTGGGAGACCCCGCCGCCAACGTGCCGCAAGCATGGGGGTTGAAGCAGACGGGTGAGGTGAGCCGGGTGCCTCCGGCGAGCCATAAATCAGCAGAACCCGTCAAAGTCGGACGATCCGGGACTTCCGCCCGTGGCCGGTCCGGCAAGCATATCTGCTATGGGAAGAGTGATCGAACCGATGTTTGAAGCCTCGTCAGACTATGGAACCTGCCAAACCGGAAGTGGGCAGGTCGGCCGAAAGGCCGGAGGAGCGCCGGTCCCCGCTGACTATACGGGGAACA
>CAACWB010000050.1_pt1 | contig 88313 bp, 78 predicted proteins | sample 2275501 | NCBI WGS metagenome assembly CAACWB01 (sample SAMEA5312444, study PRJEB27640) | indoor metagenome | biome: indoor environment; feature: controlled; material: polymer antistatic dissipative epoxy resin | place: Italy | collected 2014-05-27 | reverse complement strand
TTGGCAAGCGCCATGGCGATCATCACACGCTGCCGCTGGCCGCCGGACAATTCATGCGGATAGGCTTTCAGGCGCTTTTCCGGTTCGCGGATGCCGACCTGCAGCAACAGTTCCAGCGTGCGCGCCCGCGCCTCAGCCCCGGTGATTGCCTGGTGCAGCTCCAGAATCTCGCCGATCTGCCGCTCGATGGTGTGGAGCGGATTGAGCGAAGTCATCGGCTCCTGAAAGATCATGGTGACGTCGTTGCCGCGGACCGCACGCAGGGAGCGTTCCGGCAGGGCCAGCATGTCCTTGCCGTCAAACAGGATTTTTCCAGACGGGTGGCTCGCCGCCGGATAGGGCAGCAATTTGAGGATGGAATTCGCCGTCACCGATTTTCCGGAACCGGATTCGCCAACGAGGGCAACGACTTCGCCCGGCATGAGGTCGAAGGAGACGTGATCGACGGCGATGCTGGTCGCGCCGCCCTGATGAAATGCGACCGAAAGGTCACGGACGGAGAGAAGTGGCTGGATGGTTTTTTCCGTCATGGCGGTCACCGGAACGTCTTGCGTGGATCGAAGGCGTCGCGCACCGCTTCACCGACGAAAATCAACAGCGAGAGCATGATGGACATGGTGAAAAACGCAGTGAGGCCAAGCCAGGGGGCCTGAAGGTTGTTCTTGCCCTGCGCAATCATCTCGCCCAGCGACGGCGATCCCGGCGGCATGCCGAAGCCGAGGAAATCGAGCGAGGTGAGCGTCGTGATCGAGCCAGAAAGGATGAACGGCAGGAAAGTCAGCGTCGCCACCATGGCGTTGGGCAGAAGATGCCGGAACATGATCGTCCAGTTGCCAACGCCAAGTGCACGGGCCGCACGGACATATTCAAAGTTTCTGGCGCGCAGGAATTCCGCTCTCACGATGCCAACGAAGCCGACCCATGAGAACAGCAGCATGATGCCGAGCAGCACGAAGAAGCCGGGTGGAAGAATGGCCGCGATGATGAGCAGGATATAGAGCACCGGCATGGACGACCAGATTTCGATGAAACGCTGCAAAAGCAAATCGGTCCAGCCGCCGAAATAACCCTGAATGGCGCCAGCGGTGACGCCGACAAGGGCCGACGCGATCGTTAGTGTCAGGCCGAACAGCACGGAGATGCGGAAACCATAAATCATTCGCGCCGTGACATCGCGCGCCTGATTGTCGGTTCCCAGCCAATTCAGATTGCCGAGGGTGCAACCGGGATCGGCATCGCCCTGCGGGTAAGCCGAGCAGCGATCCTTTTTATCCATCAGCCAGAAGGGCGCGGTGGGCGCTGAATGCGGAATATTGGAATTGACCGTCTGGTAGGAATAACGGATCGGCGGCCAGATCATCCAGCCATTGGCGTTGATCTCATCCTGGATGAAGGAGGATTTGTAGTCGGTCTGGGCAAGGAAGCCGCCGAATTTCTCCTCGGGATAATCGACCATGACCGGCACCAGAATCTCACCCTTGTAGGAAGCGAGAATGGGTTTGTCATTGGCGATGAATTCCGCGATCAGGCTCAGAAAAAACAGGATCAGGAACAGCCAGAAGGACCAGTAACCGCGCCGGTTCGCCTTGAAATTCTGCCAGCGGCGTTTGGTGGTCGGCGAAAACCACGGGCGCTTCGGCTTTTCTATCGTTTCGGCTGCGGCGGTATGGGCGAGCGTCATCACACGTCCCTCCGCTCGAAATCGATGCGCGGATCGATCCATGTATAGATGAGGTCCGATATGAGGCCGACAACGAGGCCCATCAGTGAGAAGATGAAGAGCGTGCCGAACACGATCGGATAGTCACGGTTGACGACCGAGAGATAACCGAGGCGGCCAAGGCCATCGAGCGAGAAGATATTCTCGATCAGCAGCGAGCCGGTGAAGAAGGCCGAAATGAAAGCGCCAGGAAAACCGGCAATCACGATCAGCATCGCGTTGCGGAAGACGTGGCCATAGAGAACCTTGCGTTCGGTGAGACCCTTGGCGCGGGCGGTGACGACATATTGCTTCTTGATCTCGTCGATGAAGGAGTTTTTCGTCAGAAGCGTCGTCGTTGCGAAAGCCGAGAGCGACAGCGCGATCAATGGCAGCGTCAGGTGCCAGAAGTAGTCGATGATCTTCTGCCACCAGTTCAGCTGGTCAAAATTATCCGATACCAGACCGCGCAGCGGGAACCAGTCGAAGAACGATCCGCCGGCGAAAAGCACGATGAGCAGAATACCGAACAGGAAGCTCGGCACCGCATAACCGATGATGATGATGCCGGAGGTCCAGACATCGAACGTCGAGCCATCGGAAACGGCTTTCTTGATTCCGAGGGGAATGGAGATGATGTAGGAGATGATCAGGATCCAGAAACCAAGCGACATCGACACCGGCAGCTTGTCGATGATGAGATCAATGACCGAGGAATTGCGGAAGAAGCTGTCCCCGAAGTCGAAGCGGATGTAATTCCACATCATTTCGAGAAAACGGGTAAGCGGCGGCTTGTCGAAACCGAACTGCTTCTCGAGCTTGGCGATCAACTCCGGATCAAGCCCCTGCGCACCGCGATATTTCGAGCCGCTTTCATCGAAGCCGCCGGATTGACCCATGAGATCGCCGCCGCCCGAGAGCCGGTCGGAGGCGCTGTCGCCCTGCCCCGTCAGCTGCGCGACAACCTGCTCCACCGGCCCGCCCGGCGCGAACTGGATGACGAGAAACGAAATGCCCATGATGCCGATGATGGTCGGGATCATCAACGCCAGACGTCTGAGGATATAGGCGCCCATCAGCCTCGGCTCCCGGCCGACACGTCAGCGGTTTTCGTTTCTGTCAAACCCGGTCCTTTCCTGAAAGCGCTTGCCTGCGCCTTAAGCGATTCGTTTCGCCCTATGTGAATCAAGCCTTCGGCGCGAAAGCAAGGCCAGCGTCAGTTTCCGGCCTGACTGGACCACCATGCGTCCGGAAAACCGATGCCGTATTCAGGCAGGTTTTCAGGACGCGTGAGTGTGTTCCAGTAAGCGAGGAACATCTCGCCGCGGTAAAATTGCGGAATGACGTAGCTGTTTGCCAGAAGCACCCGGTCGAGCGCCCGCGCCGCGGCCACCTGTTCATCCCGGTTGGGCGCAAATATGACCTTTCTGACCAAAGCATCGACGGCGGGGTTCTTGATGCCGCCAAGGTTGTTGGATCCCTGCCGATCGGCGGCGGCCGAGCCCCAGAAATCCGCTTGTTCGTTGCCGGGATTGGCCGATGTCGCCCAGAGTTTGACGGCGATGTCGAAATCGAAGCTGCGGGCGCGGTTGGTATATTGCGAGGCATCGACCGTGCGGATCGTGGCATTGATGCCGATCTTCTTGAGGTTCTGGACATAGGGCAGGATCGTTCTTTCCATGCCGGAGGAATCGATCAGGAATTCCATATCCAGCTGCTGTCCGGTTGCCGCATTGACCATGCGGTTGCCGCGCAGCTCGTAACCGGCCTCTTTCATCAACTTCACCGCCTCGCGCAGATTGTCACGCTGCTTGGCAGGATCGCCTGCCACCGGGTTACGGTATTCGGTGGTGAAGACTTCCGGCGGAACCTGGTCCTTCAGTTCCTGAAGCAGTTCCAGCTCGCGCCCGGTCGGCAAGCCGGAAGAGGCGAGCTCGCTGCCCATGAAGAAGCTGTTGATGCGCTGGAACTGCCCGTAAGCGAGCGTGCGGTTCAGCTCCTCGAAATCGAAGGCGTAATTGAGCGCCTTGCGCAGTTTCGGGTTCTGGAACTTTTCACGACGCATGTTCGGCACGAAGGCCTGCATGATGCCGACGGAGCGATAAATGTTCGGCAATTCTTCCTTCTTGACGCGGCCTTCCTTGACGGCCGGAAAATCGTAACCGGTAACCCAGCGGCTGGAAGAGGCTTCCTGGCGGAAATCGACCGTACCGGACTTGAAGGCCTGGAATTCCACATCCTGATCGGAAAAGAAATTGTAGGTGATGGTTTTGAAATTGTTCATCCCGACATTCACATTGACGTCCTTGCCCCAATAGTCGTCGCGACGCTCATAGGTCATCGTCGAGCCGGGAGACAGGGACGCGATCTTGTAGGGGCCGGAGCCCATAACCGGCTCCAGCGTGCCACGGGAGATATCACGCGGCTTGCCGTCTGGGCCGGCAGCTTCCCACCAGTGCTTCGGAACGATGAGCAACTGCCCGACAATCTGCGGCAATTCGCGATTGTTCTTTTCATCGAATGTGAAGGTGATGTCCCTCTCGCCACTCACCTCCGCCTTGGTGACGTGGGTGTAATAGGTGGCAAGCTGCGGGCTCAGATCCTTGGCCTTTTCGAAGCTGAAAACCACGTCCTCCGGCGTCACCGGCTTGCCGTCCGCCCATTTGGCCTCCGCCCGTAGCCGGAATGTCGCCTTCGAAATATCGTCGGGATAGCTGACGCCCTCGGCCAGAAGCCCGTAGGAGGCTGACAGCTCTTCTTCCGTCGATTTCATCAGCGTATCGAAAACCAGCGAAAGGCCGGTCGCCGCCTCGCCCTTGGCGAGCAGCGGATTGAGCGTATCGAAGGTTCCCGTCGTCGACATGCGCAGCGCACCGCCTTTCGGGGCCTTGGTGTTCACATAGTCGAAATGATCGAAACCATCAGGATGTTTCAGTTCCCCGACCGTCGAAATCCCCTTTCGCCAGACATCGCCCGACTGGGCGAAGGCAGCCGCCGGGATCAGCATGGCGGATGCCGCAAGGGCGATCAGAAGGCGGGATTTCAGTGGAGCCAATATCATTCGGGGCGGTTCCTGTTTTGTGTTTGTTGCGCAGAGCATAAAACAAAGATTGGCAAAAAACAGATGCTTCGACTCACAAGCTCTTTATCGGCACCCTTAATTCCCTGCTTTGCACAAACAGGGCGAAACATGGTTTCAACAAAATCCCGTTCCAGTTTATTCTAAGGGGAAGAGAATCATCTGATCGGACGGACACGGCTATATGACGGCGGGATCATCGAGAGTTTTCAAGGCGGCCATGCTGGCGATTTCGGTCGTTTCCGCGCTGCAGTTGCAGATGGAAACCGCATCGGCCGAGGACCGGCCCGCGAAAGAAGTGTTCGGCCACACGGCCCTGCCCTCCGCAGCAGCCTCCCAGCCGATTGGCTCCTATGCCAAGGGCTGCCAGTCCGGCGCCATCGCCATGCCGACCGACGGTCCCGGCTGGCAGGCCATGCGGCTTTCGCGCAACCGGCGCTGGGGCCAGCCGCAGCTGATTTCCTTCCTCGAGCGCTTTTCGCAGGATGCGCAGAAGATCGGCTGGCCGGGTCTGCTGCTCGGCGATATTTCCCAGCCACGCGGCGGGCCGATGCTGACCGGCCATGCGTCGCACCAGATCGGACTCGATGTGGATGTCTGGTGGCGGCCAATGCCTAATCCCCGGCTGAGTGTGGAGCAGCGCGAAACGGTGCCGTTCATTTCCATGCTGGACAAAGCCAAGTTTTTGACGGTCGATGATCGCAAATGGTCGCCGCTCAATGCCCGGCTGGTGATGATGGCGGCGAGCTATCCGCAGGTGGAGCGCGTCTTCGTCAACCCGGCCATCAAGCAGAAGCTTTGCCAGACATGGACCGGCGACCGCACCTTCATGGGCAAGATCAGGCCGATCTATGGGCACGACGAACATTTCCACATCCGCCTCGAATGCCCGCCCGGCGCGCCTAACTGCAAGCCGCAGGCGGCCGTGGGCAAAGGCGATGGCTGCGACAAGTCGCTCGCCTGGTGGTTTACCAAAGAACCATGGGCGCCGCCGAAAAAAGACCCCAATGCCAAACCGGTGAAACCGCGTCCGGTCATGGTCTCCGACCTGCCCGCCGCCTGCGCCGCCGTGGCTGCCGCCCCTTCCGCCAACCCCGAGGGTATTGCTGCGCAGGCATATTCCCCCGCGCCGGTCCAGGCCGTGCGCCAGCAAAGCGTGGAACAGGTTATTCAGAACGCTCCGACCCTCCAGCCGCCTTCGGATATTCCGCTTCCGACCCAACGTCCGACATTGAACTGAAACAGAAATGAGGCATTCAACAGCTTCCCTTTTCAAATGGCGGCAAGCTGTTATAGAAGGCTTCAAATCGATTTAATTCTTTACGGGGACAGGCTGGGACCATGGAAGGGCAACGCTGTATCGCGCTCATCGCTCACGACGAGAAAAAAGACGATATGGCGGATTTCGCCCGTCATCACCAGAAGGCGCTCTCCAGTTTCAGGATCGTCGCCACCGGCACGACCGGCGGGCGGGTACAGGAAGCCTGCCCGGGGCTCGAGGTCATTCGTCTGAAAAGCGGACCGCTTGGCGGCGACCAGCAGATCGGCGCGATGATCGCCACCGGCGAAGTGGACATGCTGATCTTTTTCACCGACCCGCTGACGGCCATGCCACATGATGTGGATGTAAAGGCGCTGACCCGGCTTGCCACGGTTTACGATATTCCCATGGCGCTCAACCGCGCCACCGCAGAAAACCTGATCGACTTCAACTCCGCAGACTGACCCGCACCCCAATATGGAACAGGCAATGCCGAAGACGTCCGATACCGAATATCTGTCCTTTCCGATCCTTCTTGGCGACATCGGCGGCACCAATGCCCGCTTTTCCATCCTGATCGATTCCTTTGCGGAACCGGTGCACCTCACCACCGTGAAGACGGCGGAATATCCGACGATCGACGACGCCATCCAGAAAGCGGTCCTGGACAAGACATCGCTTCAGCCGGTCTCGACAATTCTTGCGATTGCCGGCCCCATCGAAGGCGACGAGATACCGCTCACCAACTGCCACTGGGTCGTCAAGCCAAAGGGCATGCTGGCTAATCTCGGCCTGAAGGATGTCATCGTCATCAATGATTTCGAGGCACAGGCTCTGGCGATTGCAGCGCTTGACGACGACAACCGCGAGCCTATCGGCTCCGGCAAGAAAGACATGCTGGCGTCGCGCGTCGTTCTCGGACCGGGCACGGGTCTCGGCGTCGCCGGTCTGGTTTATGCCCGTCATATGTGGTTCCCGGTGCCCGGCGAAGGCGGCCATATCGATGTCGGCCCAAGAAGTGCGCGTGATTATGCGGTTTTCCCGCATATCGAAACCATTGAGGGCCGTGTTGCCGGCGAACAGATCCTGTGCGGGCGCGGACTGGTCAATCTTTACCGCGCCGTCTGCAAGACCGATGGCATCGAACCCGTCTTTTCCGATCCGGCCGATATCACCTCGCAGGGGCTTTCGGGCCAGAACGCGCAGGCAAAAGAAACGCTTTCGCTTTTCAGCACCTATCTCGGCCGCGTGGCTGGCGATCTCGCGCTGATTTTCATGGCAAAGGGCGGCGTCTATCTCGCCGGCGGCATTTCGCAGAAGATCATCCCGGCGCTGAAGAGTCCGGAGTTCCGGGCCGCCTTTGAAGACAAGGCGCCACACAGCGCGTTGATGCGGACCATTCCGACCTTCGTGGTCACCCATCCGCAGGCGGCCCTTTCCGGCCTCGCCACCTATGCGAGAACGCCTGCCGATTTCGGCCTGGCGCTGGACGGGCGGCGCTGGAGAGCCTGATCGCTCTCCTCTCAACTGGCTATCCTTCCCATGTGACGCTTGCGAAGCGAGCGGCTGGTCTTTAACGTCACCGCTGCAAACATCAAACGTCCGATACCGGCGGGTTCCGATCCGCCCGACATGAAAAGTGAGTGAAAACATGGGCAGCAGCGACATGAAACTGGTGGTGGTCGGCGCGGCGGGCCGCATGGGACAGGCGCTCATCCGCCTCATTCACCAGACATCAGGCGTCCAGCTGCATGCCGCCGTCGCGCGTGAAGGCTCGGCCTTTGTCGGCCGCGATGCTGGCGAGATTGCCGGTCTTGGGCCCATCGGCGTCGAAATCACCAGCGATCCGCTGCAGGCCTTTCTCCATGCCGAAGGGGTGATTGACTTCACCTCACCGGCAACCAGCGTCACCTTCGCCGGTCTCGCCGCGCAGGCTCGCATCGTGCATGTCATCGGCACCACCGGCTGTTCGCCGGATGACGAGGAAAAATTCAAGGCGGCGTCGCGCCATGCGCGCATCGTCAAGTCGGGCAATATGAGCCTCGGCGTCAACCTGCTCAGCGTTTTGACGCAGCAGGCGGCGCAGGCGCTGGATGCGCAGAACTGGGACATCGAAATCCTGGAAATGCACCACAAGCACAAGGTGGACGCGCCTTCCGGCACGGCGCTTTTGCTGGGTGAAGCGGCCGCGGCCGGCCGCAAGGTCGATCTCACCACCTCTTCCGTTCGCGTGCGCGACGGACATACGGGTGCGCGGGAGACTGGCACCATCGGTTTCGCCACGCTGCGCGGCGGTTCGGTGATCGGTGAACATTCGGTGATCTTTGCCGGCGAGGGTGAACGCGTCGAGCTTTCCCACTATGCCGGCGACCGCTCCATTTTCGCACGCGGTGCGATTGCGGCAGCTGTCTGGGCTTTAGACAAGAAGCCGGGCTTCTATTCCATGCTGGATGTGCTCGGTCTTTCGCAGACGGAATAAGCCTAATTTTCCACCGTGAATTCGACGGTATCGGCCGAAAATCGGCTGACGGCATATTGCACCGGCACGCCATCCATATCGGCATTCAGCGCCTGGGTGACGAGTAGAATCGCGCCCGGCGACAATTCGAGATCGGCCAGATCCTGCGTATCCGCATGGCTGGCGGAGATGACGGTGGAAATGCGCACGTAGTCGGCCACGCCGAGCGATTTGAAAGCGGCCGTGATCGAGCCGCTTTTCTGATAGGCCTCGCCAATTCCGGCAAAACGATCCGCCGGAAACCACGTGGTCGAGCGGGAAACCGGCCGGGTGTCAGCCTTGCGCAAGGTCTCCAGACGCACGAGCGGTGCGCCGGTCTGCAGTTGCAGCAGCGCTGCCAGATCGGCGCTTGCGGGTTCGGTCGTGTGGGAAAGAAGCAGCGCCTCCATTTCCTTCACCTGATCTGCGATGCCTGCCGTGAACCGTGTGCGCAGTGAAATCGGAAAACTCAGCCGTTCCTTGCGGGCGATCATCGTGCCACGCCCCTGCATCGGCTCGAGGATGCCTTCGCTCGCCAATGCGGCAATGGCGCTTCTGACGGTGTGGCGGTTGACGCCGAATTTTTCGGCCAGCGCCATTTCCGGCGGCAACATGCCGGTTTCGTCGTGATCGCCTGCCGCGATCTCGCCTCTGATCCGGTCGGCAATCTGCCGCCAGAGCGCGACGCCGTTCTTTCTTTTCATTGCTGCTGCAGGGCTCATGTCACACGCTTGTCATTCATCGCCGTTAATTGTAGCTTATATTGTATGGTTGTCTATATCAATAGACATTAGAGGTCAAGCGATGAATAACGAAGCTGCGAATATACATGCGGGAAGGAAGCGGGTGGCGGCCCTTCTCGCCCGCGCAACCGTTCAGGAACTCGAAACGGTCTGGAACCGGCAGGACGCCAGCCCGCAGATGGAAAATGTGCGCGGACCGGAAACCGGCCTCGTCATGGTCAAGGGACGTATCGGCGGCGGCGGCGCGCCTTTCAATCTGGGTGAAACCACCGTTACCCGCGCAACGATCAAGCTTGCTTCCGGCACTGTCGGCCATGCCCATGTTCTCGGCACCGGCCGCAAGAAGGCCTGGTACGCGGCCGTTTTCGACGCGCTCTGGCAGGAAAATCCGACGCGGGACTTCATTGAAACCGAGCTTCTCTCACCGGTCGAAAAAAGACTGACCGAGGAAAAACAGCGGAAAACAAAAGAGACCGCCGCCACGCGTGTCGATTTCTTCACCATGGTTCGAGGAGAAGATTGATGGGTGTCAAAGCCGAAGCATTGACGGGCGGTTTTTCCGACGCCGTCTTCGATTCCCAACGGGTTTTCAAAAAGCTGATGGACGGCATGGCCCGGCCGGGCACACCGCAGACGATCGAAACCGCAGTTACCCCGCCGGCACCGCTTGCCACCGCAACGGGTGCGGTTCTGCTGGCGCTCTGCGACCACGACACACCAGTCTGGCTGAGCGGCGCGCTGCGGAAAACGGCCGTGCCGGGTTGGGTTGGGTTTCACACCGGCGCGATTGCGACGGAAGAAAAGGGGGCTGCGCAGTTCGCCGTGATCGAGGCGGGCAGCACCATTGCCTCCTTCGGCCTTTTCGCTCAGGGAAGCCAGGAATATCCCGACCGTTCGACGACGGTCATCATCGAATTGCCAGATCTTGATGGCGGACAGGAATTAATGCTGTCCGGCCCCGGCATCCGCCACATCAATATCATCAGCCCTTCCGGCCTGCCGGAGATATTCCCGAGGCTCTGGGCGGAGAACAACGCCATTTTCCCGCGCGGCGTCGATGTCATTCTGACCTGCGCCGACAAATTCGTCTGCCTGCCGCGCACGACGCGTATTAAATCCGTGGAGGCATAAGATGTATGTTGCTGTCAAAGGCGGGGAAACCGCCATCGCCAACGCCCACCGGCTTCTGGCCGACAAGCGGCGCGGAGACCGTGACCTGCCGGCGATGACTGTCACGCAGATCGTTTCCCAGCTTTCACTCGCCGTCGACCGCGTCATGGCGGAAGCCTCACTTTACGATCAGTCGCTTGCAGCCCTTGCCGTCAAGCAGGCACGCGGCGACATGATCGAGGCCATCTTCCTGCTGCGCGCCTACCGCACCACGTTGCCGCGGTTCGGCTATTCGCTGCCGGTCAATACGGCTGACATGACGGTGCAGCGACGCGTTTCGGCAACCTACAAGGACTTGCCGGGCGGGCAATTGCTGGGACCGACCTTCGATTATACCCACCGTCTACTCGATCCCTCGCTGCTCGAAGACGAGGCTGTCGAAACCCCCGCCATTCGTGAAGGCGAGCCGGATTATGTCATGCGGGTTTCCGACATTCTCGCCGAAGAAGGGCTGATCGAAAGCGATGGTGATATGCCTGATGAGCATATTGCCGGCGATCTGACGCGCGAGCCGATGGAATTTCCGATGCCACGCGACCTGCGTCTGCAATCGCTGGCACGCGGTGACGAGGGCTTCCTTCTCGCACTCGCCTATTCGACACAGCGCGGTTACGGCCGCACGCATCCCTTCGTCGGTGAAATCCGCATCGGTGATGTTGAAGTGGAGCTGGAGGTTCCCGAACTCGGCTTTACCGTCTCGCTTGGGGACATCCAGGTTACCGAATGCCAGATGGTCAACCAATTCAAGGGCTCGGCCAAAGCGCCACCGCAGTTCACCCGCGGTTATGGTCTGGTTTTCGGCCAGAGCGAACGCAAGGCGATGGCCATGTCGCTGGTCGATCGCGCGCTTCGCGCCGGTGAATTCGGCGAAGATGTCGTCGCCCCGGCGCAGGATGAAGAATTCGTCATTTCACATGCAGACAACGTCCAGGCGACGGGTTTCGTCGAACATCTGAAATTGCCGCATTACGTGGATTTTCAGGCCGAACTCGGTCTGGTCAGGAAAATGCGCGCCGATTTCGAGGCGATCAACGCTGATGGCGCGGAGTGGATGGGCGATGCAGCCGAATAGCTCAGCGGCTGTGCTGCTCTCCAAACCAGTAAGCGCAAAAGACGGTCGATGCTGCAAAAACAGCAAAGAACACGGCTGCAAGAATTCCAATCTCCATGAGCTTGTACTCCTTTTTTCGCAAGGTTAACGCGCAATGCTTAAAGAAGTTTCATTTGACGACGGGCTGGCTGCCTACAACTTCGCCTATCTGGACGAACAGACCAAACGGATGATCCGCCGGGCGATCCTGAAGGCCATTGCCATTCCCGGTTATCAGGTTCCCTTCGCCTCCCGTGAAATGCCCATGCCCTATGGCTGGGGCACCGGCGGTGTGCAGTTGACCGCTTCCATCGTCGGCCCCGACGATGTGCTGAAGGTCATCGACCAGGGCGCCGACGACACCACCAACGCGGTTTCCATCCGCGCCTTTTTCCAGAAGGTGGCGAATGTTGCCGTCACCACCCGCACCAGGGATGCGACCATCATCCAGACGCGGCACCGCATTCCGGAGGAAGAACTGCATTCCGGACAGGTTCTGGTCTATCAGGTTCCCATTCCCGAACCCTTGCGCTTCCTCGAGCCACGCGAGACCGAAACCCGCGTCATGCACGCGCTGGAAGAATATGGCCTGATGCACGTCAAGCTCTACGAAGACATCGCCCGCAACGGCCGCATCTCCACCACCTATGCATACCCGGTGAAGGTTGCCGGACGCTATGTGATGGATCCTTCGCCGACGCCGAAATTCGACAATCCGAAAATGAATATGTCGGACGCGCTGCAGCTGTTCGGCGCTGGGCGCGAAAAGCGCATCTATGCCGTGCCGCCCTATACCGACGTGGTCAGCCTGGATTTCGAGGACCATCCGTTTGAAATTCAGCGCTTCGACAAGCCCTGCGCACTGTGCGGCGGCGAGAATGTCTATCTGGACGAGGTGGTGCTTGATGACAAGGGTGGGCGGATGTTCGTCTGCTCCGATACCGACCATTGCGAGGACCGCCGCGCCCATGGCCACAAGGGCCATATGCTGGCGGATGTGAAGGAGGCCGCAGAATGAGCGACGCACCACTTCTGAAAGTCCGGGACGTTTCCAAATATTACGGCGACCGGGCTGGTTGCCGCAACGTTTCCTTTGAACTTTATCCGGGCGAGGTCCTGGCCATTGTCGGAGAATCCGGTTCCGGCAAGACCACGCTTCTCAACTGCATTTCCACTCGGCTGATGCCAACGGCGGGCAGCGTGGAATATCGCATGCGCGACGGCTCTGTGCGCGACCTCTACCACATGGGTGAGGCCGAACGCCGTTTCCTGATGCGCACCGACTGGGGCTTCGTTCACCAGAACCCGGCGGACGGGTTGCGTATGGCTGTTTCGGCCGGCGCCAATGTCGGCGAACGGCTGATGGCCGTGGGCAATCGGCATTATGGCAATATAAGGCAATCGGCCAGCGAATGGCTGGAGCGGGTGGAAATTGGCACCGACCGTATCGACGATCAGCCGCGTGCCTTTTCCGGTGGCATGCGCCAGCGCCTGCAGATCGCCCGCAATCTCGTCACCTCGCCGCGCCTTGTCTTCATGGACGAACCGACCGGCGGTCTCGATGTCTCCGTGCAGGCACGCCTGCTTGATCTGGTCCGCGGCCTCGTCAACGATCTCGGCCTTGCCGTCGTCGTCGTCACCCATGATCTGGCGGTGGCGCGACTGCTTTCCCATCGCATGATGGTGATGAAGGGCGGCGACGTCATCGAGCATGGTCTCACCGACCGGGTGCTCGACGATCCGCGCGAGCCTTACACGCAATTGCTTGTTTCCTCTATTCTGCAGGTTTGACGCCATGCCGACGCCCCTTATCGTTTCGGAAGTCTTCAAAAGCTTCACCATGCATCTTCGCGACGGCATCGAATTGCCGGTCGTTCGCGATGTCAATTTCTCCGTTTGCGGCGGCGAATGCGTCGTGCTCGGCGGCCCATCGGGTATCGGCAAAAGCTCGATCCTGAAAATGCTCTATGGCAACTACGCCATCGACAGCGGGCAGATCCTCATCCGCCACGGGGATCAGGTCGTTGATATCGGCAATGCCTCGCCGCGGACGATCCTCGAAATTCGCCATCACACGATCGGTTATGTCAGCCAGTTCCTGCGCACCGTGCCGCGTGTCGCTGCCATCGATGTCGTTGCCGAACCGCTTCTGGCCCGCAAGGTGGCCGCCGAAGATGCGCGCGAACAGGCGGCGACGCTGCTTTCGAAGCTGAACCTGCCACGGGAATTGTGGTCGCTTCCGCCCGCAACCTTTTCGGGCGGCGAGCAGCAGCGCGTCAACATCGCGCGCGGCTTCATCACCGATCATGCGATCCTGCTTCTCGACGAGCCGACGGCCTCACTCGACGCCACAAATCGGCGCGTGGTCGTCGACATGATCAGGGAGAAAAAAGAAAAGGGCACCGCGCTGCTGGGCATCTTCCACGACGAGGAAGTGCGGGAAGCCGTGGCCGACCGCATTCTCGACGTCTCGCAATTCTCTCCCCGGAAGGCAGCGGCATGAGTGTCAAGGTCGGTCTCGAACCCGTCATTCACGAAACCGCCCGCGTCACCAACTCCTCGATCGGCCGCTATACCGAAATTTCGGAACGCTGCCGCCTCGAAGAGGTTGAGATGGGCGACTATTCCTATGTCATGCAGGACGGTGCGATCTGGTGCGCCATCATTGGCAAATTCGTCAATATCGCCGCCTCCGTCCGCATCAACGCCACCAATCACCCGATGCAGCGGGCGACATTGCACCATTTCACCTATCGCGCCCGCAGTTACTGGGACGACGCTGAGGATGAAACGGATTTCTTCGCCGCCCGCCGCGCCAAGCGGGTGGTGATCGGCCATGATGTCTGGATCGGCCATGGCGCGACCATCCTGCCCGGCGTGACGGTGGGGAACGGTGCAGTGATCGGGGCTGGCGCGGTGGTATCGAAAGATGTCGCGCCCTATACCATCGTCGGTGGCGTGCCCGCCCGGCTGATCCGCGAGCGTTTTCCAGCGGAGCTTGGCCGGCGCATGGACGATCTGAATTGGTGGGATTGGGACCATGCCAGACTGCGCGGCGCGCTCGATGATTTCCGCGCGCTCGCCGCCGAGGATTTCGTGGCGAAATATGGTGGATGAACTCCGCTCATAGCGAAGCAATTGCAAATCCCGGGCCACGTCCCGGGATTTCTGTTTGTCGGCTCCAGATATGCCGGTGGGATTTCCTGCTCATGACATGCCTGACGAGAGGTTTGTCGGCGAACCCCCGGGTGTCGTATCTGCGAATTCTGTAATATTTTATTCATGAAACTGACATCCACACTTCACGCACCGCTGTTACGCCGAACCCCGTCAAAAAAGAAGATTGGACGGGGAAATGAGCTTTCACCTGAAGCAAGTCACGCGCCGTTTCGGCAACCATACTGCGGTCGATGCCGTGAACGTCGAAATACCGCAGGGCCAGATGGTCGGCGTTATCGGACGCTCGGGTGCGGGAAAATCAACGCTGCTGCGCATGATCAACCGCCTCGTTGATCCCTCCTCGGGTTCCATCTATTTCAACGACACGGAAGTATCGGCGCTGAAGGGTGCGGCGCTCCGCAACTGGCAGCGCGACTGTGCCATGATCTTCCAGCAGTTCAATCTGGTGCCGCGCCTGGATGTGCTCACCAATGTCATGCTCGGCCGTCTCAACCACCGTTCGACAGCGCTCAGCCTGTTCAACATCTTCACCAATGATGAGCGCCTGATGGCGATCGCCGCGCTCGAGCGGCTCGGCATCGAACATGTGGCCATGCAGGCCGCGGGCACGCTTTCCGGCGGCCAGCAGCAGCGCGTCGCCATCGCCCGCGCCCTGATGCAGTCTCCGAAGATGGTTCTGGCCGATGAGCCGATTGCCTCGCTCGACCCGCTCAATGCCAAGATCGTGATGGATGCGCTGCGCGACATCAACGAGCGCGAAGGCATCACCGTCATCACCAATCTGCATACGCTGGATACGGCGCGCAATTATTGCGAGCGCATCATCGGCATGTCGCAGGGCCGCGTCGTCTTTGACGGAACGCCGGCGGAACTGACCGCTTCGGCCGTAACGGAGATTTACGGAACCGATTCTCAAGGGGCTGGCATCGATGAGACCATGACCTCGACCAGCATCAATATTCCCGGCGCGCAGCTTCCCGCGCGTCCGGTGCAGCAATCTGCCGGTCCCGAACCGCTCGCTCTCGCCGGGCTCTGAGGAACCGCTCAGCATCGTTTGTGCCCGCGTCAAGGGCCGACACTTCACAACAAACTCCGGCTCGCCGGGAAACAGGAGAAAGTCCATGTTGAAGAAAATCCTTCTTTCGGCAGTCGCCCTTGGCGTTCTGGCCGGTTCCGCCATGGCTCAGGACGTCAAGGTCCTGCGTATCGGTCTCGACGGTTCGGAAAACGAAGCCGACCAGATCCGCAACACGAAGTGCGTTGCCGATGGCCTGAAGGCTGCGACCGGCGTTTCCGAAGTTCAGGTTTTCCCGTCGCCGGACTATAACGGCGTCATCCAGGGTCTGCTCGGCGGCACCATCGACATCGCTTCCATGGGCGCTTCCTCCTACGCCAAGATCGCTCTTGCCGATCCGAAAGCCGTAGATCCGATCCTGACCACGGCCGGCGCTGACGGTTCGACCGGTTATTACACGATCATGGTTGCCCGCAAAGACAGCGGCATCAAGACGCTGGCTGACGCCAAGGGCAAGAAGATCGGTTTTGCCGATCCTGACTCCACCTCGGGCTTCCTCGTCCCGAACGTGGCTATTCCGAAGGAAACCGGCGTTCCGGTGAAGGAATACTTCGCCGAAACCGGCTTCGGCGGCGGCCATGAAAACCTCGTTCTCGCCGTTCTCGACAAGAAGTTCGACGTTGGCACCACCTTCGGTTCGGGCGTTGGCAAGTGGGAAGAGGGCTACACCGCCGGCAACCTCTACCAGATGGTCAAGAAGGGCAATCTCGACATGGACGATATCGTCGAAGTCTGGAAGTCGCCGCTGATCCCGAACGGCCCGCTCATGGTCACCAACAAGCTCGGCGACGCCATGAAGCAGAAGGTAGAAAACTTCTTCATGGAACTGCCGAAGAAGGACCTCGCCTGCTTCCAGGGTTTCACCCAGGGCAAGAACACCGCTTACATCAAGGTCGACCCGTCCTTCTACCAGACGATCATCGACGCCCGTAAGTCCGTTATCGGCGGCTGATCCTGCGATCATACCCGAAAGCGGCGGTGCCTTGCGGCGCCGCCGCTTTTGCCAATAAAGGAAAAAGCGGCATGGCGACCTCACTGCATCATGGCACCCTCTCCCCCAAGGGATTGAGCGCATCGTCCCAGACGGTCATGCGTCATTATCAACAGCAGCTTGCGACGAGACGGATTTATACCGTTATTTCGCTCGTGATCTTCCTCGTCATCCTCGCCGCTTCCCTGAACTTCGCCAACGCGGCCAATTCAGGCAAATTCTTCGAGCGCCTGCCCTATTTCTTCGACTTCATGAAAACCTTCGTGCCGGACAGCCCGCTGGAAATCTTCCGGGCGATGTTCGACCTGCCGTCACCCTATGCGGACGGCTCGCTGAAATATAATTACGTCGCAGACCGTGTTTACATCACCGACAGCTTTTACATCCCGCACTTCATCTATCAGCTGATCATCACGCTCAACATCGCGCTTGTTTCGACAATCATCGGCACCGGCTTCGCCTTCGTGCTCTGCTTCTTCGCCTCCACCAACCTTGTCGGCGCCGGTCTCGTGCGCTGGGTGGTGCGCCGGGTGATGGAAGTGCTGCGCGCCTTTCCGGAAATCGTCGTCGCCGGCTTACTGACTGCCATTCTATCGATCGGTCCGATTGCGGCGATCATCGCCATTTCAGTCCACACGATCGGCGCTTTGGGCAAGCTGTTCTTCGAAGTGGTGGAAAATGCCGACATGAAGCCCGATGAAGGCCTGCGCGCCGCCGGCGCCAACTGGCTGGAGCGGGTCCGTTTCGCCATCGTGCCGCAGGTTCTGCCTAACTTTGTCTCCTACGCGCTGCTGCGCGCCGAAATCAACGTGCGTGCCTCAACCATCATCGGTGCTGTCGGCGGCGGCGGCATCGGCGAGGTGTTCCGGCTGTCGATCGGCAACGATCATGCTTCCAAGACTTATGCCATCATCATCCTGCTGCTGATCACCATCATCGCCGTCGACCAGTTTTCCAGCTGGCTGCGCCGCAGACTGATCGGCCATCAATCCTTCGAATTCGGACGGGGAGCAGCCTGATGTCCTCAAGCTTCATTCTCAACACTGCCGAGCGCGAAAGGCTGACCGCCGCGCATCCCGCGATTTTCAAACGCGGCTTCATGCAGCGTTACGGTCTGCTGGTCGGTATTCTCGCCACCGTCGTTTATCTCATCAGCTGCTTTTTCTTCTTTAATGTCGGGCCGGCTTTCATGCAGGGCCGCTGGGATCGAGCCTCGAGCTATATTCAGGACTGGTATTCCTGGCGTGCCCAGCCGCGCCTGCGCTTCGAAGATGGCAAGGTGGCGCCGCAGTGGTCCAGCCGCGGGCAATATCCGGTCGACTCAAAGATCGACTGGTTGCAGCCCCTGCCGGATGGCGGCTACAGCGTGATTTATGCAGGCATGGAAAACCGCCTCGACGTGACGCCAACCCGGGTGGATGTTTATGTCGACGGCAAGAACTACCCCGTCATCATCAATGGTGAGCAGGCGCGGGCACCTGAGGAACTGCCGGAAGAAATCCAGCAGGACGGTAACAAGGTTCTCGTCCATTACGGTTTTGCCGGCCAGGCGGAAATCCGCACCAGCCAGGTCTATGTGCAGCGCCGGTTCCTCGGATGGGCAAACTTCCTGTTCGACACCAAGTCGGAATTCTGGGGTAAAGGCTATGGCGAACTCGCGGCTCTGGCGCTGTGGGGTGAGAGGCTCGATCCCGAGCGCTCGAATATCAACCACATGGTCGATGATTTCCTCGACAACAGCGTCTGGCAGCATGCCGATATTCTTTCCAAGCTGATGCAGACCCTGGTCATGGCCTTTGTGGGCACGCTGTTCGGCACGCTCGTTGCCCTGCCGCTCGCCTTCATCGCCGCGCGCAACATCACCGCCAACAGGGCTGCCAACTGGGGCATGAAGCGTCTGTTCGACTTCCTGCGTTCGATCGACATGCTGATCTGGGCTTTGTTCTTCACCCGCAGTTTCGGTCCCGGACCGATCCCCGGCATTGCCGCGATCTTCTTCACCGATACCGGAGCGCTCGGCAAGGTCTATGCCGAGGCGCTGGAGAATGTCGATGACAAGCAGCGCGAGGGCGTCAAATCGGTCGGTGCTTCCCCGATTGCCGTCAATCGTTTCGGCGTGCTTCCGCAGGTGCTGCCGGTCTTCATTTCCCAGTCGCTCTATTTCTGGGAAAGCAACACCCGCTCCGCCACTATCATCGGTGCGGTGGGTGCGGGCGGTATCGGCCTGAAGCTGCTGGAAGCGATGGGTACCAACGCCGACTGGGACAAGGTTGCCTATATGGTCCTGCTCATCCTCTTCGTCGTTTTCCTGTTCGACCATATCTCCAATTCGCTGCGTTCGCGCCTGATTGGGAAAACGCAGCATTAGGCCATAAAAGGGGCGGGACTGTATGCGAAGGCCGTAACAGCTTTCCTTTCCCCGCCCCATAAAACCACCCGCCCAAAGACGTTTTTTTGTCCCTGACGCATTCACCCCGAGGTCCGGGCGCCCCAAAGGTGCGTGCAGGGGCTTAACCGCATTTCGAATGTGCTTTTTTCCATCTGCATCATCATTCTGTCACGGAAAGCGATTACCTCGCACTCCTGACCTTGCGGGAAGCGGGCGAGTCACGCCAAATAGCTTCTCATCCCTGGTTTTCCATGACACTGAAGAGTGCTTGCCGTGCGCTACGCCATCTATTTTTCTCCGGCTAAAGATCATCCGCTGACTGAAGCAGCGTCGCGCTGGCTTGGGCGCAATGCATTTTCCGGTACGCTGCATGATGATCATGACGCCTATGCGGAAATGACGGAAGAACCCCGCCGTTACGGTTTCCACGCAACCCTGAAGGCTCCTTTCGAGCTTGCCGAAAAATACAGCGAGGCCGAGCTTCTCGCCGCCGTCGAGGGTTTTGCCGCAAGCCAGCCGGCCTTCGACATCCCGCGCGTCGTCGTTGGCGCGCTCGGACCGTTTTTCGCGTTGGTTCCAGACCGGACCTACCAGCCACTGCAGGATTTCGCGGCCGAGATCGTCGACCATTTCGACCGATTTCGCGCGCCTCTGTCCGAGACCGATATTGCCCGCCGGCGGCCACAAATGCTGACGGAGAGCCAACGGCAAAATCTGTCACTCTGGGGTTATCCGCATGTCATGGACGACTTCCGTTTTCACATGACGCTGACCGGTCGTATCGACGAGGACGACCAGCCCACCATGCAAGAGGTGCTTTCTGCGCGTTTTGCCGAATTCGTCGATCAGCCTCTCACCATTTCCGGCCTCGCTTTGTTCATTGAAGAAACGCGCGGCGCCCCCTTTACCGTTCATCGCTGGCACCCGTTTGGCCAGCAGCCAAAGAAAGATGCGAACCCATGACCGAGCACGCCCTCTCCAATGCCCGTATCGTTTTGGAAGACGATATCATTCTGGGGTCCGTTCTGATCCGCGACGGCAAGATTGCCGATATCAGTGAAGGCGCCTCCAAAACCGGGGAAGACCTCGAAGGCGATTTCCTGATCCCGGGTCTGGTGGAACTGCATACCGACCATCTAGAACAGCATTATTCACCGCGCCCCGGCGTGATCTGGGATAAGATCGCCGCCATTCAGGCCCATGATGCACAGGTTGCGTCATCAGGCATCACCACCGTATTCGATTGCCTGAGGCTCGGCTCGGACGAGGATGGCGGCTTCAAAAAGGGCGAAATGCGGGAAATGGCTGATGCCATCGAAGCGGCGGCGGATCAGAACCGCTTGCGCGCAGATCACCTGCTGCATCTGCGCTGTGAGGTCGCCTCCGCTGATGTTCTGGACCATTTCGAAGATTTCGAAACCGATCCGCGCGTGCGGCTGATTTCGCTGATGGACCACTCCCCGGGTCAGCGCCAGTTCCAGTCCATGGATCAGTACATCTTCTATTACCAGAAGAAGCGCGGGCTGAGCGACGAGGCTTTTGCCGAATTCGTGCGCCGGCGGCAGGCCGCATCGGCCGAATATTCCGCCAAGCACCGTGATTATCTGGCCGCCAGCTGCGCCAAGCGCGGCATCACCGTCGCAAGCCATGACGACGCCACCGAAGCGCATGTGGGCGAAGCCATCGGCCACGGCGTTAAACTGGCGGAATTCCCCACCAGCGTTGAGGCTGCAAAAGCCTCTCACAGCGCCGGCATGAGCGTCTTGATGGGCGCTCCGAACATCGTTCGCGGCAAGTCTCACTCCGGCAACATCGCCGCCCGCGATCTCGCCGAGATCGGCGTGCTGGATGTTCTTTCTTCCGACTATGTGCCCTTCAGCCTGCTTTTCGCACCGTTCCTGCTTGCCGATCAGGTGGAAGCCATCACCCTGCCGGAAGCGCTGCGTATGGTCACCGCCACGCCGGCTCGGACGGTTGGCCTTCTTGACCGCGGCCGTATCGCAACTGGATTGCGGGCCGATCTGGTGCGGGTTCACCGCGAAGATGGCGTGCCCGTCACCCGCTCGGTCTGGCGTCAGGGCAAGCGCGTGGCATGACCGGCAACGGAGAAGACAGCCGGCGTGAGAAAACGCCCGGCACGATGATCGTGGTTGTCGGCCCAAGCGGGGCCGGCAAGGATACGCTGATGGACTATGCGGCAAGGCAATTGTCCGGACGGCCCGGCTTTCATTTCACCCGCCGGGTGATTACCCGCAGCGGGGATGCCGGCGGCGAAAATCACGATGCCGTTTCGATGCAGGAGTTCAACCGGCTGCAGGATGAGGGCGCATTCGCCGTCTTCTGGCAGGCGCATGGGCTGAAATATGGCATCCCGGCTGCCGTCTATCGCCAACTTGAGGCGGGAGACGTGGTTATTGCCAACGGTTCCCGCTCGGCCTTGCCTGAGTTCAGTTCCGCCTTTTCCCGTCTCAGGGTGGTGAACATCGTCGCCCGGCCGGAAGTGCTGGCGCAGCGGCTGGAACAGCGCGGGCGGGAAAGCCGCGAGGATATTCTGCGGCGCCTGGAACGCAGCTCGCTTACGGTCGTCGGAGACTTTGACGTAACGACGGTGGATAATAGCGGCGCGATCGAAGATGCGGGCAAGACCATCATGCAGGTGCTGGAACAAAGCGCCGGCCGCGACTGATCTTGATATCTGAGGCCCGGGCCGCTCGACAAAAGGTCACACAAAGCTTACCATCAGGCGACAATTTCCAAACATGGTACGCCAAGGCGAGGGATGCCCGAAAAGAGGGTCAGTGACGAGATAACTGTGGTGGCTGGTCTGGCCGCCGGCGTTAGCAATTATGCGCGCTCGCGCGGCATCGATATCGTCCCCATCTGCAAGGCTCTCGATATTGATCCCGCCACTTTCGACAGTTTGACGGAGCGCATAAGCCTCGACAGATTATGCCGATTGCTCGAAACCTGCGCCTTGATTTCCGGTGACGACGCCTTCGGTCTGCAATGCGCCTCCGCTTTTCCGGCCGGCGCATCCGGTGCATTTGGTTACGGTCTGATCAGCGCGCCGACGGTGCGGGCTTTCCTGCGGTTTCTTCAGGATCACGTTTATTACGCGACCAACAACAGCAATTTTACCATGGTTGCGGATACCACACATGTAACGCTTTCCTGGTCCTTCGCGCCCGTCATCGTCAAGCGTGATCAATATGTGGATCTTTCCCTGACAGTTCTGATCCAGCGTCTTCGCGATATTCTGGGTGAGCGCATCAATCAGGTCGAAATCGGTCTGGAACGGCAGAAACCGAATAATATTCAGCTATTTAAAGAAAGAATGACCAAACGGATCAGCTTCTCCCAGGCGATCCACACGATGCGTCTTCCTGTATCGCTCCTCGACGTGGCCAATCCGAACGCAGATGAGCGGCTGTTCGAACTGATGAACCTTCAATGCCGGATGCTGCGACCGGAAACATCAGTGGATGCAACACATTTCATCGATCAGGTAAAACGGTATATGCAGATGCGGCTGTCGGATGCGGAGCTTTCACTTGGCGAAATCGCCCCCTACTTCAATCTTTCCGAACGGAGTTTTCAGCGGCGGCTTGCCGAACTTGGCACCAATCTCAACGAGATAAAGGACGCCATACGCAAAAATGCCGGCTTCAAGCTTCTGGTGGAGAGCGACCTTTCGGTTTCCGACATAAGCTATCGATTGGGATATTCGACGCCCGGTGCGTTTTCGCGCTCCGTTTCCCGCTGGTTTGGGGCGACCCCGACGGATATTCGCAAGAAACATGCGCATCATTCCGCCGGATAAAACAGATTTTCAGCACCAATATTTCGAAATTACACATTAAAATTCAGAAATATGTCGGCTTTTCCCGGCTTCTGTGCCGAAACATAACAACAAAAGCGCAAAACTTGGCGCGAGATGTTATTCTATTGGCGCAGTATATCGCCTATTAGAGCGCCGCGTGGCCCTTCGGGTGTGACGGAAAACATTCCAAAGCTTTGAATCTGCACATTGTTCTGATCCACAACCGATTCCGGTTTTGTGAGTGTCAGTGGGGCAGCGCTCCCTATGCCCCGGAACAACGTCGATGCTGGGCCGGCTGGCTGCGAAAGCGGCCATCATTGCATATTCCTGATGCCAGATGAAACCTATTGGCGAAATCGACGTTTCCGTTCGCGTGCAGACAGAACGTTCGCGGGCGGGCCTCGGGGAATGAAATCATTACCTGATCGCAAAGCCGGGAAGGTCAATCTCTTTTGAGGCAGAAAGAACATGTCTTTAAAAACGCCGCATGAACATCGCCAGACGCGCGAGATCGCCCTATCTGACCGGGAACGGCACTATCTGGGACTGGTGGCGCGGGGTAAACACCCCTCCCACATCGCCCTTGTGACCGGTGCGACCGAGGCAGAGGTGAAGGACGCGCTGGAAGTGGTGCGTAACCGGCTGGGTGCCACCAATCTGCTGAATGCCGTCAGCATTGCCCTGCTGCGTGGCCTGATCGAGCAGGATATCTAAGGCTTTTTCGCTTCAGAGGCTTATGTGGAGACGTCCCCTTCCCATAGGCCAAAACCGGATGAGCGGCTTTCTGCGTCAAAATCCCATCATTTCGATGGCGGGATGGCGGACCAAAAGCGGACCGGAAATGATTTCCTGTCCATATCGACGCAATTGAAAAGCGGCCATAAACGGTTTGCCCGGCGGATCATCAGGTCCGCCGGGTTTTTCATTTTACAGCTGTTTAAAGCGACTGGATTTCAGCGAGAATATCGCTTTCGACGACGATGCCGCTTTCCAGCGCCTGCCGGCGAACGCCCTGGCTACGGCGGCCGGGCAAACGCACATTCTCCTGCTTTTCTATCTCGCCGGCTATGAGCGCCAGTCGTTCAGTAAAGACTGCACCACCCGAGGATACCGGGTCGATGACGATGATCGTGTGGCCAAGTGATGGTGGCGCGCCCTTATCATCCAGAAGTGAAGAGGCTTCGAACGCGAAATTTCCACCGGTGAGTGCGGCGGCCATGATTTCCACCATCAGCGCCAGTGCGGCACCTTTCGCCTCGCCCGCGGGCACCATGGTTCCCTCGATGGCTTCTTCAGGGTCGGTCGTTGGCCGGCCGTTTCTGTCGAGCGCCCAGTCACCCGGAATAGTCTCGCCCTTCTGGCGGGCCGCCATGATCTTTCCGCGCGCGACCTTGGAAAGCGCCAGATCGATCACCAGAGGATCGGAGCTACCAACCGGGGTAGCGAATGCGATCGGATTGGTGCCATATAGCGGTTTGTTGCCACCCCACGGGGCCATGGATGCCGGCGCATTGGCGAACATCAGCGCGACAAGACCCATCTCGGCAAAACGCTCGACAGTTAATGCCATGACGCCGGCGTGATGGGAACGATGGATGGCGGCAAGCGCAATGCCCTGCTGCCGGGCCATTTCAGGCAACTGCTCCAGCGCGCAATCAATCGCCGGATAGGCATAGCCGTGGTTGGCGTCGATCGACAGCACGCCCGGCTTAACGTGCGTCGCCACCGGCCGCGCCTTGCCATCGACTTTTCCCACCCGCGCCTGGCGAACATAAACGGGGATACGGCGAAAACCGTGACCACTCTGGCCGGCAGCTTCAGATGCGACGAGCGCCTTCGCGACCGAGCGGGCGTTTTGCGGCAGAACGCCGTTGCGCTCAAAGATAGAGGATACGAGATCCTCCGCCTCTGCTATTGAGAATTTCATTCCGGAATGCCTCTGCTTGGTAAAGTCGACAAAGACCTACACCATCGAAAACATTCGCGAAATCTTATTCACGCGCAAACGGATATGCGCGTGAGGAATAGTGGACATATCCGTTTGATTTAAACGGGCTCTAGCGGATGCTGATCGGTAGCGTGATCGTCTTGCTTGCTTCCGGAGGCGGAGCAGGCACAGGTGACGCACTCTGAATCCAGGCCGCAATCTGCTGGTCGATTGAGGAATCGCCGGTAGATTGGACCACGCTGACCCCGCTGATCGCGCCTGCATCATTGACCCTGAACCGCACCGTTGCTGTCATTGCATCACTGCGAAGCGAACGTGGCTTGCGCCGCTGGATATGTGAGCGAACCTTCGATCCCCACTTTGCCGGTGAGGCGGAAGAAGAAGAAAAGAACCCGGCATTGTTGCGCGATGCCGCTGTCCTGTCGGACTGCTGTGCCTCGGCCTTTGCCGTTTCACGCAATTCCGATGCCTGCTGCGGTTTGGGGCGCTGGCGCTCGACCTTCTTTTTCTCTTCCGGCTCTTTCTTTTCGACCTTCTTTTCAACGGGCGGCGGTGGCGGCCGAATGACAGGCAAGGGAACCTCGATATTTTCGAGTTCCGCCATCATCTGTTCCTGCACGGGGTCGATCTGCTCTACCGGCTCAGGAATTTCCTGCGGCTCGACAATCTCCTCAACCGGCGGTTCCGGCGGCTGCAGGGGTTCCGGCGGTGGCGTTTCCGCAACCGGTTCCGGTGGCGGCGGTTCCTCCGGTGGAGGTTCCTCCATCGGCTGGCTGTTGTCGCTCTTTACCTCTTCGGCGTCCTCGACGTCCTGCGCCGGTGTCGTTTCCTCGGTGTGGACGGCTTCCGGTATCGCCGCCATCTCGATCATGATCGCAGCTGGCGGCGGCCCGCCGGCATCGAGTTCTTCCGGTTCCTGCATCAGATAATAGGCAAAACCGGCATGAACGCTCAGCATCAGCAGCGCCGCGGCGGACCACAGCGTCACTTCCCCCAGACGGGAATGTCGGGACTGCGGGTAGCCGTTTTCAGTCATGGCGCCGTTCCCGGCGCCGTCGGCGCGGCGGGCTGGGCAGCATTGGCGGGCGGCGATGCCGCACCGACATTTTCCAGACCCACCAGGGCGATCTTCAGATAGCCGGCATCCCTAAGCAGGTTCATGATTTCCATGAAGTGACCGTAGTCGACGGCCTTGTCGGCGCGCAGGAAAATGCGCGTATCCTTCTTGCCACCCGTCTGCCGGTCGATCGAGGCCGCCAGTGCTTCCCGGGCAACGACATCATTGCCGAGGTTAAGCGAGAGATCGTCCTTGACCGTCAGATAAAGCGGTTCTTCCGGACGCTCCGCCGGCTTGGCGGTGGATGCGGGAAGATCGACATTCACATCCACCGTGGCCAACGGCGCAGCCACCATGAAGATGATGAGCAGAACCAGCATCACGTCGATGAATGGCGTGACGTTGATCTCGTGGTTTTCGGAGAGATCGTCTCCGCTATTTTCGCGAATACCGCCAGCCATGACCGATCACCGTCCAACCAGCGAGACTGCGGGCTTGCTGGTGCTGCCCGGCGGAATGCGGCGGAAATCGAGGTCGCGGCTCACGAGGCGCTCCACGCCGGCGGCGGCATCCGCCAGCAGATGACGGTAACCGGTGATGGAGCGGGCAAAGACGTTGTAGATCACCACCGCCGGAATAGCGGCAACGAGGCCGATGGCGGTGGCGAGCAGCGCCTCGGCAATGCCCGGCGCCACGACGGCAAGGTTGGTGGTCTGTGATTCCGAAATGCTGATGAAGGAGTTCATGATGCCCCAGACCGTGCCGAACAGGCCGACGAAAGGAGCGGTGGAACCGATTGTCGCCAAAGCACCGGTTCCGCGTGACATGCGGCGACCGGCATGGGTTTCAATACGCGACAGTGCCGAGGAGACACGCTCCTTGATGCCACCGCCGTCCGTGTGTTCGACCACCGCATCGGAAAGCTGCATTTCATGGGTTGCCATGCGCAGCATGAGTGCCGCCGGTCCGCCCTTGTTTTCGACGGCATCGGTCGCTTCCGTCAGGGTTTTCGCCCTGCGAATGACCTTGAGCGTTGCCCCGGCACGCACCCGCGCACCCGCAAGCTCGATAGACTTCGCCACCCAGACCGTCCAGGTGACGAGCGACGCGAAGGCAAGACCGATCATCACGCCCTTCACGACCCAGTCCGCGGCCATGAACATGCCCCATGGCGACAGGTTATGCGGGATGTCCGCACGATGCTCGGCGCTAGTGGGTTCGGCACTAGCGGGTTGGGTGCTGGCGGGCTCGGGGTTGGCGGGCTCTACCGGAGTGGAGACTTCGTTCGGCGCAAGCGTTCCATTCGTCTGGGGTGGCTGCTCGGTCTGCGTCGGCTGCGGCGCAGCGCCTTCAGTTGCGGGCTGAGCAGGTGCAGGCTGGTTCGATGGCGGCTGGACGGGGGCAGCGGCCGGCTGTTCCGGTGCGGTTGCGGACGGCGGCGCAACAGGCTGGAGTGCCGGAGCGCTCGGCGTCGCTGGCGTTTCCACCGGCGGCTGGGCGGGCTGAACCGTTTCCGCCTGAGGCGCGGGCTGGGCCTGTGGTTCGGATGCTGTCTGAGCCAAACCCGCGCCTGCACTCAGCCCGGCCAGCAGTGTAACTGTCACAGCGAGGGAAACATGCCGTGTTTTGTTTGCCCTGGTGAAGGACGCGGAAGAAGTGGAGGTCTCAGCTGACATAATTTTTATCCCGGATTTCCGTCGATGAACTCATCCGTAGATTGGCCGGTTCGTGAAAGCCGGGGTCATGAACGGATGCCGTCGTGAAAGCTTGACGTTCCGATAATAAACCTGAGTTCTTTTGACAACTATTATATTATCAAAAGACGACCCGTAAACTCTTCTTTACAAAAAAGTGACCGCTCGCGTGGCCTCAGCCGTTTTGCGACGGCGAAAATTGCGCCACCAGGGCATGCCGGTCGCCGGGATAGGTCACCCGAACGCGGGTGACGTAATCCGTCCCGTGCCAGGTACGGCGGTCGATGACCAGACATGCTGCACCGGATGCGATGCCCAATGCCACCGCATTCTTGCGGTCGGCGGAGACTGCGCTGATGCGATGTTCGGCTGCACTCCAGGGCACCATCTTCAACAGCCAGGTGCCCGGACCGGTCTGCGAAAAATCCGTAAATTCCGCCTCCGGGACGGCGGTGACATTTATAATGCGTTCTTCAAGGCAAAAGGGAATGCCGCCGGCAAAGTGCGTGCAGGTGAGTTCCAGCACCCGGGCGTCGGCGGCAAGCGCCATTGCCGCGCTGTCTTTTTCACCCGCAGGGCGCAGACGTCGCTTGTCTAGACGGTATCCGTAAACGAGGCCGAGGGCCTGAACCTCCCGCTCGATATCATGGATTTCCAGCACGGCCGATTGCGCATGGGGCTGGCGAACGAAGGTGCCGAGGCGTCGGCGTCTTTCAATCAGGCCGCGCTGCACCAACTCGCCCAACGCCTTGTTCACCGTCATGCGCGAACAGGCATATTGCCGGGTCATCTCGTGCTCGAAAGGAATACGGTATCCCGGCGGCCATTCGCCTGACATGATATGGCGCTCGACATCGTTGCGGATGCGCTCGTGCAGTGATTTCTCCTGAAGATCGGCGCCTGTACTCCTCATCCCGATGCTTCTCTCCTCGCGGTTCGCTGGATCAACTATCCATGGGCAGCGGCGGCGATCGCCTCGCTGCGGATTTCCTCCGTCAGCTTCGCGCGCAGCTGCGAAAATTCCGGGCTGGCCTTGACGGTGTAGTGACGCGGATGCGGCAGGTCGACCGGCGTGATCGACTTGATGCGACCCGGCCTTGCCGACATGGTCACCACACGCGATGCCATGAAGACCGCTTCTTCGATGTCATGGGTGACGAAAATGACGGTCTTCTGCTCCCGCTCCCAGATGCCGAGCAGCAATTCCTGCATCAGCCCGCGCGTCTGGTTGTCGAGAGCGCCAAAAGGCTCATCAAGCAGCAGGATTTTCGGGCCGTTCGCCAGGGCGCGGGCAATGGCCGTTCTCTGCTGCATGCCGCCGGACAGCTGTTTCGGCCAATGGTTCTCGAAACCGCGCAGGCCGACCTTATCGATATAACTATCGACGATCTCCCATTTTTCCTTCTCGGCGACGCCGCGTTCGCGCAGACCGAAGGCGACGTTTTCGCGGATCGTCAGCCAGGGAAACAGCGTGTAGGACTGGAACACCATGCCGCGATCCGCTCCCGGTCCCGTCACCGCCTTGCCGGACAGCAGGACCTCGCCGGTCGTCGGGCGGTCAAGCCCGGCGATGATGCGCAGCAGGGTCGATTTTCCGCAGCCCGACGGGCCAAGGATGGTAACGAAATCATTTCGCGGGATTTCCAGATTGGTCGGCTGCAAGGCCAGTGTCGGCTGCCCGCCCTGCACGCCCGGAAAGGTGCGGCTGACGCCCTTGATAACGAGTTCGCTCATCAGGCAAGCCTCCAGGCGAAAAGCTTCCGGTTCAGCGATTTGAACGCGAAATCGGAAATGAGGCCGATAACACCGATGACGATGATGCCGAAGATGATCTGGCCGGTCGCCATCAACGCCTGGCTGTTGATAATCATATAACCGATGCCCGAGGAAGCACCGATGAGTTCGGCGACGATGACATAGGTCCAGGCCCAGCCGAGAACGAGACGGAGGATTTCGGCAATGTCAGGCGCATTGGCGGGAATAAGGACACGGCGCACCACACCCCGGTCTTTCGCACCCAGCGTGTAGGCGGCCTCCACCAGATCGCGCCGCGTGCCGGCGACAGCCACGGCCACCATCAGGATGATCTGGAAGACCGCGCCGATGAAGATAACCAGTAGTTTCTGCATCTCACCAATGCCGGCCCAAAGAATAAGCAGCGGCACGAAGGCGGAAGCCGGGAGGTAGCGGGCGAAGGATACGAAGGGCTCAAGCAAAGCCTCGATGGGCTTATAAGCCCCCATGGCGATGCCAACAGGCACGGCGACGACCGACGCCAGCACAAAACCGCCCACCACGCGCCAGATGGTCATGCCGATATCACTGGCAAAGCCCTGATCGGTCAGCAGATAGATGCCGTCCTTCAGCATGGTGATGGGGTCGGCCAGAAAAGTCGGCGATACGAAGCCGCCCAGCGTGGCGAGGCCCCAGGCGGAGAAAAACAGCACGAAGAACAGAATGCCGAGGGCAATTCTCGTGCTGTTCCTGATGGGTTGAAGTGGTTGCATTCTGTCGCCTGTGTGGGAGAACCAGCGCGGCAGCTGCGCCGCGGCCTCAAGGCGCCTCACGCCATTCGCGGCGTAGAAGACGCTTTCCTGCATGTCATTGGCGGCAACATTCCGGCAGGGGAATGAAGCCGCCTGTGGGCGTTACTTGATGAAGGATGTATCCGCGAGCGTCGAAAGATCGGGCTTCGACTTGATCACGCCGATTTCGAGAAGCAGATCGGCCGACTTTTCGGAGAAGGTCTTGAACTCACCTTCGAAGAATTTCTGGTTGGCGGCCTTGTCCTGCCATTCCAGGAACTTTGCCGAAGCCGCAAAGGCCTCTCCCGCCTGCTTCACATCGGCACCCATCGTCGCATAGGATTTCTCAGGGTCCGCCTTGATGAGGTCGAGCGCCTGGAAATAGCTGTCCGCCAGGGCTTTCGCCGCCTGCGGATTGTCCTTCAGGAAATCCGGTGTGCAGCCGAACGTATCCATAACAGCGGGATAATCGAGCGTCGTGGCGAGGATTTTGCCCTTGTCGGGGGCAGCGCGCACGGTGGACAGATAGGGTTCATAGGTCATGGCCGCATCATTCTGGCCGGCGACGAATGCCTGCGCGGCCGGTCCCGGCTCAAGGTTGACGACCTTCACATCCTTCAGGGTCATGCCGTTTTCCTTGAGGATCCAGGCAAGGAAGAAATAGGGAGAGGTGCCCGGCGCGGAAGCGGCAATCGTCTTGCCCTTGAGGTCCGCGACCTTTGAGACGTCGCTGCGCACCGCGATACCATCGGCACCATGGGATTTGTCCATCTGGAAAATCTGGGTCGCTTTCACGCCATTGGCGTTCCAGGCGATCCATGTTTCCACCGTGGTGGCGGCGCACTGGATGTCACCGGAAGCGAGGGCCAGATGCCGGCTGGCCTGCGGTATCTTCTTGATATCGACCTTCAGGCCGTTCTTTTCAAAAATACCCGCCTGCTTGGCAAGGGTAAGCGGCGCAAAACCGGTCCAGCCGGACATGCCGATGGTCACCGATGTCTCAGCATAGGCGGAAGCGGATGAGAGAAGCGCTGCAATTGTGGCGATAACCCACGTTTTTTTCATGGTCTGAACCCCTTTTGATTTATTTTTGTGCGACATTTTTTATCGCTTTATTTGAGGCATCGTAGGCAGGGTTTTTAGATTTGTCTAGACAAAGTAGAGGCGTTTGCTCGCTTCCGGAAAGATTGCAAATCGGGCACCTACCGTCCTACACATAGAGTTATACGGACCTGCACCGGTTCGCCGTTTTCGCATCGAGCTGCCATGACCAGACAGAGACGTCGCAACATCATCAAGGCAAGGCGCACCGGAACCGGCATTGCGCTGGTTGCCGCCATTTCCTTCATCGCCGGCATGACGGATGCGGTGGGTCTTTACGTTTCCGGAGATTTCGTCTCCTTCATGACTGGCAACACCACACGCGCTGCAGTCTCGATGGAGGCAGGCATATACGCCCACGCCGTCAAACTGCTTTTCGCCATCGTCGCCTTCGTGGCGGGCAATGCCGGCGGCATCGTGGTGGCGCATAAATTCGACCGACGCATCTTTGCGGTTCTTATGACGGTGGGCGGGCTGCTGGCGATTGCGGCACTGCTGCGCGACGAGGCTTCCGGTCTCGTGCAATTTTATCTCGTCGTTTTTGCCATGGGCATGGTCAATGCCGCCGTGGAGCATATTGAGGGGCTGCCTATCGGGCTGACCTATGTAACCGGCGCCCTTTCCCGTTTCGGTCGCGGCATCGGTCGCTTTCTGCTCGGCGAACGCAGCCTCGACTGGGGCATCCAGATCGTACCATGGCTCGGCATGATCACCGGCGCAATCTGCGGCGCCGTGTTAGGCGCCACACTGCATTCGGATGCCCTATGGGTGGTTGCGGCTTCGGTTTTCGCTATAGGCTTTACCACCCTCGTCATTCCGCGCTCGCTTCGCCAGCGATACAATCAGAGGGTCAAAATCCGGCGGATTGCGCCATAAGGACTGCCGCCGTCACTTTCGCGAAATGGTGACGAATTTCGTGCCGCGCACCCGCACCGTCATCAGGCAAGGCTCCTTGTCGGTGCGTTCGCAATAACGCGGATGCATCTTCAGCACGAAGACCATGTTGCCGAAACGCTTGATGAAATCGTAGCCGTAAATTCGGGCCGTGGCGATCATCAGATAACCGCCCTCCTTCACCTGGACATAGAAATTGTAAGGGCATCCCTCGTCGTCACAGGCGCGGCCTTTTTCGCCGTCGCAATCCAGAACACCGTGATTGACGACGGCATCCATCAGCCCGTCATTATTGATATCCAGCCGTGTGACAAAATCGTCGCCGAAGGCCGCCACCTTGCACTCCTTGCGGAAATGGTCCTTTTCATAAATCTCGGGATCGTTCACCAGCTGCTGCTGTGCCGCCAGCGCCACCGGAAACATCAGAAGAACCAGTGTCTGAAGAGCGACAACGATAGCGATTCGCACGGCATTTTCCTTTGCATCCGTTTCGGTTATGGATGTTGCGATCATCCGGGCGGCCAGCCTAGAGTTTAGTGCTTGCGCGACACTGACGTGTTCGCAGCCCATGTTTCGGGGGAACCTTTTTATGACACTGCTGGGTTTTCTCGACTATGCCGGTGTCGCCATCTTTGCCGCAACCGGTGCCCTGGCCGCCTCGCGCAAGCAGCTCGACCTGATCGGTTTCCTGTTTTTCGCAGCCGCGACCGGGATCGGCGGTGGCACGGTGCGTGACCTCGTGCTGGGCAGGGCGCCGGTCTTCTGGGTGGTGAACCCAACCTATATTCTGGTCTGCGTATCGGTCGCTGTCCTGCTGTTCTTTACAGCACATCTTTTCGAATCCCGTTACCGGGTGCTGCTATGGCTCGATGCCCTTGGCCTCTCCGCTTATTGCGTGATGGGGGCAGCCAAGGGCCTCGCCGCAAGCGGCTCTGCAACGGTTGCCATTGTCACCGGTGTTCTGACGGCCACATTCGGCGGCGTGCTGCGCGATATTCTCGCCGGGGAACCCTCCGTGCTTCTGCGACCGGAAATCTACATCACCTGCGCGCTTTTGGGCTCTTCCACCTTCATTGTCGTCTATTTCCTCGGCGCACCGCTTTATGCCGCATCCGCCGCCGGCGTATTGACGGCTTTCGGCGTCCGGTCTGGAGCGCTGATCTTCGGATGGACTTTCCCGCCCTACAGGGCCAAGCCCGGCAGGCGCCCCGAAGATATCATGAAGTGAGCGGGCTAAAGCCGCCTGAAACAGAAATGGCGCCCGTGGGCGCCATTTTCATTTCCGGTATCTGCCGAGGGCCTCAGCCGCGCTTGCGGCGAAGGCGGATGACCACATCTACATGGGCGATTTCCATGCCTTCAGGCGCTTCCGGCAGGTTGCCGATGTGGAGATTGTTGACGGGGATGTCGAGAACCTCGTTCTCGCCCTCAACGAAGAAATGGTGGTGATCCGACACGTTGGTGTCGAAATAGGTGCGCGCACCCTCGACAGCCAGAACGCGGATGAGGCCGGCCTCGGTAAACTGATGCAGCGTGTTATAGACCGTGGCGAGAGAAACAGGCACGCCAGCGGTGACCGCCTCATCGTGCAGTTCCTCGACCGTCAGGTGGCGATCACCCTTTGCGAAGAGAAGATCGCCCAAAGCCACACGCTGACGCGTGGGGCGCAGCCCCGAGCGCCGCAGCCTCGTTCCGATATCCAAAGTGGCGTCAAATGCCATGCAATCCCATTCCAAGCACAGGGGTGAAATTCACCAATTGCATTAGCATATATCTTTTGCAGCGAATGCTTTCAATAGTTTCAGCGCCGCGAGACGCGGCAAATGGCGGCAAACCGGCCATTCTTGCAAATTTCCTCTGGTTCCTGCCGGATGGTTCCTGTATGCGGACGACATATTGAGGTAATGACTTCTGCAAAGAAGGTTCTGAAGACAAAGAATGGGGGCGAAACGGCCTCTGCCCTTGCAGCGCTTCATTTTGAACCTAACTTGCTCTAGTGAAGTCAATCAACACCAGTAACTGGGGAAGTGAAAGCGGTATGGCAACGAGGCAATCAAGTTACAATTATGAGGAGATCCTGTCCTGCGGTCGCGGCGAATTGTTCGGCCCGGGAAATGCCCAGCTCCCATTGCCCCCCATGCTCATGGTTCACCGCATCACCGAAATTTCCGAAACCGGCGGCGCGTTCGACAAGGGTTTCATCCGCGCCGAATACGATGTCAGCCCCGATGACTGGTATTTTCCCTGCCACTTCCAGGGCAACCCGATCATGCCGGGCTGCCTCGGCCTTGACGGCATGTGGCAGCTGACCGGTTTCTTCCTCGGCTGGCTGGGTGAAGAAGGCCGCGGCATGGCGCTTTCCACCGGCGAAGTCAAATTCAAGGGCATGGTTCGCCCGAACACCAAGCTCCTGCAATACGGTATCGATTTCAAGCGTGTGATGCGCGGCCGTCTGGTGCTTGGAACCGCCGACGGCTGGCTGAAGGCCGACGGAGAAACCATTTATCAGGCGACGGACCTTCGTGTAGGGCTGTCGAAAGAAAAGACCGCCTGAAGCAGACGGAATAAGTCTTGGCAAGGCCGGGCGGCGTCGGTCGTCCAGCCGAAATCTTAAGAAAAGGTCCCTTTCATGAGACGAGTTGTTGTCACCGGCCTCGGTATTGTTTCTTCCATCGGCGGTGATGCCGCTGAAGTCACCGCATCGTTGCGCGATGCCAAATCCGGCATTTCATTTTCGCCGGATTTTGCCGAACACGGTTTCAAATGCCAGGTCTGGGGCAAACCGTCTCTCGACCCGACCGATCTGGTCGACCGCCGCGCCATGCGCTTCCTGTCGCAGGGCGGCGCGTGGAACCATGTCGCCATGAAACAGGCGATCGCCGATTCCGGTCTCGAAGAGAGCGACATCAGCGGCAATGAACGCACCGGCATCATCATGGGTTCGGGCGGTCCTTCCACCCGCACCATCGTTGAAGCGGCCGATATCACGCTGAAGAACAACAGCCCGAAGCGTATCGGCCCCTTCGCAGTGCCGAAGGCCATGTCGTCCACCGCGTCCGCGACACTCGCCACCTGGTTCAAGATCCACGGCGTCAACTATTCGATCTCGTCAGCCTGCTCCACCTCGGCGCATTGCATCGGCAACGCCGCCGAGATGATCCAGTGGGGCAAGCAGGATGTGATGTTTGCAGGCGGCCACGAAGACCTCGACTGGTCGATGTCCAACCTCTTCGACGCCATGGGCGCAATGTCGTCCAAATATAACGAAACGCCTTCCCTCGCTTCGCGGGCCTATGACGTTAATCGCGACGGCTTCGTCATCGCTGGCGGCGCTGGCGTGCTGGTTCTCGAAGAGCTGGAACATGCAAAGGCGCGTGGTGCGAAGATTTACGCCGAGATCGTCGGTTACGGGGCAACCTCCGACGGTTACGACATGGTGGCTCCATCAGGCGAAGGCGCGATCCGCTGCATGCGGCAGGCACTCGCCACCGTCAAGGGCGACATCGACTACATCAATACCCACGGCACCTCGACGCCGGTTGGCGACAGCAAGGAAATCGGTGCGATCCGGGAAGTCTTCGGCGACAGGATCCCGCATATCCAGTCGACCAAGTCCCTCACGGGCCATTCGCTCGGTGCGGCCGGCGTGCAGGAATCGATCTACGGCCTGTTGATGATGCAGGAACGCTTCATCGGCGAAAGCGCACATATTTCCGAACTTGACCCGGAATTTGCGGGCGTTCCGATCGTTCGCAGCCGCATCGACAACGCCAAGATCGACACCATCCTTTCCAATTCCTTCGGCTTCGGCGGCACCAACGCCACGCTGGTCTTCCAGCGTCATAACGGATAATTGCCCATGAACGGCATCATGCAGGGTAAACGCGGCCTCATCATGGGCGTCGCAAACAATCACTCCATCGCCTGGGGTATTTCCAAGGCACTTGCGGCGCAGGGCGCGGAACTGGCCTTCACCTATCAGGGCGAAGCGCTTGGCAAACGCGTAAAACCGCTTGCCGCAGAACTCGGTTCCGACTTCATCGTGCCTTGCGATGTCGAGGACATCGCCTCTGTGGACGCGCTTTTTGCGGCAATCCGCGAAAAATGGGGCTCGCTGGATTTCGTCGTGCACGCCATCGGCTTTTCCGACAAGAATGAGCTGAAGGGTCTCTACGCGAACACAACCCGCGACAATTTCAGCCGCACCATGGTCATTTCCTGCTTCTCATTTACGGAAATCGCCAAGCGTGCCGCCGAACTGATGACGAATGGCGGCTCGATGCTGACGCTGACCTATAATGGTTCGCAACGCGTCATCCCGAACTACAACGTCATGGGCGTCGCCAAGGCGGCACTCGAAGCGTCCGTGCGTTATCTCGCTGCCGATTACGGCCCGCGCGATATTCGCGTCAACGCCATCTCGGCTGGCCCGGTCCGCACGCTGGCGGGCGCCGGCATTTCCGACGCCCGTGCTATTTACGCATGGAACCAGAAGAACGCGCCGCTGAGGCGTACGGCGGATATCGAGGATATCGGCGGATCGGCGCTTTACCTGCTGTCCAACCTGTCGCGCGGCGTAACCGGCGAATGCCATTATGTGGACTGCGGTTATAACATCACCTCGACACCCACGCTCGAGGTTCTCTCCAGGGCGGATGCAGAATAACCCAGCCTTTTCAGGTTCAACGAAAGCCCGGCAATATGCCGGGCTTTTTGTATTATGCACCGTCTCAATTTCGGAAATCACTAAAGTATAATTCATCGAAGTAACTGAATTTAAACACCGGGCTGGTTATGGTCCGCAACAAATTCAACGGTTGCGCTTGCCGCATATTCTAGAGATCGACACATATGCGACTGGCCAGACTGACGCCATTGCTGAAAAAATTCGGGGTCTCGCGCGAAGGGACAGCGGCCATTGAATTCGCGATTCTCGCCATTCCCTATTTCCTCGTCGTTTTTGCGATTATTGAGACTTTCATCGCCCTGATGGCGGAACAGGTCGTCGTGAATGCCACGGAAACCATGGCGAGGCGTCTGCGCACCGGGCAGATCAGCAGTTCGATTTCGAAAGAGGATTTTCGCAAGAGCTTCTGCAACGAAGTCTCGGTGATGATCACCTGCTCTGCGGATGAGATCAAAACCGAACAAAAACTCTATATCGACCTTCGCTCCTTTCCCGCCTTCAAGGACATACCCACGACGGTGCCACTGAAGGCTTACGGCGAATATTACGATCTCGACACGGCGCAATTCGGCTTCAAGCCGGGCGGACCGGAAACGATCAACATGCTGCGCGTTTATTATCGCTGGCGTGTCATCGCCGATATCATCCGACCTTATCTTACAAAAATACGTCCAGCTGACGGGTCTATGCCCTCGCATTTCCTTATCGTCGCGACCGACGCTTTCGTGAACGAGAAATACACCACAAGCGGGGGCTCATGATGGCAGGGCTGATGGCCGCCGTCGCGAACGGCAGACTTCGTTTTACAGCACTCGTCACACGCTTCGTAAAAGATCGCCGTGGTGTGGGCGCTGTGGAATTCGCAATTCTCTTCCCGATATTGCTCGCCCTTTACGTGACATCCTTCGAGCTGACCATCGGTTACAATACCTATAAGCGAGCAAGCAGCGCTTCAGCGACGATCAACGACCTGATCTCCAAAACGAGCTCCGTCGACAAGACTTATCTCAAAAACATGCAGAATGTTGCGGCGGCTGTCTTCGCGCCTTACAGCACGAATGGTTTGAAGCTGAAGATCAGCGGCGTAACGATTGACAAGCAGAAACAAGCGAAAATTGCCTGGTCCTGGGATGAGAACGACCAGAGACCATATGCGGTGGGATCGGCAGTGGCGGTTCCAACCCGCCTGCTCATCGAAAACAGCTTTCTCATTCACGTCGAGCTTTCCATCCAGCATGAGTTGCTGATGTTCATGCCCGACATCGCCTCGTCCGGCGTAAGGTCGATCACCATCGGCCGTGATTATTTCTTCAAGCAGCGCGATGCGGAGGTCACCTGCACCAATTGCTGAGCCATAAGGCGCAGCAAGAGGGGACCTCCCACATACTCCGCTTCTAATAGACGTCACGCAGATAACGCTTTTCGCGCTTCAACCGGTTCACATAATCGCTTGCCGCTTCAGCAGAAATGCCGGCTTCGTCGGCGACGATCTGGTGCAGGGCGTCATCTACATCCTTCGCCATGCGGGTCGCATCACCGCAGACGTAGAAATATCCGCCTTCTTCGAGCCATTGATAAAGCGCCTTGCCGTTCTGGCGCATGCGGGTCTGGACATAGATCTTTTCCGCCTGATCCCGCGAGAAGGCAAGGTCGAGGCGCGTCAGCACGCCATCACGGCTCATCTTGCCAAGCTCGTTTTCGTAGATGAAATCCGTCTGACGGTGCTGGTCGCCAAAGAACAGCCAGTTCCTGCCGTTTGCACCCCTTGCCTGCCGTTCCTGCAGAAAGGCCCGGAAAGGCGCGATGCCCGTGCCCGGTCCGACCATGATGACAGGCGCGTCATTATTCTGCGGCACGCGGAATGCCTTGTTGGGCGAAACGAAAATCCCGGCATTCTGGTTGGCTTCCACCCGATCCGCCAGATAGGTGGAGCATACGCCGCCACGCTCGCGGCCTTCGGCACGATAACGCACGCTGGCGATCGTCAGATGCACGCTGTTTTCCGCAACCAGTGGGCTGGAGGAGATGGAGTAAGCGCGATGCTGCAGCGGCTTCAGGAAGGTCACGAATTCGGCAAGATCGAATATGGGCTTTCCGCCGAGATTGAGCAGATCGAGAATATCCTTGCTCCAGAGAAAGGCGGCAAGCTGCTCCCTGTCTCCGTTGGCAAGGATATGGCTCAACTCGTCATATCCTGCGCGCTTGCCGATTTCGGCCACCAACTCACGCGAAGGCGTCGATATCTCGAACATGTTCAGAAGCGCATCGCCAACCGGCCGGTCGAGCCCGGCGACCTCGCCATCCGCACTCGCTCCAAAGCAATCGAGCAGAGCACCGACCAGTTTCGGATCGTTGAGGGGGACCACACCAAGTGCATCACCGGCCTCATAGTCGAGGCCGCTCGCGCCAAGATCGAATTCGTAATGACGAATCTCCTTGGACGAGGCCGGCCCGGAAAGGAGGCGATTGACGCTCACCCGTGACGAATAGGGGTTCTTGCGACCCCAGCCCTGTTTTACCCGTGCCGGCGGCTCGGCGACCACAGGCGTCACCGCGGCTGCATTGCCGCCATCGATGGCGAGGGCAAGCGGCAGCGTCTCGCCGATCCAGGCGGCGGCGGCATCCTCAAAATCGATATCGCAGTCAATACGCGTCTTCATGCGCTTGCCGCCGAGCTGTTCAAAGCGCGTATCGATAAGCTTGCCCGCCTGGCAGAAGCCGTCATAACCGGTATCGCCGAGTGCAAGAACAGCGAAATTCATCTCATCCAATCGCGGTGCACTATCGGCGGCAAGCGCTTCCCAGAACAGCTGGGCATTGTCAGGCATCTCGCCTTCGCCATAGGTCGAGGTGACCACGATGACCCGCTTCATGGAGCCGAGACTGTCCATGGAAACGTCGTCCAGCGCCGTTACCACGGGCTGCATGCCCTGGGTGCGGGCAGCGGCAGCGATATCCATCGCCAAGGCCTCGGCGTTGCCAGTCTGGGTGCCGACAAGGATGTTCAGCAGGCTGGCCGTCGCCTTGGGGGCAGCAGAGGCCACCGATGTCTCGAGGCTGATGGCGGTGCGGGAGTGGAGCCCGGCCAGAAAACCGGCGAGCCAGGCGCGCTGGTCGCCGTTAAACGGCGCATCCTGTGGAATGTAAGGTATCTTCATCATGCTGCCCTGTTCTGGCTGGATGCGGTGGCAAGGTCTGGAATGGCTCGAGCGGCGAAAAGCTCCTCGAAGCCCGGCAGGCGGCCGATCTTCTCGATGTTTTTCCTGTTCTGCTGAATGATCCAGCCATAGGTGCCTGGGCTGTCCACCGACCATATGTTCCGGCGTGCCAGCGCCTGCTTGTAATCATCGAGCCGCTTGGCCGCGATCATCACCGCAAGCTGTTCGTCGCTATGGTCGAAAAGCGCTTCGCGGGCATATTTCAGCAGCCGCTGCATCAGCGCGTAATCTTCCGTGAGGATGAGATTGCGCACAGCCTTTTCGATGGCGGGATCAGAAGGGCCGGATGCCATCGGCAACCGTTGCAGGGCGATGGCCTGCGCCATGCTCAACACGGTGTAGTTATTAAGCAGCGCATACATGTCTTCTGTATCCGTCTCGCCATAACCCGGCACTGTTCCGTTCAAGACAGCCTTGCGGTCGCGATAGGCGAGCTTGAACTTGCGCAGCTGATGGGCGGCAAGTGCCGACGCCAGCTCCTCCAGCAGCTCCTTGCGGGGCTTGGCTTTGAGGATTTCGTCGCTGTCCTGATAAAGCAGCAGGGCGCGCGGCATACCGTAGACGAAATTATGCTGTTCGCTTTCCCAGTTTTCCAGAAGCCATGCCGCCTTGGCCGAGCCGGTCTCTGCGACATGCAGGCTCAGAAGCTGGTGGACTGCCTGATTGTGGATCGCTGCCTGTTCATCCTCACCGGTGATCGAGCCGAGCAGGATGGAATCATGGCTGACCTTCTTCGGCAGATCGCCATAGGGATCATATTGATAGACGAAGCCACCGCTCATGCCGTTACCAAAACCCTTGCCGAAACTGCCGAGGTTGAGAACCGCGCCGTTGGTCATATATTCGCAGGCAAAATCGCCGACGCCTTCGACCACGGCGGTGGCGCCGGAATTACGCACTGCGAAACGGTCGCCCGCCTGCCCTTCCACGAAGGTGCGGCCGCCGGTTGCGCCGAACAGCGCGAAATTACCGACCAGCACATTACCACCCGCCTCTTGCGAACCGCCGCCGGGCGAGCGCACGACGATGGTGCCGCCACAAGCGCTTTTGCCGACACCGTCATTGCAGGTGCCGGTATGCACCATGACCATGCCGTCGTTGCAGAAAGCGCCGAAGGACTGACCGGCGGAACCTGACGTATCGATGCGCACCGAACCTGCTTCCAGAAAACGGCGGCCACGGCCATCCCGCTTGACAGCCGGAAGCGCGTCCAGCTGCTCATCGGAAAGTTCGTGGTTCAGCATGCGTTCGATATCGACGGCGAGCTGGCCGCCGACGCTCTTGTTGCAATTGTTGAGGAAACGATTGCCGCCAAGTTCGATATTGTCTCGCTTGCTGTCGACCAACGCCGAACGCACGAGATCGATGAAGGCATCGTCGAGTGCGAAGTCCTTTTCCATATAGACCGGGCTGTCGATCTTCACCTCTTCGACCACGGCAAGCATTGCCCGGAGGTCAAGCTGGCCGACGCTCGCCGGATGATCGAGGAGGTGAAGAAGGTCAGAACGACCACGGGCTTCCCGCAGCGAGGCAATGCCAAGCCCGGCCAGAATCTCGCGCGTTTCATGGGCGATGTTCATGAGATATTGCGCCAGCGCCCGCGGATCGCCGTTGAAGGCTTCCTGATTGGTGGTGAGACCGGCCGGGCACTTGATGTTGCAGTTCTTCGCCATCACACATTTCAGCATCATCAGCGCCGTTGTGCCGAATTCGAAACTATCACCGCCGAGTAACGCCGATTTCACCACGTCGCTCGCCGTCTGGTGCGCGCCGGAACAACGCAACAGCACCTTGGCACGAAGGCCGGTGGCGCAGAGTGCCTGATGCACCTCGGCAATGCCGATTTCCGCCGCGCGGCCGGTATATTTGAGGCTGGTGACGGCCGCCGCACCAGTGCCGCCGGTATTGCCTGCAACGTTGATCACGTCGGCACCAGCCTTGGCAACGCCGACTGCAATCGTGCCTATGCCTTCCGACGACACGAGCTTGACGATGACGCGCACCCGCGCCGCCTTGGCGTCGTGAATGAGCTGGGCCAGATCTTCGATCGAATAGGTATCGTGATGCGGCGGTGGCGAGACGAGTTCGACGCCTGGCGTGCCGCCGCGTGCCGCCGCGATTTCCACCGTCACCTTGGGAGACGGCAACTGCCCGCCCTCGCCCGGCTTTGCGCCCTGGCCGATCTTGATCTCGATCTCTTCCAGCATTGGATCGGCAAGATAACCGGCCCAGACACCGAAGCGGCCGGAGGCGAACTGCTTGATGCGCGAGGCACGGATGGTGCCGTAACGGGAGATATGCTCACCGCCTTCGCCGGAATTGGACATGCCACCAACCATGTTGGTGCCGTGGGCAACCGCCTCATGGGCGGCCGCAACCAGCGCGCCATGGCTCATGGCACCCGATGCGAGGGTCTTGGTGATCTCGCTTGCCTTTTGCACGGTCTCAAGCGGAATACTATCCGGTGCGGTGCGGATAAGTGAGAGATAAGTGGATGCCTCTCCCTTCGCCTGCACCATGAGCGCACCACCTTCCAGCCAATGGCCGGCGATATCGTCACCGAAACGGTCGAGCAGCGACTGGCCGAGTGCCGCGAGGCGGGCAAGTTCATGACCATGTGGGCCGATCAGCTGTAGCCGGAACGCGCTGTCTCCTGCCTCTTCGCAGCGCAATCCGCGCACCATGAAGCTGTTATTGCCCTGCCGGGAAAACCGCCCCATTTCCCGGCGGAATTCTTCGGCCGAACCGGCAAAGGTCACATCGGCCGGCAATTCCAGAACATCGCGCAGGGCGGCCGGGCGGCGCGCCCTTTCTTCTGCCATCATACGGGCAAAGGAACGATAACCGGGCGTCACCTCGAATGCGTCGATGGCCTCCGGGGTCAGCCGGTCGAAGCTGTTGTGATAATAGGCCGCATCATTAAGACCAAAAGCGTCCTCCAGCCGGTTAAGCGGCAGAAGGCGCAGAGCCTCCTCGTTTTCGGTTCCCTTGTCGAAACCGATCTTTTCCTCCGTCATGTCCACGAAGCCGCGAACTGCCGTCGTGCCATAAGAATGGCCGGCACCTTCAGCGCGTTCCTTGAAAAGACCGAGCAGCGGAATGTCGTTCTCCCCCTTCACCGAAAGCGCCTTGCGGTGCCAGTCCGCAACAGCCTGCGCGATGACGGCGAAGGTGACGCCACCAACCGGGGTCTTCACATTGGGGAAATAACGCTTCAGGACGGGATCGTTGGTGTCGAGGAAATTCGGCTCGAAGAACTCACCGCCGATATAACTTTCCGCCGTGCACAGGCCGACTTTGCCCATGGTCTTCATCAACGACTTTTCCGCCGCCTTGGCGAAGCGCTTGAACGCCTTGTCGGCCTCGGCGCCGAATTTCTCTTCCGCACGGAACTGTACGCCGAGCGGATAGACCGCCGAAGCACCGAAACCGAGGCCGGCTGCGATATGATGGGAGGAGGAAAACTGGCCGCTCTCGACGATCAGGGAAACACGTAGCCGCAGACCTTCCTCGATCAGCCGCTGATTGATGGCGGAAACGACCATGATCATCGGCAAGGCCGCGCGGCCTGCCGAGACATGCCGGTCGGTGATGACGGCAATCCCGCCCTGCTCGGCTGCGAAAGCCGCAACCTCGTCGCAGAGGCCATCGATCGCTTGCCGAAGGGCTGCCTCATTGGCATCAGCCGCATCAAAGATCGGCGTATAGAGCATCTCGAAACGACGAACGGGTGTCTCGGGCTGCTCGCGAATGCGCAGCATGTCGAGGTGGGTGAGGATCGGCGACCGCACGACGATCTGGCGGGCCTTGGCCGCGCCGCTATTCGGCTTTGCGCCCAACGCCACGCGTAGCGTCATACCATCGGCCTCACGGATACTGTCGAGCGGCGGATTGGTGACCTGCGCGAAACGTTGCGAGAAATACTTCGCAACCCCACCTTCCTGATCGGACAATGCGTTGATGGCATTGCCGTACCCCATCGCTGAAATCTTTTCCGCACCGGAGGCCAGCATCGGGTCCATCAGGAACTTGAAGCTTTCCTGATTGTGCGAATAGGCGACATAACGCTGGTGCCGTTCCAGATCGCCATTATAGCGCAACGGTGAGCCTTGCTTGTCGGCGGGCACTTCCGGCAGATCACCAAGCATCACTCGCGCTTCAGATAGCAGCGACGAATAGTCCCGCTGCGAGGCCAGAAGCTCCAGCGCCTCGACCGTGGAAAAGGCACGACGCTCAGCATGATCGTAATAGAGCATGCCGCCCGCCTCAATGCGGCCGCGGCGGATGACGCTTTCCGCCGGAAAGGCGATCTGACCTGCCTCAGACATGACACAGAGATAGTCTTCCGTCTCGACGGTGCGCAGCGGGCGCAGGCCAAGGCGATCGAGACGTGCACCAATGATAGTGCCGTCGCCGAAGATCAGCGCGGCGGGGCCGTCGTTTTTCTCTTCATAGAGCGAGAAATATTCCAGCATCGCCTTCACACCCGGCGACAGGGTGTCGTCGTTTTCCCAGGCCGGCGGCATCATCGAGACCACGGCGGTGACGAGGTCGAGACCATCCTCCATCACCCGCGCCTGCAATGTCTGGTCCAGACGGCAGCTGTCCGACTGGCCCTTCGGCCGGATAATGCTGGCATTCTTCGCCAGCGCCACCGCCGCTTCTGACAGCCGGTTCTTCTTGTCGGTGTTCAGCTCACCATTATGCGCCATCAGGCGGAAGGGCTGCGCCATGGAGGGGTGCGGATCGGTATTGGTAGAGAACCGCGTGTGGAAATACATCGTATGCACTTCATGGCGCGGGTCGGTCAGATCGCAGAAATAGGGCATAACCTCCTGGGAGTTCAGACGGCCCTTGAGCACCTGCGTGCGCGCGCTGAGCGACAGAGGGTAAAAACCGGCAAGCTCCGGCACGGTGTAAGCGAGCGCTTCGATGGCAAGCAGCGCCTTGTGGATGCGCCAATCGAACTCGGCAAGGGTTGCGCATTCCACTGGTGCCGAAAAGACCCATTGGCGGATCGGTAACTGGTAGGGGATTGCGGCGGGACGGATGGCCGCGTCATTGACCGGCACATCGCGGACCAGCAGGACCGAAAAGCCCTGCTCTTTCAGGGCGCTGCCGATAATACCGACGGCCTCACCGTGGAAAGCCGGGTTCTGCGGCAGAAAGAAATTGCCGACGCCGAACCGGCCGGCCTTGAGGGCACCTTGTCCCGTCAGCTCACGAAAAAAGGAGAGCGACAGGTCCAGCGACACGCCCGCACCATCGCCAACGCCTTCCGCCGACATGCCGCCGCGATGCGGCACGGCACAGAGCGCCTCATGACCGCGCTTCAGCACATCATGCGTCTGCACGCCGTCCTTGCGGGTGATGAAACCGACGCCACAGCTGCTTTTTTCAAAAGCCGCATCGTAAAGGCCGAATTTTTGCTCCGTCACGCTCAAGGCACTCTCCTCTCGTTGCGCATTTCGCGCGGCATCACCCTCTTTTTCCCGAAACCCGGCGCGTCAGCCGGCACTCTGCGGGCGGAGCCGCAGGCGACCTGGCTGCTCCTCTTTTTCTGCTTATCGGCGTTTAATGGCGCGAACGGTCGTTTTGCGGCCGGCAAACGGCGTGGCGGCAATGGCCGCTTTTTCGCAAATAATGATCGTCGTCGTTCGCATCGCGTTCCCTGATGGCCGGCATTTCCGGCAGTGAGACACACTTAATTATGTCAGTATTGCTTACATAATATTTCATGAACGGCCGAGTCAAGATTAAAAACGGCCTCGCGCAATAAAAAAACAAAAACGCCGCGAAATCCGACAGGATTCCGCGGCGCGATGGCTGCGAGGATTGTTAAATTGCCCAGATCAGTCCGAAGGCATTTCCAGCGTTCGGCTGAACCAGAGGGCAACCAGCGTACAGACGGCACCCGACATCAGGTAAATTCCGACGGCGAACAGTCCGAATTTAGACGAAAATCCGAGAGCAACGAGCGGTGCGAAACCGGCGCCGATCAGCCAGGAAATATCCGAGGTAAGTGATGCGCCGGTATAGCGGTATTCACGGCTGAAGCGGGATGCCAGTGCACCGCCCGCCTGACCGAAGGACAGGCCAAGCAACGCGAAGCCGATCAGAACGAAGAAGTAGCGGCCGATATCGCCGGAGCCCAGAAGAACGGGTGCCACGAGGCTGAAAAGACCGATGAGAACCGCAGCGATAGCCAGAAGCTTCCGCCTCCCGATCCTGTCGGCCAGAATGCCGGACACCACGATCATACCGCCGGCGATGATGGCACTGACGAATTGCACGAACAGGAAGTCCGAGACCCGCTGGCTTGTATTGAGCGACACCCAGCTCAGCGGGAATACCGTGACGAGGTGGAAGAGCGCAAAGCTTGCCAGCGGCACGAAGGCACCGGTGACCACGACCGGAAACTGCGAGCGCAGCATCTTGAACATCGGGCGCGGCTCCAGCTCATGCTGTTCCAGCATGGCCTGGAATTCCGGCGTGACGATCATGCGCAGGCGGGCAAAGAGCGCGAGAACATTGAGCGCCAGCGCCACGAAGAAGGGGAAACGCCAGCCCCAGGCGAGGAATTCCGCATTGGAAAGCTGCGTGACGAAAACGATGAAAAAGGCGCTGGCAAGACCGAAGCCCATGGCCGCACCGATCTGCGGCATCATGGCGTACCAGCCACGCTGTTTCTGCGGTGCATTCATGGCAAGCAGCGAGACGAGACCATCCCAGGCGCCGCCGAGACCGAGCCCCTGGCCGATGCGGAACACTGCCAGAAGACAGGGAGCAAGCATGCCGGCTTCCGCATAGGACGGAAGGAAACTGATCGCCATGGTGGAGCCACAGAGCGTGAACAGCGCCGCCATCAACTTGACGGCACGGCCGAACTTGCGGTCGATCTGGAGGAAGATCAGCGAGCCGATCGGCCTTGCGATAAAGGCGAGAGAGAACACCGCGAAGGAGTAAAGCGTGGCCGTCAGCGGATCGACGAAGGAAAAGAAGACGTGCGGAAAAACGAGGGCGGAGGCGATGGCGTAGATGAAAAAGTCGAAAAACTCCGTCATTCTGGCAAGAATGACCGCAATCGTGATGCGATCCGGATCTACCTTGACCGGATCTGTTCCATGACCATTGGCTTCCGGCGCCTGCCCAAATGATGGAGCAGCATTGCTATAACTCATAATATCCCTCCTGCGTCATGGTCGAACCATTCCCTGTAACGCTCGGGCTCCTCTTCCGTTGCGTTACGATGCGACGGATTGTCACACGCACCCTCCGTAACGTCAATTGAAGTTTGATAAGAAAGGCTTGCCCCGCAAGCTCGCTATGCGATAATGCAGCCGCTCCGCCTTCAAACGCAGCTCTGCCCGCACATGGTGCATCGCGAAGGTTTCGCTGCACCGCGACAATATACCTCATTCTAAAAATGATGTTCGGCAATTATTCGCGGCATAATCCAAACTGTACGAGTTCAGAGAACGTGCGCATGATCAAAAAAATCCCATCCGCCCTTCTGGCTATTCCGGTACTGCTGCTGCTCAGCGGCTGTAACCTCGTGGTCATGAATCCCTCGGGCGACGTCGCCATCCAGCAGCGCGATCTCATCATCACGTCCACGGTTCTGATGCTGCTGATCATCGTCCCGGTCATCGTGCTGACGCTGTTCTTCGCGTGGAAATATCGCGAATCGGCGAAAGCCGAGGATTACGATCCCGAATGGCACCACTCCACGCGCCTTGAAATGGTGATCTGGTCGGCCCCTGTCGCCATCATCCTGATGCTCGGCACGGTCACCTGGATTTCCACCCACCGTCTCGACCCCTACCGTCCTCTGGAGCGCATCGACGAAAACCGTCAGGTCACCGCCGATATCAAGCCGATCACGGTCGAAGTGGTAGCCATGGACTGGAAGTGGCTGTTCTTCTATCCCGAACTCGGTATCGGCAGCGTCAATGAATTCGCCGCTCCGGTCGATGTTCCGATCAACTTCAAGATCACCGGAACGACCGCGATGAACTCCTTCTTCGTTCCCGCACTCGCCGGCCAGATCTATGCCATGGGCGGCATGCAGACCAAGCTGCACGCCGTCATCAACAAGGAAGGCGTCTATGACGGCTTCTCGGCCAACTTCTCCGGCCCCGGCTTCTCCCACATGCGCTTCAAGTTCCACGGTCTCAGCCAGCAAGGCTTTGATGAGTGGGTTGCCAAGGCGAAAGAAGGCGGCAAGGGCTTCGGCCGTCAGGAATATCTGGAGTTTGCAAAGCCCTCTGAGCGCGAGCCGGTGCAATATTTCGCCTCGGTCGATCCGCAGCTTTACAGCGCCATCCTCAACCGCTGTGTCGAACCCAACAAGCTCTGCATGCGCGACATGATGCATATCGACGCCAAGGGCGGCGGAGGCAAGGAAGGCATCGACATCGCCAAGGCGCTGAACTCTGTTGTCTGCACACCGCTTGCGCCTTACGGCGTCGCCAGCGGCCCCCAATCCACTCCAGCTGCGATCAAAGGTCAGACTTTCGAACCTGCGGCGCTGCCGGAAACCAAACAAGTCGCTGGCTGACGATACGTCCCGGCATTCTTCGGCGCGGCCTGGCTGCGCCGACCTTACGTCTTAGAATCGCAAGAGGCTGAAAATGATCGTCAATTCCGATCAAACGTCGTTCCTGTTCGGGAAGCTGACATGGGAGTCCATCCCGCTTCACGAGCCCATTCTTGTCGCCACCTTCGCGGCCGTGGCGCTGGGCGGCATCGCCGTCGTTGGCGCCCTCACCTATTTCCGGCTGTGGGGTTATCTCTGGAACGAATGGTTCACGAGCATCGATCACAAGAAGATCGGTATCATGTACATCATTCTGGCGCTTGTCATGCTGTTGCGCGGCTTTGCCGACGCCATCATGATGCGTGTCCAGCAGGCGATCGCCTCCGGCGGCTCGGAAGGTTATCTTCCACCACACCATTACGACCAGATTTTCACGGCCCATGGCGTCATCATGATCTTCTTCATGGCCATGCCGATGATTACCGGTCTCATGAACTTCGTCGTGCCGCTGCAGATCGGCGCACGCGACGTTTCGTTCCCTTTCCTCAACAACTTCTCCTTCTGGATGACCACGGCCGGCGCCGTCATAACCATGATCTCGCTGTTCATCGGTGAATATGCGCAGACCGGCTGGCTCGCCTATCCGCCGCTTTCCGGTATTGATGGCAGCCCGGGCGTCGGGGTGGATTATTACATCTGGGGTCTGCAGATCGCCGGTGTGGGAACGACACTCTCAGGCATCAACCTGATCGTGACGATCATCAAGATGCGCGCGCCTGGCATGACCATGATGCGCCTGCCGATCTTCGTCTGGACATCGCTGTGTTCGAACATCCTGATCGTGGCTTCGTTCCCGATCCTGACCGGCACACTCGCGCTTCTCACCCTCGACCGTTACGTTGGCACCAATTTCTTCACCAACGATCTCGGCGGCAACCCGATGATGTACGTCAACCTCATCTGGATCTGGGGCCATCCCGAAGTTTACATTCTGGTACTGCCGGCATTCGGCGTTTTCTCGGAAATCGTTGCGACGTTCTCCCGCAAGCGCCTCTTCGGTTATGCCTCGATGGTTTATGCAACGGGTGTCATCACCATCCTCGCCTACATCGTGTGGCTGCACCACTTCTTCACCATGGGTTCCGGCGCAAGCGTCAATGCTTTCTTCGGCATCACCACGATGATTATCTCGATCCCGACGGGCGCGAAAATCTTCAACTGGCTCTTCACCATGTATAAGGGCCGCATCAATTTCGACGTTCCGATGCTTTGGACGATCGGTTTCATGATCACCTTCGTCATCGGCGGCATGACCGGCGTTCTTCTTGCCGTTCCGCCTGCGGATTTCGTGCTGCACAACTCCCTGTTCCTCATCGCCCACTTCCACAACACCATCATCGGTGGCGTGGTGTTCGGTGTGCTTGCAGGTATCGTCTACTGGTTCCCGAAGGCCTTCGGTTACCGTCTCGATCCGTTCTGGGGCAAGCTGTCCTTCTGGTTCTGGTTCATCGGCTTCTACTTCGCCTTCATGCCGCTCTATATTCTCGGCCTGATGGGGATTACCCGCCGTATCAGCCAGTTCGAGGACAATTCGCTGCAGATATGGTTCCTGATCGCCGCCTTCGGCGCCTTCCTGATCGCGCTCGGCATCGCCTCCTTCGTCATTCAGCTCATCGTCAGCTACCTCAAGCGCGATCAGCTGCGCGACGTGACGGGCGACCCCTATAATGGCCGCACGCTGGAATGGTCGACGTCGTCGCCACCGCCCGCCTACAACTTCGCCTTCACGCCGGTCATTCATGACGTGGATGCCTGGGCGGACATGAAGAAGCGTGGCTACGACCGTCCGCAGGAAGGGTTCATCCCGATCCATATGCCGAAGAATACCGGCGCGGGCGTCATCATCAGCGCCATCAGCGTCGTCCTCGGCTTCGCCCTGGTGTGGCATATCTGGTGGCTTGCGGCTCTTTCGATGCTCGCCATCATCGCAGTCTCGATTGCCCATACCTTCAACTACAACCGCGAATACTACATTCCGGCTTCCGACGTTTCGACTGTCGAGGCTGAGCGTACAAAGCTGCTTGCGGAACAGGCGTAACGAATATGGCTCATGCACCTGCACAAAGCGCCGCCGGCGCTGAACCACCGGTCTTCTACCTGAAGGAAGACCACCATCCGGAGAACGGCACGTCGCTGGGTTTCTGGCTTTATCTGATGAGCGACTGCCTCATCTTCGCGACGCTGTTTGCCACCTATGCCGTTGTCGGCCGCAACTATGCGGCCGGCCCTTCGGGTGCGGACCTGTTCGACCTGAAGCTGGTCGCCATCAACACCGGCTTCCTGCTCTTCTCCTCCATCACCTATGGCTTCGCCATGCTGGAAATGGAAAAGAAGAAGGTGAAAACGACGCTGATATGGCTCGGCGTCACCGGCCTGTTCGGCCTCGCCTTCCTCGCGGTCGAAATCTACGAGTTCCATCACCTGATCGAGGAAGGCGCTGGCCCGCAGCGTTCGGCCTTCCTGTCGGCCTTCTTCGCGCTGGTCGGCACGCACGGTCTGCACGTCACCTTTGGCGTCATCTGGCTCGTCACGCTGATGGTCCAGGTCGGCAAACATGGCCTCATCCCGGCGAACAAGCGCCGCCTGATGTGCCTGTCGATGTTCTGGCACTTCCTTGACGTCATCTGGATCGGCGTCTTCTCCTTCGTTTATCTCATGGGAGTTCTTTGATGAGTTCCGAAGCACACGCACATCACGACGCGCATGGCGACGACCATCACCATGATGGCGCAAGCCACGGCACGTTCAAAAGCTACATGATCGGCTTCGTCCTGTCGGTCATTCTGACGGCGATCCCCTTCTGGCTGGTCATGGGCGACGTTCTGGAAAACAAGACGCTGCTGGTCATCGCGATCATGGGTCTGGGCGTCATCCAGATCTTCGTGCACATGATCTACTTCCTGCACATGGACACCAAGTCTGAAGGCGGCTGGACCTTCATGGCGCTGATCTTCACCGTTGTGGTGCTCCTGATCACGCTCTCCGGTTCGCTCTGGGTCATGTACAACATGAACAAGAACATGATGCCGCTGCACATCGAAGATGTGAAAAACCTGCCCTGAGCAGCCATAAATCAACGGCCTGCCGGACTTCCGGCGGGCCGCTTTCCGCGCCAACACATAACCCCATGAATCCTGGCGCGATTTATGGGGTTATTTGCTGGATGAAGCGCATGCGGGCTAAGGGGCCTGCCGGAGCAGACAATCTCGCTGCCAGAAGCGCTTCGCAAGGACCATGAGATGAGCGAAATCGCACCCCAAAACCAGCGTATCCGCCCTGCGGCAATCGTCGTCCTGTTTTTGACCATTATCCTGACGGGCTGCCTGCTGGCGCTTGGAACATGGCAGGTCCAGCGCCTTTTCTGGAAGCTCTTCTTGATTGAGCGTGTCGAGGCCCGCGCCCATGCCGCGCCTGTCGATGCGCCTGCCGCAGGCGAATGGCCTGCTCTCACCGATCCCGCCGATTACGAATATCGCCGTGTGAAACTGTCCGGCACCCTGCTCAACGACAAGGAGGTTCAGGTCTACACGGTCACGGATCTCGGCCCCGGTTACTGGGTCATGACGCCGCTGCGGCGGGACGACGGCTCAAGCGTCATCGTCAATCGCGGCTTCGTGCCCTCCGACAGGCGCGATCCGTCCTTGCGCCCGGAAGGGGAAGCGGCCGGAAACGTCGAGATCGTTGGGCTGATGCGCGCGCCGGAAACCGGCGGGCTTTTCCTTCGAACCAACGATCCGGCAAATGGTCGCTGGTATTCCCGCAATATTCCCCAGATCACGCAGGCATCCGGCCTCTCTGACGTGGCGCCGTTTTACGTCGACGCGGACGCGACGCCCAATCCCGGCGGCCTGCCGGTTGGCGGCAAAACCATGCTTACCTTCCCCAACAGCCACCTCTCCTATGCCGTTACCTGGTATATTCTCGCAGCGATGGTGGTTGCGGCCGGCTGGTACGTGCTGCGCAACCTCAACGCACCGAAATCGAAACGGGATGCTGATTGAACCACGGGTTTTACCGGATGGTTCATAAAAGCGCTTCCTTCTTCACGTTTTGCTGATCTATAACGACAGTTCGGCCTGACATTGCCCGTCGGCGCATTTTGTTTCGGTGAGTTATGGCAAGAGCATTTCTTTTCGTTCTGGATTCCTTCGGCGTTGGCGGTGCACCTGACGCGGAACACTATGGCGATCTTGGCGCCAATACACTTGGCCACATCGCCGAGTTCTGTGCCGCAGGTGCTGCCGACAGGCCGGGGCTTCGATCCGGCCCGCTGAAGCTGCCGAATATGTGCTCTCTTGGCTTGCTGGAGATCGCGCGCCAGGCTAGTGGCGACATTCCCGCCGGCATGGAGCCACCGGAACGCATTTTCGGCCTGCATGGCTCAGCCAGCGAAGTTTCAAAAGGCAAGGATACGCCATCCGGCCACTGGGAAATCGCCGGAACGCCTGTCACCTTCGACTGGGGTTATTTCCCGACGGAGGGCGACGCCTTTTCCCCGGAGCTGGTGGAGGCCATCTGCAAAGAGGCTGATATTCCCGGCATTCTCGGCAACTGCCATGCTTCCGGCACCGACATCATCGCGCAATTCGGCGAAGAACATATCAGGAGCGGCAAGCCGATCTGCTACACCTCTTCCGATTCCGTGTTCCAGATCGCAGCGCATGAAAAGCACTTCGGGCTGACCAGGCTCATCGCGCTTTGCGAGACGGTTCGCAAGTTGCTAGATCCGCTGAATATCGGCCGCGTCATTGCCCGCCCCTTCATCGGCGAGACGGTCGCTACCTTCGAACGCACCGGCAACCGCCGCGACTTTTCCGTGCCGCCGCCCGAACCGACGCTGCTCGACCGATTGGTGGAGGCGGAGCGCAAAGTGCACGCGATCGGCAAGATCGGCGATATCTATGCCCATCAGGGCGTCTCGCGCGTCATCAAGGCAAATGGCAACGCCGCCCTGATGGATGCGACGTTGCAGGCCATCGACGAGGCTGAAAATGGCGACCTCGTCTTTACCAACTTCGTCGACTTCGACATGCTTTATGGCCACCGTCGTGACGTTGCCGGTTATGCGGCCGCGCTTGAGGCTTTCGATACGCGAATCCCGGAAATTCATCGTAAAATGAAGCCGGGAGACATCGCCATTCTCACCGCCGACCATGGTTGCGACCCCACCTGGCGAGGCACCGATCATACACGCGAACGGGTGCCGATCATGGCATTCGGGCCGGGCATCCGCTCTCGTGATGTCGGCATTCGTTCAAGCTATGCCGATATCGGCGAAAGCATCGCCCACCATCTTGGCATCGAGGCCGGTTCACACGGCAGGAGCTTCATTTGACATCGCATTTGCTGAAAGCGGAAATCCACTGCCACATCGAAGGTGCGGCACCGCCTGCCCTCGTCGCAAAACAGGCAGAAAAATACGGCATAGACACCAGCAGCTTCCTGCGTGACGGCCAATATGTCTGGTCGGATTTCGCCGAGTTCATCCAGTGCTACGATGCGGTGGCGCAGGTGTTCAAGACGGATGAGGACTATGCTGTCCTGACCGAGACCTATCTGACCGAACTTGCGCAAGCCAACACGATCTACAGCGAGCTGATCATTTCGCCCGATCATGGCGACCGAATTGGACTTGGCGCTGACGCTTATCTTGCCGGAATCGCCGAAGGCATCCGGATTGCAAAGGAAAAGACCGGCATCGAAACCCGTATCCTCGTTACCGGCGAACGGCATTTCGGCCCGGAACGGGTGATTGCGGCGGCGGAATATGCGGCGCGCGCCCGGCATCCGCTGGTGACCGGCTTTAACATGGCGGGCGAAGAGCGCATGGGCCGGGTTGCCGATTATGCGCGCGCCTTCGATATCGCCCGCGATGCGGGTCTTGGGCTGACGATCCATGCCGGCGAGGTCTGCGGACCGGAAAGCGTTGCCGATGCACTCGATCTCATCAAACCGGCACGCATCGGCCATGGCGTGCGCGCCATCGAAGATGCCGATCTCGTCTCCCGACTGGTCGAGACGGGAACGGTTCTGGAAGTCTGCCCCGGCTCGAATATCGCGCTCAGTGTTTATCCGGATTTCGCCAGCCACCCGCTGAAGGCGTTGCGTGACGCCGGAGTGCGTGTCTGCATCAATTCCGACGATCCGCCGTTCTTCTTCACATCGCTTGCCCGGGAATATGCGTTGGCCGCCGACGCGTTCGGCTTCGGTGACGCCGAGATCAACGACATGACCCGCACCGCGCTGGAATGCGCCTTCGTGGACGAGGCGACGCGCGAACGGCTGCTTGCGAGACTGGATCGCGCCCGAGACGACGGTTGACGGGGTAAAACCGCGAAGAAGGCTTGCGAAAAGCCCACTTTCGGTGAATGACAGGGGCACAAGATCAAAAAGGAAGGCCAGTTTCATGGACGGCGTCACAGTCATCGAACATCCGCTGGTGCGGCACAAACTTACCATCATGCGCAAGAAGGAAACTTCCACGGCCGGCTTCCGTCGCCTGCTCAGGGAAATTTCGACGCTGCTCTGCTATGAAGTGACGCGCGACCTTGAAATGACGATGGAAACCATCGACACGCCGCTCGAAACCATTCAGGCTCCGGTTCTGGAAGGCAAGAAACTGGTTTTTGCCTCCATCCTGCGCGCCGGCAACGGTCTTCTGGAAGGCATGCTCGAACTGGTGCCTTCGGCGCGCGTTGCCCATGTCGGTGTGTATCGTGACCATGATACGCTGGAGGCCGTCGAATATTACTTCAAGGCTCCCGAAAGCCTCGACGCCCGTCTGGTCATCGTTGTCGACCCGATGCTGGCGACCGGCAATTCCTCCATCGCCGCTGTCGAAAAGCTGAAGGAACGCGGCGCAAAGAACATCCGCTTCCTGTGTCTGCTGGCAGCACCGGAAGGCATCAAGAATTTCCGCGAGGCGCATCCCGATGTGCCGATCTATACCGCCGCAATCGACAGACATCTGAACGAGAAGGGTTATATCGTCCCCGGCCTCGGTGACGCCGGCGACCGCATGTACGGCACCAAATAACGCCGTTCATCTTCGCTTAACCGTTTGAGCCATTCGCCGTCCGATACGCGGCGAATGGCTTTTTCTTTTAAGATTTCAGCATGTTTTGCGCCTATCCTATCCAGGAATAACCTTGGGCTTTGAGGAGCAACGACTTGCTGGCGCGCACGATTTTTCTGCTTATCGGTCTTTCGGTCAGCGCCACGCAAATTCCAGCGCTGGTGGAGAAATTCCAGCCGCGCCCTGAAACCGCCGTGGATAAATCGGAGGCCGGGACCGAGGTCGCCAAGCCGCAAACGGTTTCGCTGGGCGGCGTCAATCTGAAAGCAGATGCCCGCGGCCATTTCAACGCGACCTTCCGCATCAATGGCAAATCCTTCGACGGGCTTGTTGATACCGGCGCTTCCATGGTCGCAATCAACGAGACGATCGCGCGTCGGCTTGGTTACGGCGTCAACAGCCTGGATTTCAAATATCCGATCTCAACCGCCAATGGCCAGACCATGGCGGCCTATGTGAAGCTGGACCGTGTGGAGATCGGCGCAATTCGCGTTCAGAATGTCGATGCCATGGTGCTGAAGGATAACGCGCTGAGCAACATGCTGATCGGCATGAGCTTTTTGAAACAATTGTCATCCTTCAAAGTCTCGGGTGGCGAGATGCGGCTGGTCAGGTGATCCGCTCGAGGATAGGATCAACGATCTCCGGTTTGCTGTCGGCGATCCCGTAACAGGCCGCTATCCTTTTGACGGCACGTTCCGCCTCATCCGGAGAAGCCGCATGGACAACGGCAATCGGCTCGCCCTTTTCCACCTTTACGCCGAGCGGCAGGATATCCGAAATACCGACAGCCGGGTCGATGGTATCCGACGGCTTTCTTCTGCCGCCGCCAAGTTCGACGACAACCATGCCAAGTTCACGCGTCTCGCAGGATTTAAGCCAGCCGCTTCGCCCGGCCGGAACCGGGAGAATAACCGGCGCGGACGGCAGATAACGGATTGGGCTCTCAACGAAATCCGAAGGTCCGCCCAGCGCTGAAACCATCCGCGCAAAGATTTCCATAGCCCGACCGGAGGACAGAGCGGCTGTAGCCAGCGCCTCGCCTTCCTCCAGCGTGGCGGCTTTTTGAGCCTGTACCAGCATTTCCGCAGCGAAGGACAGGACGACCTTTTCGAGACGGGTTCCAGCCTTGCGACCGGCCAGAAAATCCAGGCAATTGACGATTTCGACGGCATTGCCGGCGGCATCTCCAAGCGGCTGGTTCATGTCCGTTATCAGGGCCGTCGTCAGAAGACCCGCACCATTCGCAACATCGACCAGCGCGCGGGCCAGATTGCGGGCGTCGTCAACGCTCTGCATAAAAGCGCCATTGCCGACTTTCACATCGAGAACCAGCGTCTCAAGCCCGGCTGCAAGCTTCTTCGACAGGATGGAGGCGGTGATCAGCGGTATGGAATCAACCGTCGCGGTCACATCGCGAATGGCATAGAGGCGTTTGTCGGCGGGGGCTAGATCGCCCGTCTGGCCGATGATGGCACAGCCGACCGCCCTCACCGTCCCGCGGAACAAAGCCTCATTCGGCATGACATTATAACCGGGGATGGCTTCCAGCTTGTCGAGCGTGCCGCCGGTGTGGCCGAGGCCCCTGCCGGAAATCATCGGCACGGCAAGACCGCAGGCGGTGACGATCGGCGCAAGCATCAGGGAGACATTATCGCCAACGCCGCCGGTCGAGTGCTTGTCCGCCACAGGTCTGCCAATCTCGCTCCATGAGAGGACATCGCCGCTGTCGCGCATGGCGAGCGTCAGCGCCACCATCTCGTTGCGGTTCATGCCACGGAAAAACACCGCCATGGCAAAAGCAGCCGCTTGCCCTTCCGATATGCCATCTTTCGACAGCGCTTCTATGAAAGCGGCAATCTCCTGAGGCTCAAGAGACAAGCCATCGCGTTTGCGGCGGATGATTTCCTGCGGGATCAAGCTCAATACCCGCTGGCGGCCTTGGCCGGTTCGCCGCCAGCCAGCACGTTCAGCACATCATCGAGAACGCCGGAAGCACCGAAACGGAAGGTTGATGGCATGGCCCAGTTGGGAGCCATGATGGTTTCCGCCAGCCGCAGGTAAAGCGTCGCGTCCTCCACCGTGCCGATGCCGCCAGCGGGTTTGAAGCCCACTTTCTGACGGCTGTCGCGGATCGCCTGCAGCATGATGTCTGCCGCCTCCAGGGTGGCATTGACGGCGACCTTGCCAGTCGAGGTCTTGATGAAGTCAGCCCCTTCGGCGATGGCAATCTCGGAGGCGCGGCGGATTAGGGCCTTGTCCTTCAGCTCGCCGGTTTCAAGAATGACCTTGAGCAGCACGGGTGCCGCACAGGCCTTACGCACGGCGGCCACCATCTCGGAAACCGCCGCTTCATCGCCTGCTATGAATTTACGGTAGGGAATGACCAGATCGATTTCATCGGCACCATCGCGGATCGCGGCTTCGGTTTCCGCCACGACAGTCGCGACATCAAGATCGCCCGAGGGAAAATTGACGACGGTGGCGATGCGGATCGCGTGTTCTTTGCCGAAAGCCGCACGCGCCTGCGCCACGAAACGCGGCCAGATGCAGATGGCGGCGGTGTTGCCATAATCCGTATGCGCCCGCTGGCACAAAGCAGCGATCTGCTCGGGTGTGCAATCTTCCTTAAGATTGGTCAGGTCCAGCAAGGACAGAGTGAGGGCAGCCGCTTCGCGCGGACGCTGGAGTTCCATGGTCACGCTCCTCCTGAGATCATTTCCTTCAGAATAGCGGCAAGTCGTTTGCCGCCCACGGGAGCCATGTCCTTGGTTTCCTCATGGCTCAGTTCCGCGCCGGTCATGCCGGCACCGTAATTGGTAATAACCGATGCGGCGGCAACGCGCATCCCGAAAAAGCGCGCGAGGATGACTTCCGGCACGGTGGACATGCCGACGGCATCGGCACCCAGAAGCCGTGCCATGCGAATTTCCGCCGGCGTTTCGAAGCTCGGGCCGGAAAACCACATATAGACCCCGCCGAACAAAGGCACCGTCGCCCGGATCGCGGCATTGCGCATGGCCAGCATCAGGTCCGGATCATAAGCCGTGGTCATGCCGACGAAGCGGCGGTCGCTTTCCTCGCCGATCAGCGGGTTCATGCCGGAATAATTGATGTGATCGGTGATCTGCATGACGGAGCCGGGCGGCATATCCTGCCTCACCGAACCCGCCGAATTGGTGAGGATGAGCGATTGCACGCCCAGACCGGCCAGCGCCTCGATGACCGGACGCATCGCCGCCGGATCGCCCTTTTCGTAGAAATGCACCCGACCGGATAGCATCATGACGGGCTCGCCACCGAGATAACCGGCGACCAGTTCTCCCGCATGGCCGGAAACGCCACCGGCGGGAAACCCTGGAAGATCGGCATAGGGCACACGGACCGGGTCGCTGACTTCCTCCACCAGCGACCCCAGGCCAGAGCCGAGAACGATGGCGACGCGCGGCATCAGGCCGTTCAGGCGCTCCACCAGAATATCGATCAAGCCATCCGTCATCAGGGCAACTCGGTCTTGAAGACGGAGGGCAACAGCTCTTCCATGGTCATGACCTTCTGGACGCCGGTTTCGTCGCAAAGATAAATCTTCGTCTCCGGCGTGGCGAATTCGGCGATCTTCTGGCGACAACCACCGCAGGGCGTGCAAAGCGGCAGCTTTTCGGCAATGACGGCAACTTCGCTGATCTTCTTTGCCCCGCCCATGATCATGGCGCTGATGGCTGATGGTTCCGCGCACCAACCCTGCGGGAAGGAGATGTTCTCGATATTGGCGCCCTTGTAGATTTTGCCGTCATCAGCGCGGATCGCCGCGCCGACCGGAAATTTCGAATAGGGCGCATAAGCGAAGGCCATGGCCTCCACCGCCGCCTCGAACAGGGCGTGGGACTTTGGATCAGAGGGCATGGGTTTAACGCTCCTTCGCATAGGCAACGCCACCGGCCTTGGGAGGCTTGGCGACGCCGATGAAACCGGCAAGCAGGATGCAGGTCAGGATATAGGGCATGGCCTGGAAAATCTGCACCGGCACTTCGCCGATGCCAGGCACGGATTTGCCCTGCATGAAATTGGCGAATGCATCGAGAAAACCGAACAGCAGGCAGGCGAACATGACCGGCACCGGTTTCCATTTCGCAAAGATCAGCGCCGCGAGCGCGATATAGCCCTTGCCGGCCGACATGTTGGCGATGAAGGCCGCCGATTGTGCGACGGCAAGATAGGCGCCTGAAAAACCGCAGAGGAAGCCAGCGACGATGACGGCGCGGTAACGCATCCACGTCACCGAAATACCAGCCGTATCGACAGCACCCGGATTTTCACCGACGGCGCGCAGGCGCAGGCCGAAACGCGTGCGGTAAAGCACCCACCAGGAGAGCGGCACCGCCAGAAAGGCAAGATAGGTGAGGATATTGTTGCCGGAAATGACATTGGCGTAGAGCGGGCCGATGAAGGGCACTTCGCGCATCGCATCCGCGCCGGGCAGGATGATCGGCGCAAAACGACCCTCCCCCGGCAATTGCGGCGTGCGGCCGCCCTGCCCGAACCATGCCTGGCCCAGAACCACCGTCAGACCGGCGGCGATGAAGTTGAGCGCCACCCCTGAAACGATCTGGTTGCCGCGATTGGTGATAACGGCAAAGCCATGGATCAGCGAGAACGCGATGGAGACGCCAATGCCGGCCAGAAGACCGGCCCACGGATTTGCGGTAAGATAGGCGACGCAGGCGGAAGCAAAAGCCGCCGCCAGCATCTTGCCTTCAAGACCGATATCGAACACGCCGGCGCGTTCGGAAAACAGCCCCGCAAGTGCAGTGAACAGAAGCGGGATGGTGAGACGGACGGTCGAGCCGAGAATGCTGACCAGCATATCGAAAAAATCCATGTCAGCTCACCCCTTTGCCAAACGCTGGTAGATGTGGACGATCGCCGGCCGGTACATATATTCCAGCGCGCCGGCGAACAGGATCACCAGACCCTGTATAACCACGATCATCTCGCGGGTAATGTTCGGCATCTCGAAGGAAAGATCCGCACCGCCCTGATAAAGAATACCAAACAGCAATGCCGAGAAAATGATGCCGAGCGGATGGCTTCGCCCCATCAGCGATACGGCGATGCCGACGAAGCCCGCACCGCCGACGAACTCCACCTGCAGGCGCGCGGAAGCCCCCATGACCGGGTTCAGCGCCATCATGCCCGCCAGACCACCGGAAATGAGCATGGCGATGATGACCGTGCGTGCATAGGGAATGCCCGCATAGATGGCGGCGGAAGGGCTGACGCCGAGCGTGCGCATCTCATAGCCGAGCTTGGTGCGCCAGATCAGCACCCAGACGAGGAAACACATCACCAGAGCGATAAGAAAGGAGACGTTGAACGGCGCCGGCCCAAGCTTGAGGCCGAACCACGCCATCAGCCAGTCCAGCTTCGGCAGTTGGCCACCGGGCAGAAAGGTGCGCGTTTCCGGCGCCATCTTGCCCGGCACGATCAGCACATTCACCAGCAGGTAGACCATCAGGGCCGCAGCGATGAAGTTGAACATGATGGTGGTGATGACCACGTGGCTGCCGCGTTTGGCCTGCAGCCAGGCCGGAATGAAGGCCCAGGCGGCACCAAAAACCGCAGCACCGATGACGGCGAAGGGCATCGTCACGTACCATGGCACGTAACGGTCAAGCGCCAGCGCCACCAGCGCCGCACCCAGCCCGCCAATATAGGCCTGACCTTCGGAGCCGATGTTGAACAGGCCGGCATGGAAAGCCACGGCGACGGAGAGACCGGTGAAGATGAAGCTTGTCGTATAAAACAGCGTGAAGCCGATGGCATCGCCACGGCCGAGCGCGCCTTCGATCAGCAGGCGAAGTGCTGCCAGCGGATTTTCGCCGATCGACCAGACGACAAGCCCGGAAATCAGAAAGGCGGTGATGACGTTCAGCAATGGCAACAGGCCGTAGCTGATCCAGTTTGGTAGGGGTGCGGAAGCGGTGCTCATTCATGCCTCATGCGGCGATGCCGGCCATCATCAGGCCCAGCGTCTGTTCTTCGGCTTCCGCCGTTTTTTCTCCAACGACACGGCCGGCGAACATGACCATGATCCGGTCCGAAAGGGAACGGATTTCATCGAGTTCGACCGAAACCAGCAAGATCGCCTTGCCGGCATCGCGCATTTCGATGATGCGGCGATGGATGAATTCAATGGCGCCGATATCCACACCGCGAGTCGGCTGGCCGATGATCAGCATCTTCGGATCACGTTCGATTTCGCGCGCAACGACGATCTTCTGCTGATTGCCACCGGAAAAATTCGCGGTCTTCAAATGAGGGTTCGGCGGGCGGATGTCATATTTCTCGATCTTTTCGACGGCATCCTTACGGATGGCCTCAGGGTTCAGGAAAGGTCCCCTGCCGTAACGCTCGTCATGGTGATAGCCGAGGATGGAGTTTTCATATTCCTCGAATTTCAACACCAGGCCCATATGATGGCGGTCTTCCGGGATATGCGCCAAACCAAGTTTGCGCAGGATCGCCGGATCGGGACGGTCCACCTTCTGGCCATCCACCCATATCTCGCCCGAAGATGGTTTGCGTATGCCGGCGATGGCTTCCAGCAGTTCCGATTGACCATTGCCGGCGACCCCGGCGATGCCGACGATTTCACCGGCACGGACGTCCAGCGACACATCATCCACCATGGTGACGCCGCGGCTGTCCTTGACGGTGAGATTGCGGATGGAGAGGAGAACATCGCCCGGCGTCGTCTCGCCCTTTTCCACCCGCAGCAGCACGCGCCGGCCAACCATCAGTTCTGCCAGTTCCTCGACGCTGGTCTCGGAGGTCTTGCGGGTTGCCACCATTTCGCCGCGGCGCATGACGGAGACGGAGTCCGTGATCGCCATGATTTCGCGCAGCTTGTGCGTGATGAGGATGATGGTCTTGCCCTGCTCACGCAGAACGCCGAGGATCTTGAAAAGGTGATCGGCCTCAGCCGGCGTCAGAACGCCGGTCGGCTCATCGAGGATCAGGATTTCGGCGCCACGATACATGGCCTTGAGGATTTCGACGCGCTGCTGCAGACCAACAGGCAGTTCTTCGATCACCGCATCCGGATCGACTTCCAGCCCGTAATCATCCTCCAGACGCTTCAGCTCCTTGCGCGCTCCGGCCCTGCCCCTGGCCAGCAATGCGCCGCCCTCCGCACCCAGCATGACGTTTTCAAGCACGGTGAAATTTTCCACAAGCATGAAGTGCTGATGCACCATGCCGATACCCGCACTGATCGCGGCCTGACTGTCACGGATCGCAACGGGAGCGCCGTTTACCCGGATTTCGCCAGCATCTGCCTGGTAAAAACCATAGAGGATCGACATCAATGTCGATTTTCCGGCGCCATTTTCCCCGATGATGCCGTGGATCGTGCCCTTGGCGACGGTCAGATTGATATTCTTGTTGGCGTGAACGGCACCGAATTTCTTGTCGATGCCCACGAGCTCGATTGCAGGATCCATACTCAAACCTAACCTCTCCGAAGGCTGGATATGAAAAGGGCGCAAGATGAAAATTCATCATGCGCCCCAGTTACATATCATATCATTTCGGGCAGGAATTGTCCGCCATATAGTCATGAACCTTGATGGTACCGGCAATGATGTCGGCCTTCGCCTTGTCCACGGCAGCAATCATCTCAGGCGTGATCAGGGCCTTGTTGTTGTCATCAAGCGCATAGGCCACGCCGTCTTCCTTGACGCCGAGCGCCACGATACCGGGGGTGAACTTGTCGTCCTTGGTATCCTTATAGGCATTATAGACTGCCAGATCGACGCGCTTGACCATGGAGGTCAGAACGGAACCCGGATGCAGGTGGTTCTGGTTGGAATCGACGCCGATCGAGAACTTCTTGTTGTCGGCGGCGGTCTGCAGCACGCCGATACCGGTCGCACCGGCTGCCGCGTAGATCACGTCCGCACCCTGGTCGATCTGGTTCTTGGTGAGTTCGCCGCCGCGCACCGGATCGTTCCAGGCAGCACCCGTGGTGCCGGTCATGTTCTGGAAGACTTCGATCTTGTCGTTGGCCGCCTTGGCGCCCTGGGCATAACCACAGGCAAACTTACGGATCAGCGGAATATCCATGCCGCCGATGAAGCCGACCTTGCCGGTCTTGGAAGCCATGCCCGCCAGCAGACCGACGAGGTAGGAACCTTCATGCTCCTTATAGACGACGGAGCGGACATTCGGCAGTTCGACAACGGAATCGACAATCACGAATTTGGTGTCGGGGAATTCGGCTGCAACCTTTTCCATGGCCGAGGTCCAGGCGAAGGACACGGCGATGACGGGGTTGAAGCCCTTGCTGGCGAAGTTGCGGATGGCCTGTTCGCCCTGCGTGTCGCTGGTCGGCTCGAAGTCACGGTACTCGATGCCCGTTTCCGCCTTGAACTTTTCAGCGCCGGCCGCAGCGGCTTCGTTGAACGACTTGTCGAACTTGCCGCCCGTGCCATAAACCAGCGCCGGCTTGACATCCGCAGCGAGCGCGGAAGCCGACATTGCGGCAAGCGCAAACAGCGTCAGAAGGGATTTTTTCATTGTGCAGCCCTGTTGTTGCAATTGATATTATAAGGGTCCTCCCGCAATCCCGTTTACCGGGAATGTCTGCGGAACCGCCAACCGTTATACCGGCTGTGCTTGCCTCATATCCTTGCATGGCTCAATGAAAAATTCATCCGGTTTTTTTGACCCGGTGGAAAAACTTTTATCTGGCGCTTTTTTGGTCTTTCCACCGGGGCGACCTGCAAAAAATCTAGTCGATATTGCAGCTTACGCCGGTTCCCCTCAAGCCGCAGTAGCCACCCGGGTTCTTGGCAAGATATTGCTGATGATAGTCCTCAGCATAATAAAATGTTTCAAGCGGCCCGATTTCGGTGGTGATGGCCCGTCCATGGCCTGCCGCCTCCAGCGCCTGCTGAAAAGTGTCGCGCGCCTTTTGCGCCTGCTGCAGCTGGCCTTCGGTCGTCGCATATATTGTCGAACGATAGGTCGTGCCAACATCGTTGCCCTGCCGCATCCCCTGGGTCGGATCATGCTCCTCGAAGAATATCCTCAGCAGGCCCGACAACGAGATCACAGCCGGATCATAGACGACCTTCACGACTTCGGCGTGGCCCGTCTGGCCGGTCGTCGTCTCCTGATAGGTCGGATTCTCTGTAAAGCCGCCGGCATAACCCACCGCCGTCACCCAAACGCCCGGCGTCTGCCAGAACAACCGCTCCGCGCCCCAGAAGCAGCCCATGCCGAGATAGATGATTTCCAAACCGTCTGGATAAGGGCCTTTCAACGGCCGACCATTGACGAAATGGTTCTCCGGCACGACGAGCGCCTCTTCACGACCCGGCAGAGCCGTCTCTTCGGTCGGCATCGTCGTCTTTTTTGAAAGCGTATCGAACAGGAACATCGGGACCTCCGTGCGGCCAATATCGCCGCTTCTCATGGTTCACAACTGCGGGCGCAAGGTCGTTCAGGCTGACAAATCAGACCGGCAAGCGCCTCATCGCCTTGTGCTTCCTGTAACCGGCCATCCAGCAAAGCAGGGACAGGACGAGGAAAAAAGCAAATGCGGGCAGCGCCGACAGCGCGTTTTCAATGAAGCGCCACGCTTCAGGGTGAATATAGTGACCCACGGCGGCTTCCACCATGGTGCGCGAGGCAGGAAGAAGATAATTCCAGACGGACAGGATGCCGGTAATATTGACCGAGGACGTGGAAACCGAGCGGATCGAATCAAGCACACCCAGAAAAACCGCCGCGAGAAGGAGAAGAAAGCTCAAAAACCGCAAAAAAGCTTTCATCCGGACACCTCGGTTGTGGTCCGTCTCTTCAACGGACATGTTTTGAAACATATAGCGCATCGATAAAGGCGGTAAAACCCGTTTGCAACCGCATCGAAATGCAGGAAATTGCCGACATTTCAAAAAACTGTCAGATTCGTGTTGATCCCTGCGAATTCATCGGTATATATCGCGCCGTTCCAGTGATTTGCATTCTTCAAAACATGCAGATTTGAAAAAAGGACAGGTGGCCGAGTGGTTTAAGGCGCACGCCTGGAACGCGTGTGTGCGTGAAAGCGTACCGTGGGTTCGAATCCCACCCTGTCCGCCATTTCACCTCATCTTTAGCCGCCGGCGTTGCTCCAAGCCATTACCGGATATATCTTCAGGATACCCGGCCACGCATAGCGTCAAAGTCGCGTTTTCCCGTTTCCGCAAGCGTTGATGGCTATGCTTCTGCACAGACTGAGGTTTCCTGCGCTTTTTGCTGCGCTTACCCCTCTCTTGCGCCTTGCAGCAGGAAAAATCGCTCCTTATATACGCCGCAGAACTGCAGCGAATGTTGCAAATCCAAGTCAAGGAGTTGCCACAAGAATGCCTCACGGGGTTCCGGCAGCTCGCTTCAAGGAGAGAAGAGCATGGCAAAAGTAATCGGTATCGACCTTGGCACGACCAATTCCTGCGTCGCAGTGATGGACGGCAAGGACACGAAAGTAATTGAAAACGCGGAAGGTGCGCGCACCACTCCGTCCATGGTGGCATTTTCCGACGATGGCGAACGCCTTGTCGGCCAGCCGGCCAAGCGCCAGGCGGTCACCAACCCGACTAACACCCTGTTTGCGGTCAAGCGCCTCATCGGTCGGCGTTACGAAGACCCGACTGTCGAGAAGGACAAGGCCCTCGTTCCCTTCGAAATCGTCAAGGGCGACAATGGCGACGCCTGGGTGAAGGCGCAGGACAAGAACTATTCCCCGTCGCAGATTTCCGCAATGATCCTTCAGAAGATGAAGGAAACGGCTGAATCCTATCTCGGTGAAAAGGTCGAGAAGGCCGTCATCACCGTTCCGGCCTATTTCAACGACGCGCAGCGTCAGGCAACCAAGGATGCCGGCCGCATCGCCGGTCTTGATGTTCTTCGTATCATCAATGAGCCGACTGCAGCTGCACTCGCTTACGGCCTCGACAAGAAGGATGGCAAGACGATCGCCGTTTACGACCTTGGCGGAGGTACCTTCGATATTTCCGTTCTGGAAATCGGCGACGGCGTCTTCGAAGTGAAGTCGACCAACGGCGATACCTTCCTCGGCGGTGAAGACTTCGACATGCGTCTGGTCGAATATCTGGCCGGCGAATTCAAGAAGGATCAGGGCATCGACCTGAAGAACGACAAGCTCGCTCTGCAGCGCCTCAAGGAAGCTGCCGAAAAGGCAAAGATCGAACTTTCGTCTTCGCAGCAGACCGAAATCAACCTGCCCTTCATTACGGCAGACGCTTCCGGTCCGAAGCATCTGACGTTGAAGCTCACCCGCGCCAAGTTCGAAAGCCTGGTTGACGATCTGGTGCAGCGCACCGTCGCGCCTTGCAAGGCGGCGCTGAAGGATGCCGGCGTTACCGCTGCCGAGATCGATGAAGTCGTTCTCGTTGGTGGCATGAGCCGCATGCCGAAGGTGCAGGAAGTCGTCAAGCAGCTGTTCGGCAAGGAGCCGCACAAGGGCGTGAACCCGGATGAAGTGGTCGCCATGGGCGCCGCCATTCAGGCCGGCGTTCTGCAGGGCGACGTCAAGGACGTTCTGCTGCTCGACGTGACCCCGCTGTCGCTCGGCATCGAAACGCTGGGTGGCGTCTTCACCCGTCTGATCGATCGCAACACGACGATCCCGACGAAGAAGAGCCAGACCTTCTCGACCGCCGAAGACAACCAGTCGGCCGTGACCATCCGCGTTTCGCAGGGCGAGCGTGAAATGGCGCAGGACAACAAGCTGCTCGGCCAGTTCGACCTCGTTGGCCTGCCGCCATCCCCGCGTGGCCTGCCGCAGATCGAAGTCACCTTCGATATCGACGCCAACGGCATCGTGCAGGTTTCGGCCAAGGACAAGGGCACAGGCAAGGAGCAGCAGATCCGCATCCAGGCCTCCGGTGGTCTTTCCGACGCCGACATCGAAAAGATGGTCAAGGACGCCGAGGCCAATGCCGAAGCTGACAAGAAGCGTCGTGCAGGTGTCGAAGCCAAGAACCAGGCAGAAAGCCTCATTCACTCCACCGAAAAGTCGGTGAAGGAATATGGCGACAAGGTTTCCGAGACCGACCGCAAGGCGATCGAAGATGCCATTGCCAGCCTGAAGACGGCGGTTGAAGCTTCCGAGCCTGACGCTGACGACATTCAGGCGAAGACCCAGACCCTCATGGAAGTCTCCATGAAGCTCGGTCAGGCCATCTATGAAGCACAGCAGGCCGAGGCCGGCGACGCTTCCGCTGAAGGTGGCAAGGACGACGTCGTCGACGCCGACTATGAGGAAATCAAGGACGACAAGAAGTCCGCCTAATCGCGTGACTTTTAGTCTCCTGTCTATACATGCAAGATATCCGGCTGCCGACGTGCAGCCGGAAATCCATTTGCGGGGCTTGTTATCTTAATGGCGAAAGCAGACTTTTACGAAACACTTGGCGTCAGCAAGACCGCGGACGAAAAAGAGCTGAAAAGCGCCTTCCGCAAACTCGCGATGAAATTCCATCCGGACAAAAACCCTGACGATGCTGATTCCGAACGGAAATTCAAGGAAATCAACGAGGCCTATGAAACGCTGAAGGATCCGCAAAAGCGTGCGGCCTATGACCGTTTCGGCCACGCCGCGTTTGAAAATGGCGGCATGGGTGGCGGTGGCATGGGCGGCGGCGGTTTCGCCAATGGCGGCTTCTCCGATATCTTCGAAGACATTTTCGGTGAGATGATGGGTGGCGGTCGTGCGCGCCGCTCTTCCGGCGGGCGCGAGCGCGGGGCCGATCTTCGTTACAATATGGAAATCACGCTGGAGGAAGCCTTCGCCGGCAAGACGGCGCAGATCAGGGTTCCGACCTCGATTACCTGCGACGTCTGTTCCGGCTCGGGCGCCAAACCCGGCACCCAGCCCAAGACCTGCGCCACCTGTCAGGGTTCCGGTCGCGTGCGCGCCGCACAGGGCTTCTTCTCGGTGGAGCGCACCTGCCCGACCTGCCATGGTCGCGGCCAGACGATTTCCGATCCGTGCGGCAAGTGCCATGGTCAGGGCCGTGTGACGGAAGAGCGTTCGCTTTCGGTCAACATTCCCTCGGGCATCGAGGATGGCACGCGCATTCGTCTACAGGGTGAAGGCGAGGCCGGCATGCGTGGCGGCCCGGCAGGCGATCTTTATATCTTCCTGTCCGTGCGACCGCATGAGTTCTTCCAGCGCGACGGTGCCGATCTTTATTGCACCGTGCCGATTTCGATGACGACGGCAGCGCTTGGCGGCACCTTTGATGTCACGACGCTCGACGGTACGAAGTCGCGCGTCACGGTTCCGGAAGGCACCCAGCCGGGCAAGCAGTTCCGCCTGAAGGGCAAGGGCATGCCGGTGCTGCGTTCGGCGCAGACGGGTGATCTCTACATTCAGATCCAGATCGAGACGCCGCAGAAGCTCAGCAAGCGTCAGCGCGAGCTGTTGCAGGAATTCGAACAGCTCTCCTCCAAGGAGAACAATCCGGAATCAACCGGCTTCTTTGCCCGGATGAAGGAATTCTTCGACGGCTGATTACCACCGGCTACGTCCAATTAATAACGCCGCCATTCTTCGGGACTGGCGGCGTTTTCATTTCAAATTCAGCCGGAAAAGCCGCCTTCCTCCAGATATTGCCGTTCCTCCGGCGTCGTTTCCCGCAGCAATATGTCGTTGCGATGCGGAAAGCGGCCGAAACGTTCGACGATATCGCGATGTTCTTCGGCGTGGTGGAGATAAAGCCCGCCAAGGGGCTGGTTCAGGTCGCAGGCGCGTTGCTGGGCCGCAATATCCTCCGCATGGGAAAAGGGCAGATAGAAGAAAACGCGTAAATCCTCGCTCACTGCCTGATCGTGACCTCGGCGTATGGCTTCATCGGCAAACAGGCGTGCCAGCGGATCGGTGGCATACATATGGGCGGTGCCACGAAAGCAGTTGCGCGGGAACTGGTCGAGAAGGAGCATCAGCGCGAGGCTGCTTTCCGCACCCGCGAGCCAGCCATCCAGTTCACGCCGTGCGGCAGCGAAATGGGCGTCGCGGAAGCGGTCGTGAAAGTGATTGTCGAAAGCGGCATCCTTGTCGAACCATTTGTCCGGCCCGGCCTTTTTCCAGAAATTGGTGATTTCGGCGGCAAGTGCGACTGTGTCGTTTTTCATCGGGTGCTCCCTGTCAGTAGTGCGGTGGCCGGGTGATGGCAGGCGCGTCCAGCGACTGCTCCTCAAGGCTCAGGAACCTTTCCGTCAAGCGGTCTAGCTTGGCGCGGGTCTGCTCCACCACCTTCCACTGTTCCGTCAACTGGTCGGACAGCTCCTCGATGGTCTTTGCCTGATGTGCGATCGTCTCCTCGAGCGCAATGATCCGTTTTTCGGTTTCCGACGTCATATCGACCTCTCTTTCCCGCCCTTCCTTGGGCTTAAACGAGCGTGAGTCAACCATATGTCGCTTTCGTGAAGCGAATTCGTCGCAACCGATCCAGACACAAAAAAGCCGGCGATGTTTCCATCGCCGGCGTCTCACATTTTGATATTGTTCAGTCTTCTTCCACGAAAACCTCTTCGCGTTTCTTCTTCACGCTTGGCAGGAAGACGACGATCAGCACGGCCAGAGCGATGAAAAGCAGGGTGGCGCTGATCGGCCGGGTGACGAAGGTGGTCGGATCGCCGCGCGACAGAATCATGGCGCGACGCAGGTTTTCCTCCAGCAGCGGCCCGAGAACGAAGCCCAAAAGCAGTGGAGCGGGCTCGCAGCGCAGTTTTACCAGCACGTAACCGATGAAACCGAAGAAGGCGACGGCGTAGAGATCAAAGACGTTGGAATTGACGCTGTAGACCCCGATGGCGCAGAAGGCCATGATGATGGGGAACAGCACGTAATAAGGCACCGTCAGGAGCTTCACCCACAGCCCGATCAGCGGCAGGTTGAGGATGACGAGCATCAGGTTGCCGATCCACATGGAGGCGATGATGCCCCAGAACAGCGCCGGCTGTTCGGTTGCAACGTTCGGACCCGGCACGATGCCCTGAATGATCATCGCACCGATCATCAACGCCATGACCGGGTTGGCAGGAATGCCAAGCGTCAGCAGGGGGATGAAGGAGGTCTGCGCGCCGGCATTATTGGCCGATTCCGGACCGGCAACGCCGGCAACCGCGCCATGCCCGAATTCTTCCGGGTTCTTGGAGACGCGTTTTTCCACCGTGTAGGAGGCAAAAGCCGCAAGAATTGCCCCACCGCCCGGCAGGATGCCGAGAGCCGAGCCGATAACCGTGCCGCGTAGCACCGGGCCGATCATACGCTTGAAATCTTCCTTCGACGGCATCAGGCTGCTGACCTTGGCGATCAGCACTGACCGGGTGCGTTCATTCTCGAGATTGCGCAGGATTTCAGCAATGCCGAACACGCCCACGGCGACCGCAACGAAGTTCAGACCATCGGCATATTCGCGGATGCCGAGGGTGAAGCGCGGCGTGCCGCTGTAGATATCCGTACCGACCAGACCGAGCAGCAGACCGAGCACGACCATGGCCAGCGCCTTGACGATGGAGCCATGGGCAAGCGCGATGGACGAGACAAGGCCGACAACCATCAGCGAGAAATATTCAGCGGCACCGAATTCCAGCGCGATTGCCGTCAGAGGCGGCGCGAAGATTGCCACGAGGAAGGTGGAAACCGTACCCGCAAAAAACGAGCCGATGGCGGCAATTGCAAGTGCAGCGCCGGCTTTGCCCTTGCGCGCCATCTGGTAACCATCAATGGCAGTCACGGCGGAGGAGGACTCCCCCGGCATATTGATGAGGATGGCCGTGGTGGAGCCGCCATATTGCGCGCCATAATAAATACCGGCGAGCATGATCAGCGACGAGACGGGCTCAAGCTGAAAGGTGATCGGCAGCAGCATGGCGATGGTCGCCGTTGCGCCGATGCCCGGCAACACGCCGATGAGGGTGCCGAGCAACACGCCGATCAGGCAGAAAAAAAGGTTTGCCAGCGACGAAGCGGTGACGAAACCAAGAGCGAGATTATCAAGCAAATCCATCGGGGCGCCTCAAAATTTAAGCCAGGGGCCGAAGCGCTGGAATGGCAGGCCGAGACCATAATTGAACACAGCAACGGAGAAGACCGTGATGGCCGCGGAGATAACGACGGCCATCAGCGGGCTCATCTTGTGCGAGGCGAAGGCTGCGATAAGTGCGCTGAAAAACAGTGCCGGTACGAAACCCAATCCACGGACCGTGAAGCCGAAAAAGATCGGTGCGGGCAGGATGAAAAAAATCCCCCGCCAGGCGATGGCGCCGATGACATCACCCTGCACGCGCGTGGCGCGAAAGAATATGACGCTGCCGAGCAGGATCAACACGATTGCCAGAACAAGCGGGAAGTAACCCGGCCCCATGCGAAAGGCGGTTCCGATCTCCAGCCCGAAGGATTGCAAGGCGAAAAAAGCGCCAAAACCGATGAATATGGCCCCGCAGGCTGCTTCGGCAGGGTCAATGAAAAACGACTTCATGAAAGATGCCCCTCCACTGCGGCCGGCGACATACCGTTCCGCGCGTTAAAAATGACGGCAGGAAACCGGCGGCGAGACGCCGCCGGTCACTTCCTGATCATCAGTCGGCATATTGGCCGGCGGACTCGATAACCGGCTTCCAGCGAGCTATTTCGCTTTCAAGCTTGGCCTTGAGTGCTGCGGGCGTCGCATCGCTTTCAGGGGAAGGCGTGGTACCGAGTTCGGCAAAACGGGCCGCGACATTTTTGTCCTTCAGCGCGACCTGCAGCGACTTGGAGAGCTTTTCGTTTATTTCGGCAGGTGTGCCCTTCGGCGTATAGATGCCGTGCCAGATGCCAACCTCGAGTTTCGGCAGGCCTTCTTCGGCGACCGTCGGCACGTTCGGAAGCACGTCGAGCCGCTTGGCCGAAGTCACGGCATAGGCTTTCACGGTTCCACCCTGGATCTGCTTGGTGGTGTTGGTGGTCTGGTCGCACATGATATCGACCTGGCCGCCGAGCAGGTCGGTCATGGCCGGGCCCGTGCCTTTGTAAGGGACTGTGACAAGCGGCGTCTCGATGGCGCTCATGAACAGCATGCCGCACAGATGCGAGGCGGCGCCGATGCCGGCATTGGCGACGGTGACTTTATCCTTGTTCGCCTTGGCGTAGTCGATCAGCCCCTTCAAATCCTTGGTCTCAAGGTTCTTGCGCGACAGAATGGTCATCGGCACTTCGGTGACCAGACCGACATATTCGAAAGCGTTTGTCGTGTCATAGGCGAGCTTGCGATAGAGCGTTGCACTGGTCGCCATGCCGATATGGTGCAAGAGAACGGTGTAACCATCGGGGTCCGCCGCCGCAACGCGGCCAGCGCCGAGCGTGCCACCCGCGCCGCCGACATTTTCGACGATGATCTGCTGGCCAAGATCCTTCGACATGGATTCGGCGACAAGGCGCGCAACCGTATCCGTCGGGCCACCGGCAGAAAAGGGCACGACCATCGTGATGTTACGCTCGGGATAGTTCTGAGCGGATGCGGACAGCGCAAAAAGGGAAACGGCAGCGGCGGCAGCAAGGCCGGTGACTGTCTTCAGTATTTTCATCGATTCCTCCCGGATGAAAATGTTCGCCACTTCAGCCGCGCATACTCCTCTATGGCGGCCGGGGTGAGCTATTTGCGATCCGGGATTGTCGTTCAGCAACGGCGGTCTTGCCGAGAGATGCGCTTTTATCGTCGTCACAAAGGGCAATGGGTGGATTTCTACCCATAGAGGTTCATCCGTGGGTGGAAATCCACCCATCACACCTCTGTCATATGCCGGTGCAGTTCATATTTCTGCATTTTTTCGTAAAGCGTTTTGCGGGAAATGCCGAGGCTCTCATAGACGGATTTCAGATTGCCGCCGTGGACGGCAATCGCGCGCGCAATCAGGCTTTTTTCATAGGCTGCGACCCTTGTGGCAAGCCCTTCCCTGCCATCATCCTGAAACGACGGTGATGCTTCGGAAGCATCGCTTTCCAGGCCAAGGACGAAGCGGTCCGCCGCATTGCGCAATTCACGCACGTTGCCGGGCCACTCGCGAAGGGAAACGACGGAGAGCAGTTGTTGCGGCACGTCCATGTCCTCCCGCCCGTAACGGGCGGCAGCCTCCCGTACCAGATGCAGGAACAGCAGCGGTATATCGGCGCTGCGCTGCGACAGGGAGGGCACAAGGATTGTCGCGACATTCAGACGATAAAGAAGATCGGCGCGGAACCGGCCTGCGGCAACTTCCTGTTCCAGATCAACCTTGCTGGTGGCGATGAAGCGGACGTCGAGTTCGACGGTTTCATTGGAGCCAAGACGGGTAATAACCCGCTCCTGCAAGACACGCAGGAACCGGCCCTGCAATTCGAACGGCATGGAACCGATTTCATCCAGCAGGATGGTGCCGCCACGAGCGTGCTCGAACTTGCCATAACGCGGGCGCAGCGCACCCGGAAAAGCACCGGCCTCATGGCCGAAGAGTTCACTTTCGATCAGCGTCTGCGGAAGGGCGGCGCAATTGATTGCAACGAAAGGCCGGTTGGCTCTGGCGCTGATATCATGCAGCGCCCGCGCCACCACCTCCTTGCCAGCACCAGTATCGCCGACGATCAGCGTATCGGCGTCCGTCGCACCGATGGCGCGGATACGATACCGCAGATCGACCATGACTTGGGTTCGGCCGGGCAAACGCGTTTCGAGATCGTCATGTTTGCCCGCCACCGCCTTCAGGCGGCGGTTTTCCAGCACCAGCGCCCGCCGGTCATTGGCTCTCTTGATGATGCCGGCGAGATATTGCGGCGTGAACGGCTTTTCGATGAAGTCATAGGCCCCATTGCGCATGGCATTGACCGCCAGCTGCACATCGCCGTGTCCGGTCATGAGGATGACAGGTATTTCCGGGTCAAGCTCCCGCACCTTCTGCAACAGCGTCATGCCATCCATGCCTGGCATGCGGATATCGCTGACCACGACGCCGTCGAAGCTGTAACCGATGAGTTCGAGCGCATGTTCGGCGCTCGCCAGCATGGTGACGGCGAAACCGGAAAGCTCCAGCGCCTGTGCGGTGGAAAAACGCAGCTCCTCCTCATCATCGATCAACAGGACCCGCGACATGGTCATTCGGCGGCCACCTCCATACGCCAGGCTGCTGCCGGCAATTCGATCTCGAATTCCGCCCCGCCCTCTTCATGGTTTCGGACACGCAACTGGCCGCCGAAATCCTTGATGATGTTGTAGGAGATGGAAAGGCCTAGGCCGAGACCGCGCCCCACACCCTTGGTGGTGAAGAAGGGATCGAAGATGCGTTCCGAAATCGCCGGCGACACGCCGGGGCCACGGTCGCGAATGAAGATCGACACCGTCTGGTCATGCTGTATAGCCTGCAGGGCAATGCGGCGATCCTCGCGCCCTTCCACGGCATCGGCAGCATTGGAGATGACGTTGACGAGAACCTGCTGCAGCCGCACTGAGCCGGCCTTCACCGCAAGCGGCACCGGGCCGAGATCGACATCCAGCACCGCATTGGCGGCCTTCAGCCGCGCACCGACGATTTCCAGCGTATCGCGAAGCACAGCCTCCAGACCGACCGCCGCCATTTTTTCGTTGGGCTTGCGGGCGAAATTCCTCAAGTGTTTGCTGATGGACGCCATACGATCGATGAGGCCCGAGATGCGTCTGAGATTTTCCGTCACGTCGTCCAGACGTCCGCGCTCCACCAGAAGCGAGGCGTTTTCCGCATAGTTCTTGGCGGCGGCAAGCGGCTGGTTGAATTCGTGTGACAGAGCCGCCGACATCTGACCGAGTGCGGCAAGCTTACCCGCCTGCACCAGATCATTCTGCATCCTGCGCAATTGTTTCTCGGTCTGGCGGCGTTCGGCAATCTCGTGCTTGATCTCCTGGTTGACCCGGGCGAGATCGGCGGTGCGCTCCTCTACCCGGCGCTCCAGTTCAGCCTGAGCCTCGGCCTGATGGGTCAGGCGCTCACGCAGACGCCGCCGCCGCTGCAGCATGGCGGCGATGAGGGCGCCAGCGAGACACAGACACAGGATGATCGCAATCATCGCCGTCTTGACCTGTGTCCTGACTGAACCCGTATCAATCAGCACGCTGACGGTCCAGCCGGCATCCGGCATCGGCTGCGACAGGACCATATATTCCCTCTCGCCGTCATTCTGGGTGATCGTCATCAGTTGATGGGAGCCGAAATTGCCGTTTTTTACCGGCAGCTCCTTCAGCGTGGCATTGGCATAACGACGGGAGGCCTCCGTGCGCGCCAACCTTTCGGGCGTCAACGGCATCAGGCCGGAATAGAGCCACTGCGGCGTTCCGGTCATGAATATGATGCCTTCGGGATCCGACACCAGAATGCGGTTCTCGCCATCACCGAAGGAGGCCTCGATGCCTTCGATATCCACCTTGAAGACAATGACGCCCTTGATCTCCTCATTAAAGAGAATGGGAGCGGAAAAATAATAGCCACGCTTGTGAGAGGTGGTGCCAAGCGCGAAGAAGCGCGACTGCAAGCCTTTTGCCGCATCCTGAAAATAGGGACGATAGCTGAAATTCTCGCCGACGAAGCTGGTCGGTCCATCATAATTGCTGGCCGCGACGGTCTCGCCGTCCAGCGTGATGATGTAGATATCGGAGGATTCCAGCAGGGTGTTGATGGATTTTAGATAGACATTGGCACGCTGGCGCAAGGCCTCGTCCTTCGGATGCGCGACCAGTTCCTCAATGTCGTCGTGGTCGGCAATCAGGGCCGGCAGCGGCTCGTAACGGCTCAAAAGCCCGCCGAGGGCCGAGACGGCCAAACGCAGAGTGGTGCGCCCCTGATCGGAGACTTCGCCGAAATAGCTTTCCGCGATGATGCCGCCGCCCCTTGTCACGGCGCCATAACCGAGGCCGAGGCTGAGAAATATCAGCAAAATCCAGCGATATTTCACCGAAGCTCCTCTCCCACATCAGGCTCCCGCCAACTCCCACAGAGAGTGTAGGAGGTGTTATCTTATTTTCCAAGTGACCCGCCTTTGACGGACGCCCCCTTCAGAAAACAAAAAACCGGCCACGAGGGCCGGTTTTTTGCAAATAAGACTTCAGAAAAGCTTATGCGCTTTCCTTCGGCGTCAGAACCTGACGGCCACGATACATACCGGTCTTCAGATCGATATGGTGCGGGCGGCGCAGTTCGCCGGAGTTCTTGTCTTCAACGTAGGTTGCAGACTTGAGACCGTCAGCCGAGCGGCGCATACCGCGCTTGGACGGGCTTGTTTTTCTTTTTGGTACAGCCATTTTTGTTACTCCACTTTAGCGGCGAAACAACGGAACCGGCCAGAACCAAAGGCCGAATGTCGGGTGTCTCGATATCGGAAATTTGGCGCGCTTATACATGCCCAAACGGGCTTTGACCAGCCCTGACGCGCATTTTTTCCGATTCAGCGGAATTGGTGCAACGGGCTGCCGTCAGGCATGGCAAATCATGCCTCACCTCCTATCAAAAACGACAAGCTCCTTGAAGTGGTTCATATCCTTGAATTCACAGAAAGCCGGTGGCCGCATCTCGATGACCGGCGCTGCCGCACGCAGTTCTTCCAGCTCCTCATCGAGCATCGCCTGCCAGCGCGGCAGGCATTCCGGATCGAACCAGCGCGTGACGTAAGACAGCGTAATATGGAACTCATAACTTTCATGGTTGGGATGCCGGTAGCCGAAGGCCTCGGCAAACGCATCGCGCCACAACGCAACGATCCGATCGTCTTCCGAGGTCACGCCCTGCATCACCAGCCCTGTGGGCATGAGGCCGGTCACCTGCATATTGAAAACCGGAAGGGCGGGAAAAGCCGAAAGACGATCGCGATAATAGTCCGTCATCGTGTCGATCGGCGTATCGAGCGGCATGTTCTCCGGCCAATAGGGCAGAGCGCGCCGAAATTCTATTATGCCCTGAAATACCGTCATGTGCAGGCTGGAAACCGGTGTGAAGGCAAGCTGCGATGCCTCGGGCATATCCAGGAAGCGCTGGCGCGTCTTGATGATCGCGCTTTCGCTCTGCGACCCCTCGAGGAGATGACAAACCACCGTATTGCCCGGCTCGGGCAGAAATTTGCCATCCAAATTGTAACGGCTACCGAGATGGCGCGGTGGTTCATCGTGGCTATTGGCGGAGAAATATTCCAGATCTTTCGAGACGAGCGGGGCGTGCATCGGGGAACTCCTTGTGAGAGGTTCCCCCTAGTCTGCGCACGCAACAAATCAATGACATTGGCCTATCAGATAGCCGTCAATGCGCCTCGTCCCAATTCTCCGCAGCACGCGCATCCACCTGCAACGGCACCTTCATGGAAATCGCCGGCATGGCCGCGTTTTCCATGACAGAGACGACGACCGGCAGGGTCTTTTCGATTTCCGCTTCTTCGACCTCGAATATGAGTTCGTCATGTACTTGCAAAAGCATGCGGGCGGAGAGCTTCTCCGCTTCCAGCGCCGGCTCGATACGGACCATGGCACGACGGATGATATCGGCAGCGGAGCCCTGGATCGGAGCATTGATGGCCGCCCGCTCATTGAAGGCTTTCACCGAAGGATTGGAAGAGCGGATTTCCGGATAATGAGCGCGGCGGCCGAAAATCGTTTCGACATAGCCATTCTCGCGGGCGAAAGCCTTGGTCGCTTCCATGTAATCGCGAATGCCGGGAAACCGCTCGAAATATTTCTTGATATATTCACCGGCTTCCGAGCGGGCGATGCTCAGCTGGTTGGCGAGACCGAAAGCAGAAATACCGTAGATGATGCCGAAATTGATGGCCTTGGCGCGGCGGCGCACTTCCGACGGCATGCCTTCCACCGGCACGCCGAACATTTCCGATGCGGTCATCGCGTGAATGTCGATGCCGTTTTCGAAGGCGTTGCGCAGTTGCGGAATATCGGCGACGTGAGCGAGCACCCGCAGCTCGATCTGGCTGTAGTCGGCGGACAGTAGCTTGTGACCGGGCGTGGAGATGAAGGCCGTGCGGATCTTGCGGCCTTCGGCGGTGCGCACCGGAATGTTCTGAAGGTTCGGTTCCGAAGACGACAGACGGCCCGTGGTGGTGGAGGCAAGCGCGTATGACGTATGCACCCGCTTCGTTTCAGGGTGGATATAGCCGGGCAGCGCATCCGTATAGGTCGATTTCAGCTTGGTCAGCTGCCGCCAGTCAACGATCTTGCGTGGCAGTTCGGCACCTTCCGCCGCCAGATCTTCCAGAACCTGCGCCGATGTCGACCATTGGCCGGTCTTGGTTTTGGAGCCGCCGGGCAAGCCCATCCTGCCAAACAGAATATCACCAAGCTGCTTTGGCGAGCCGATGTTGAAACGCTCACCCGCCAGCTGGTAGACTTCCTCTTCGAAGGCGGCCGCCTTTTGCGCCAGTTCGCCGGAGAGACGTGACAGGATCTGCCGGTCAACGGTGATGCCGCGTTCTTCCATGTGTGCCAGAACCGGCACCAGAGGGCGCTCCAACCGCTCGTAGACGCTGGTCAGCCGCTCGGCGGCCAGCCGGGGCTTCAGGGCCATCCAGAGGCGCAGGGTGACATCCGCGTCTTCCCCAGCGTAAGCCGTCGCCTTGTCTATGTCGACGAAATCGAAGGTGACGCTCGACTTGCCCGATCCCGCTACATCCTTGTAAGCAATCGGCGTGTGGCCCAGCCAGCGCTCGGACAGCGAATCCATGCCATGCGTGGCCTTGCCGGCCTCGAGAACATAAGAAATCAGCATGGTATCGTCGAAGCTCTGCATGACGACGCCGTGGCGTTTCATCAGCAGATAGTCATATTTGAGGTTCTGGGCGACTTTCAGAACCGCAGGGTCCTCGAGGAGGTTTTTCAAACGCGCCAGCGCTTCGGCAAACGGTACCTGCCCTTCGGCAAGCTTTATACCATCGCTGAAAAGATCGCCGCCTGAGCCGGTCTTGTGCGTCAAGGGAACATAGGCAGCGCGGATATCGGTGCCCGAGGCGTCCTTGCCATTATCGGCAATGGCAAGCGAAAAACCGACAAGTTCCGCCTGCATCGGATCAAGCGAAGTCGTTTCCGTGTCGAAGGCGACGACGCCGGTCTCACGGGCTGCAGCAATCCAGCGGTCCAGTTCTGCAAGGTCTCTGATCGTCGTATAAGCGGTCGTATCGATCTTGGCGGCTGAAAAAAGCGCCTGGCGCGCGGCGGCGAGATCGGCAGGTGCGCTGCCTTCCCCGGTCAGCTTTCTCGCCGCAGCAGAGGGCGAAGCCGAGGCGGCAGTTGCGCCGGCGGCCACGTCACCAATGGCGACTGCCGAAGCGGGCGCATCGAGATCGGGGCCATGGGCATCCGCCCCCCACTGCACCGGCACATTGGCGGGGTCGATAGCAGAGGCGTCGCTGTCGGTCGCTTCGGCGACGCGACGGGTCAGCGTCGTGAATTCCATCGCCTTCAGGAAAGCGATGAGCTTCGGGCCGTTCTGCGGTTCGAGCACCAACGCCTCAAGAGATTGCTCCAGCGGCACATCGGTTCTGAGCGCCACGAGCTGTCTGGAAAGACGGGCAAGATCGGCATTGGCGATGATGTTTTCCCGACGCTTCTGCTGCTTGATTTCGCCCGCCCGCGCCAGCAGCGTATCGAGATCACCATATTCCTCCAGCAATTGCGCCGCCGTCTTCGGCCCGATGCCGGGAATGCCCGGGACATTGTCGGTGGAATCGCCGGTCATCGCCTGCAGGTCGATCATCTTTTCCGGACCGACGCCCCATTTTTCGATGACGTCAGGGACGCCGATCTGCTTGTCCTTCATGGCATCGTACATATGCACATTGGCCGTGACGAGCTGCATCAGATCCTTGTCGGAAGAGATGATCGTGACGTCGGCGCCAATCGCCTCCGCCTGGCGGGCATAGGTGGCGATGATGTCATCCGCCTCGAAACCTTCGGTCTCGATGCAGGGAAGGTTGAAGGCGCGCGTCGCCTCGCGGATCAGTCCGAATTGCGGAACCAGATCTTCCGGCGGCGCGGTGCGATTGGCTTTGTAGAGATCGTAAAGCTCGTTGCGGAATGTTTTCGACGAATAATCAAAAATCACCGCAAAATGTGTGGGCGTCACGCCGACATCGGTATTGCGCGCATCCTTCAGGAGCTTCCACAACATGTTGCAGAAGCCGGAGACGGCGTTGACCGGCAGCCCGTCCGACTTGCGGTTCAGCGGCGGAATGGCATGGAAGGCCCGGAAAATGAAACCGGAACCGTCAACGAGGAAGAGATGATCGCCTTTTTTCATGGCGATATGGATAGCGCGGGGCCGTTTTGGCGTCCACCGAAACTTCGCACAACACACCGCAAAGCACTGGAAACGAGGCCGCCCAAAAAGCGCTGAGAATTCACCCGAACGTTACCGATTTGTAATCAGCTCCTCCCTTGAAAAGCCGTATTTGGAGACACATTTCATAAGGGACGGCGCCTGATCACGCCGTAGTCTGATAGCTGGCTCGTCCCCCGCCGCGTCAGACCGGACAAAGGCCTTTCCCCCTCTCCGGGCCTTTGTCCTCCAATATGACCGCCATGGCCGATCCCTCCCGGCCATGGCGGTTTTATTTTGTTCCGGATTCCGGGCTGGCGTAAACATATCATACGATATATATCGCGCTATCGAAATTGCCGGAATATGCCGGCAGAAATGCTCTACGGACGGAAGAATGGGATTTTCCCGGGACGAATCGGCAATTTATCTCGCCACGAAAATGGCGCGGGAATTCACCATGGCGCTGCAAAAAAGAGCCGCTGCCCTGGGTTTCTCCCCCGGGCAATTCCCCATCCTCATCGAGCTATGGCATGAGGAAGGCCTGACGCAGCGGCAATTGCTCGATCGAATCGACGTCGAGCAGGCAACGCTTGCCAACACGCTCTCACGTATGGAGCGCGACGGGCTGATCATCCGCAAATCCCATCCCAGCGACCGCCGGGCCCAGATCATCGAGCTGACCCAGCGCGGCAGGGATCTGGAGGCGAATGCCATTGCAGCGTCTGAGGCCACCGAAGAGACGCTGCTTAAGGATTTCCGCCGTTTCGAAAGACAGCTTCTGCTGGAATATATGCGCCGAGCGATCGAAAGCGCAAAAAAAGCGAAATAGCATCTGCAACTTGAAACCGCTGCTTATCTGCTCCGCGGCCTGTCATTACTGAAGGCTCCGGGTTTTGTTTATGCGCAATTTCGGATGGAAAACCGCTTCGCAGTTTTCCGGAACTGCTCTATCGTTCCGGCGGCTGCACGTTTGGCGATTCACGACACGTCAGCCCCTTGTTCCCACGCGATGCGCGATGCCCGGATGCCTCGTCCATCGCGGGGTCACGACAGACATGACAGGATCAGCGATGACAGACGTTTCCCCCATTCTTTCCACCGCCGACGACAATCTTACATCCAGCCTCGAGCGGCTGTTCGAACTGGTGCGCATTCCGTCGATTTCCACGGACCCCGCTTATAAGGCGGAATGCCGCAAGGCGGCGGAATGGCTGGTCAGAACGCTCTCCTCACTGGGCTTTGAGGCTTCCGTTCGCGATACGGCCGGTCATCCCATGGTGGTGGCGCATCATGATGCAGCCACCAAAGACGCACCACATGTGCTTTTTTACGGGCACTATGATGTGCAGCCGGTCGATCCGCTCAATCTCTGGGAAAATGACCCGTTCGAACCAGCCATCAAGGATATCGGCGCTGGCCGTCAAGTGATTACCGGGCGCGGAACGGCTGACGACAAAGGCCAGCTGATGACTTTCGTGGAAGCCTGCCGGGCTTACAAGGCCGTCAATGGCGGCCTGCCGGTGCGCGTCACCATTCTCTTTGAGGGCGAAGAAGAATCCGGCTCCCCCTCGCTGAAGCCGTTCCTCGAAGCCAATGCGGATGAGCTGAAGGCCGATTATGCGCTGGTCTGCGATACCGGCATGTGGGACCGCGATACGCCCGCCATTGCCGCCGCCCTTCGCGGCCTCGTCGGGGAAGAGATCGTCATCACCGCTGCTGACCGGGATCTGCATTCAGGCCTGTTCGGCGGTGCGGCCGCAAATCCGATCCACATTCTGACCGATATTTTGGCTGGCCTGCATGACGAAACCGGCCGGGTGACGCTTTCCGGCTTCTATGACGGCGTGGAGGAAACCCCTGCCAACATCAAGGCCTCCTGGGAAACGCTGGGGCGCTCAGCGGAAGCCTTCCTCGGTGAAGTCGGCCTTTCGGTTCCCTCGGGCGAAAAAGGCCGCACCGTGCTGGAGCAGACCTGGGCGCGGCCGACGGCGGAAGTCAACGGCATCATCGGCGGCTATACCGGTGACGGTTTCAAGACCGTAATCGCCGCGAAGGCCTCCGCCAAGGTGTCCTTCCGTCTCGTTGGCGAACAGAACCCCGCGGCCATTCGCGAGAGCTTCCGGGCTTATGTGCGCTCGAAAATCCCGGCGGATTGCTCGGTGGAGTTTCATGAGCATGGCGCATCGCCGGCTATCCAGCTTTCTTATGATTCACCGGTGCTGACCAAGGCTAAAAACGCGCTTTCGGACGAGTGGCCGAAACCCGCCGTCGTCATCGGCATGGGCGGCTCGATCCCGATCGTCGGTGATTTCCAGAAGATGCTGGGCATGGATTCGCTGCTAGTCGGCTTCGGCCTTACCGACGACCGCATTCATTCGCCCAATGAAAAATACGACCTGCAGTCCTTCCACAAGGGCATCCGCTCCTGGGTCCGCATTCTCGACGCGCTGGCGGCAAAGTAGTCAAAAAAAGAGGAGGCGTCGGTTACCCGACTCCTCCTTTTTCTGCTTATTGCCATTTTACGTTTTGGCGCTCAAAAACAAAAAGGCCGGGCAAGCCCGACCTTTCCATCCGTTTTTCGTCAATGCCAGTACATCCGTGGTCAAAGCGTTCAACGGTCTGATGCTTCAGAGCGCGTCGATCATGTCGACGCTGCTTTCACGATCAGGATCAGCTGTTTTGGTTAATCTTTGGTTAACGCGATCACAGCGGCATTATCAAAATGCCCACCTGACAGGTTTCATCCGAAACACCGTTGAACCCTATATTGGTATGCGATCCGTTCTTTTCAAGACCGGCCCGTTCAGGACCGTCTTCCAAAAGAAAAAGGCCGGAAAAAATCCGGCCTTTTCATTCATGTCAATGACCCCGTTGGGGCCAGTGCGCTTATCAGGAAACGACGAGTTCGCCTGCGGACATCTTGCCCGAGCGGCGATCCTGCATCAGCTCGTAGGAGAGCTTCTGACCGTCGTTGAGGGCGGTCAGACCAGCGCGCTCAACAGCGGAGATGTGCACGAATACGTCCTGCGAACCGTCGTCAGGCTGAATGAAGCCGTAGCCCTTGGTTGCGTTGAACCACTTTACTGTACCAGTCGCCATAACGATTTCCTTCCGTTGGCAAATTGTATTTGCACTGCAGGCAGTGCGGTCTTGGGTCGAATTTGAAGGAAAGATCGTCGTGTGCACCCGAAAAGGCGCCGAAGCTCTGGTCGTCAAACAAATATCGATGGGCGAACACCTAGGTTGGCAGGGGCCAAAAGTCAAGTTTCTTTGAAAAACGGTGTGATCTTTGTGAAGCGCGCCCAAACCGAAGCCGCTGCAAACAGGGCCTTAAACAGCAAAAACCCGGCGCGGGAGGAGGTGCGCCGGGTTCTTGAAACTGACTGACAATTGGGAGGAGGAGTATTGTCAGTCCAATCGGGCGACGCTGGGAGGAGGAGTGCGTCGCTTCGATGGTTTAAACATACAGGATATCAGCTCAAAAAACAGACACTTCATCGCAGCGCAGCATTGCATAAAACGCATAGCTATCTTCTGGCGTCTTGAAGCTTGCCCGCTTACCGCCTAATAAATACGCATGACTATTGAATCCGTGAGAGCCTTCTTCACCGAGAAATTGCCGGAAGTGACCGTTATCGAAACGGAAGCCAGTTCGGCAACCGTCGCTCTGGCCGCCGAAGCGCATGGCGTCGAGCCGGACCAGATTGCCAAGACAATCTGCCTGAAGGCGGGCGATATCGTTCTTCTCGTCGTCGCCGCCGGCACGAAGCGGCTCGACAACCGGAAATTCCGCGATCATTTCGGGGCAAAGCCGCGCATGCTGGGGCCGGAAGACGTGGTTGCTGTGACCAGCCATCCCATCGGCGGCGTGTGCCCTTTCGGGCTGCCCTCACCTCTACCGGTGTTTTGCGACATATCGCTGAGAAACTATGATGAGGTGGTGCCGGCTGCCGGCGCCACCAATGCGGCGGTGCGGATTTCACCCGATGCCATGGCTGAATTGACGGGAGCGGAATGGGTCGACGTCTGCCAATGACGGCGATTTGATCCGACCTGGACTTAACCCCGCCTTAAATTGCCGCATTTAAACTCTTCATCCTGGATTAAGCATCGCGCGGGCATAGAAGCCTGAAGCTCCCATATGGGTGCGTGCGGTTTCGTGAATAAGGAGCAATTTCGGCTGGATGGCAGGCAAGGGCAAATCACGCGATCGGGTAGAACCTTCCTTCGGGGATTTCCACGAATCCGGTGATGACCTGCGCCTCGATGCCAGCGAGCGCATCAGCGGAACCGCAAAACAACCAGCAAAAAAAACCAAGCCGGCCTCCAGCCGCGCCAAGCCGCAGAAAAAAGAAAAGCGGACTCGCAATTCCTCCGGTCGCGGTGCGACTGGCATTGTCCGCTCGTTGGTTTACTGGTGCATCGTGCTCGGTATCTGGGGCGGTATCGGCGTTGCCGGTCTTGTGCTTTATTACGGCGCACGCATGCCAAGCGCCAGCAGCTGGTCCATTCCCGAACGCCCGCCGAATGTGAAGATCGTTTCGGTCAATGGCAGCGTGCTTGCCAATCGCGGCACGACAGGCGGCGAGGCCCTCGCACTGGAAGACATGTCGCCCTATATTCCGCAGGCCGTCATGGCGATCGAGGACCGTAGGTTTTATTCGCATTTCGGCATCGATCCGCTGGGTCTCGGCCGTGCGATTGTGACGAATGTGCTGACGGGGCGAACCGTACAGGGCGGCTCGACGCTGACGCAGCAGCTGGCGAAAAACCTGTTCCTCTCGCCCGACCGGACGCTGGAGCGCAAGGTTCAGGAAGTGCTTTTGTCCTTCTGGCTGGAGCATGAATTCACCAAGGACCAGATTCTCGCGATGTATCTCAATCGCGTCTATTTCGGGTCCAACGCCTATGGCGTCGAGGCGGCTTCCCGGCGCTACTTCAACAAATCCGCGCGCGACGTCAATCTGGGCGAAGCGGCGATGCTTGCCGGACTTCTTAAAGCGCCCTCGCGCCTTTCGCCGGCGCGTGATCCGCAGGCGGCGGAAGAGCGGGCGCAGGTCGTGCTGCAGTCCATGCGCGATGTCGGCTTCATCACCGACGATGAAATCAAGACCGCCATGTCGCAGCCGCCGACCAAGGCGAAACGTTTCTGGTCCGGTGCCGAACATTACGCCGCCGATATGGTTCTGGAGGAAGTCCGCAGCCTGGTTGGGGAGGTGAAGCAGGACATCGTCGTCGATACGACCATCGACCCCAATCTCGAGCGCGACGCCGAAAAGGCGCTGACACATATATTGCAGGGCGACGGCAAGAAACAGGGCGCTTCGCAGGCGGCGCTGGTTTCCATCGATGGCACCGGCGCGATCCGGGCCGTGGTCGGCGGGGCCGATTATGCCGAAAGCCAGTTCAACCGTGCCGCCAAGGCGAAACGCCAGCCCGGCTCGGCCTTCAAACCCTTCGTTTATGTGGCCGCGCTCGAATCGGGGCTTACCCCTTACACCATTCGCAATGACGCTCCGGTCCGCATCGGCAACTGGACCCCGGAAAATTACGAGAAGAAATTCCGTGGCGAAGTGACGCTCGCGACAGCACTCGCCAATTCGCTGAACACGATAGCCGCACAGCTGGTGATGGAAGTTGGCCCTGACCGGGTGACGCAGGTAGCGCATCGCATGGGCATCGAATCGGAGTTGCAGAACAATGCCTCCATCGCACTCGGTACCTCGGAAGTGTCGTTGATGGAGCTGACGGCCTCCTACGCACCTTTCATGAATGGCGGCTACAAGGCGACGCCGCACATCGTCAAGCGTATCACCGATGCCGACGGCAAGGTTCTTTACGAAAACAAATACGACAATCCGCCACGTGTGCTGAGTGAGGAAATCGCCGCGACCATGAACGGAATGCTGTCGCGCGTCATTACCGAAGGTACGGGCAAGGCCGCGCGCCTGCAAGGCTGGCAGGCGGCGGGAAAATCCGGCACCACCCAATCCTTCCGCGACGCACTTTTTGTCGGCTACACAAGCAATCTGACCACGGGCGTCTGGTTCGGCAATGACGACGGCACCTCGATGAAAAAGGTCACCGGTGGCGGTCTTCCGGCAAGGGCCTGGAAAGATTTCATGACCGCCGCCCATTCCGGGCTTTCGCCTTCGCCTCTCTTCGGCCTTGGCGCAGGTGCCGTGCCGCCGCTTGGGGAAATGCAGCAACCGGCACCCGAGAACGCGCCCTCCTCCATCGGCGACATCATTTCCAATGCGCTGGGCGGCAGAACGACGGACACCCGCGCCTATCCCGACGCACCCGCTTCGCCTAACCCGAATCAGCCTGATATGGCCATGCCGCCGGCGAACATCCCTTCCCGCGATATCGAACCCGGCTATCAGGCCGGCGACGGACCCGTGCCGCCGGCGGATATAGGCGGTCAATCACCTGCAACACCAGGACCGAAACAGACGACCCTGCTCGACATTCTGATGGGAAATTGACCCGTATCAGGCATAGCCGGCCAACTTCATGACCGATAGTTGAGCCCGTAGCCACACGCTCACTTTCCGCAAAGTCCCCGGTTTTCCAGAGGCTTGGTCCTTCACACCCGCAGCCATGAGCGGAGAGGCCGCAAAGCCGCAACATATGCGTGCACCGACATTAACCCTAGATTGCCTTTTGCGCAGAGGCGGCTACATTTCGGGTGACTTTTTACGGTAAATGAATTATTAATTGTTCATATAAATTAATTTTCTTGTTTCAAAATAACTTTTCAGGGTTCCATATTATGCTGGGTACTAAAGGCTCATCGCATGCCGTTTTTTACGGCGCTCCCTATCCTGCGGCCGCCAGTTTCGAAACGGCGGAAATGCAGACTTCCAATTCGGATAAAAATCCATCTTCGTTGCAGCGCGGCCAGTTCGCGCTCAAAAGAACAATCGACATTGCAGGGGCGTCCATCGCCCTTGTCGCACTGGCGCCCGTATTGCTGACGGTTGCGGCGCTGGTCAAGTTAGACAGCAGGGGGCCAGTTCTGTTCTCGCAGGTCCGCTGGGGCATGAACGGGCGAAAAATCCGCGTCTATAAATTTCGCTCCATGCGGACCGAACTGGGCGACGCCACCGGTGTGGCGCAAACGGTGAAGAACGACCCGCGCATAACCCGTATCGGCGCC